>Ga0209628_10001509_pt1 | contig 15145 bp, 14 predicted proteins | sample TergutCu122P4_FD_187285 | JGI IMG/M metagenome (GOLD analysis project Ga0209628, IMG submission 187285) | Cubitermes ugandensis P4 segment gut microbial communities from Kakamega Forest, Kenya - Cu122 P4 (SPAdes) (version 2) | ecosystem: Host-associated > Arthropoda: Insects > Digestive system...
CACACGAAGCGACATGGGCAACGAGTGGCACGAACGGTTTTGGACGACGGTGGCCACCTGTCGAAAGCAGGGACGAAACGTGATGGCCTTTCTTCGGGATGCGATTTTCAGTTTTCTGCATGGGCTTGCTCCGCCTTCTTTACTTCCGAACAATTGTCCGCTAAAATGATCCTATCACGCCGCTGAGAACGTAGGCGGCGTGAACGGATACGATAAATCAAATCAACTCTCTGGTTTGAGTATTGTGACAAAACGACCTAATTTCGCGGCTACACCCAATATTTTTGTGTCTGGAACGCATCGTGTGTCTCCTTGGGCCGCTGTGAACTTTTTGTGTACAAGTAGGATACTCAATGTGTAAACGGATTGGTTATGAGTCCGGAAAAGGTGTTGAAATTTAAGGGCATCGGGCATAGGATTTAGACAGCAGACGGCAGATGGCAGAATCCCCCTCTTCATCTTTCTATGCCCTAACCCGACGCCCTACGCCCTTTACTGTTTTGAGTATCCATTTGTTTACAGTTCGTAACTCGTAATTCGTAATTAAAACCTAAAACGTGTACCGATTGACAACATTTTCGAACAGTTCCTGCCGTCCGCTGGTGTTGGGTGTTACGTCCCCCTTGCCGAGCATGTATTTTTCAAGCGATTTGAAATCATGCTTGCCCGCTTCGATTTCGGCCCCGATTCCGCTGTCCCAGGAGGCGTAGCGGCTCTTGACCATGTTGGCAATTTCGCCGGTTTTGCGCATCTCGGCGGCGATCAGCAAGCCCTTGGCAAAAGCGTCCATGCCGCCAATATGGGCGTGGAACAGGTCAATTGGCTCGAAACTTTCCCGTCGAACCTTGGCGTCAAAGTTCAAACCGCCGGTCGTGAAGCCGCCGTACTTCATAATCATCAGCATGATCTTCGTCGTCATGTACACGTTCGTCGGGAACTGGTCGGTGTCCCAGCCGAGAAGCTCGTCCCCGGCGTTGGCGTCAACGGACCCCAGGAACCCTTGCGAACCAGCGTAATCGAGTTCATGCTCGACCGAGTGTCCGGCCAGCGTCGCATGGTTCGTTTCGATGTTCATCTTCACGTACTTTTCCAATCCGTAAGCCCGGAGGAAGTTGATGCACGCCGCCGAATCGTAATCGTATTGATGCTTCGTCGGTTCTTTCGGCTTCGGTTCGAAGTAGAATTGTCCTTTGAAGCCGATTTCCTTGGCGTAATCGACCGCCATGTGCATGAACTTGGCAAGATGGTCTGCTTCCCGCTTCATGTCGGTGTTCCAGATACACTGGTATCCTTCCCGACCGCCCCAGAAGGTATAACCCTGGCCGCCGAGCCGGAGCGTCACTTCGAGTGCTTTTTTGACCTGGGCGGCAGCAAACGCGAAGGAATCAGCGTTGCAACTGGTCGCGGCCCCGTGGACGTAACGCGGGTTGCTAAACAGGTTCGCAGTGCCCCAAAGAAGTTTAATCCCGGTCCGCTTTTGCTCCTGTTCGAACACATCAACAACGGCGTCGAGGATTTTGTTCGACTCGGCAAGCGTCTTCCCTTCCGGGGCAACGTCGCGGTCATGGAAGCAGTAGAACGGTATTTGAATTTTTTCGCAAAATTCAAAGAAAACGCGGACCCGGTTTTGGGCGTTTTCAACGGTGTCGTTCCCTTCCCAGGGACGAATCATGGTGCCCGGCCCGAATGGGTCGGCACCGCTTCCTCGCATGGTGTGCCAGAACGCACTGCTGAATCGGAAATGGTCCTTCATGGTTTTGCCCTCAACCTTTTCGTCCGGGTTGTAGTACCGGAACGCCAGCGGGTTGGAGGATTTTGGACCTTCATAATTGACTTTGGTAACTTCGGGGAAAGCAGACATAAAAAACTCCTGAATTGGTCGTTAATGAATCGATAGGGACGAAATCACATTTCGTCGAAAACACGACGCGGATTATATCCCAAAGGAAACGGGAATACAAGAACAGGGATTCTCTTGATTTTTTGGCATATTCGTTTACAATCCGCCTGCCGCTTGAGATGTCGTTTCGTCGTACAGGGTGCAACGGCTAAATTTAACCCCATTTCCCATTTGTTTCCATGCCAGAAATTCAGTCTTTTACCGGATTCCGTTACAATTTAGCCAAGGTTGGTCCGCTCAGCGACGTGGTTGCGCCGCCGTACGACGTGATCGACGAACCGCTCAATGATGAACTCCTTGCGAAAAGCCCGTATAATGTCGTGCGGCTCATCCTCGACAAAATGTTGCCCAGCGACGACGCCGAAAACAACCGCTATACCCGAACGGCGAAAACGCTGAAGGAGTGGAAGGAAAACGGCGTACTCCAAAAGGACAAAAACGCCGCGATTTACGTGTATCACCAGATTTACACGGTCGGCGGCAGGGAATACGTTCGCAAAGGGTTCATGTGCCGCTGTAAAGCGGTTCCGTTCGGCGAAGGAATGATCTTTCCGCACGAAATCACAATGAGCGGTCCGAAATTGGACCGGTACATGCTGACAACCGCTTGCAAGATGAATTTCAGCCAGATTTTCGGACTTTACCCTGATCCGGAAAACGTTGCCCAAAACATTCTGGAAGCGGCGGTCCAAAAATCGGGCGAGCCGCCGCTCGAAGCGACGGACCATCTCGGCGTTTTGAACCGGATGTGGATCATAAGCGATCCGGTCGTGATTGCCGACGTCGTCAAAGTGATGGGGGACAAACCGATTTTCGTTGCTGACGGACATCACCGTTACGAAACGGCGTGCAATTATCGGAAACACGTTGCCGAACAGGGCTTGTTGACGCCGGACCATCCTGCCAATTACGTCCTCATGGTTTGTATTGCGATGGAAGACCCTGGTTTAATCGTGCAACCGACGCACCGCCTTTTTCCAGCGGCCCATCCAGGAATGACGCCGGAACTGACAAAAGACGAGCTGGTTCAAAAACTCGGCGATTGTTTCGAGGTTGAAGAAATCGGAACCTCGCCCGACGCGGCTCACGCCGTTTGGGAGCGGATCGAACTGGAAAACGACCAAAGCGTTCTCGGTTTTTACACGGCGAAAGACGGCAAGTGGGTTCTCGCCAAACTGACCGAAGCGGGCCGCGAGAAAATGCTGAAAATCACGGCGGACCACCACCCGGAATGGGGCGAACTCGGCGTCAGCCTTTTGCACCGGCTCGTTGTCGAAACGCTCTTGAACCAGCCGGACCACCCGAAACCGACTTACGTTCACTTGGTCGAGGAGGTGGTTTCAGAACTGAAAACTGGCGATTATCCGCTTGCGGCGTTGGTAATGCCGGCGACGGTCGATCAAATCCGCAACCTCAGCCTGCTCCGGGAACGAATGCCCGCCAAAAGGACCTATTTTTACCCGAAATTGCTCACGGGGCTTGTGTTTAACCCGCTGGAGTGAGAGAGTTTTTTTCCTCTTGAACTCAACGCTCGTTTTTCTTATGATTCCGCGACGATGATTTCCGAGATTCCCCGTTGTACGAAGTTTTGTGCCGTAACCGGACGAGAAATTGTACCGGGGCAGACGGTATTTTCCGTGCTCCTGGAAGAAGGGGGAAATTACAAAAGAATCGATTATTCCCACGAAGGTTGGCAGGAACGCCGGAAAGGTCGCCCGAAAAATTCCGGTGAAACGGAAGGGCAAATTCTCGGTTGGTGGAAGCATCAATTGCCGGTTTTGAGCGACAAAAAGGTCAAACTTGCTCCGAACGACATTCTTTTGACCCTTTTCGAGCAACTGGCCGAACAGCCGGACAAACAGGATTTGCGATATGTTCTCGTACTTTTGCTGATACGGCGTCGCGTTTTTCGGCTGGAAAAAGAGGAAAAAGCGGGCGACGGCGAACCTTGGGACAAAATCACCGTTTACCATCCCAAAACGGACACGACCCACGAAATTTTCGTCACGGTTCCCGAACAGGAACGGATTGAACAGGTTCAAGAAGAACTCGCGGGGTTAATTACGAATTACTAATTACGAATTACGAACTGTAAACGAATGGATACTCAAAACAGTAAAGGGCATAGGGCATCGGGCATCGGGCATAGGAAGATGAAGAGGGGGATTCTGCCGTCTGCCGTCTGCCGTCTGCTATCTAAATTCTATGCCCTATGCCCTATGCCCTATGCCCTCTTGGTTGTCGTTCTGCTCTCGAACTGCGGTTGCAAGGCGTTGCAGACGGTCGTTTTCGGGACGAAGCCAGCGGCACCGCTTCCGATTGTTTTCGCAACAACGCCGACGTTGGAGCAGGTGAAAGAGGAATTCAACAAGCGATACGCGAATCTCCAATCACTTTCCACGAATACCGCGACTTTCTCGGCGTCGAGTTTTCCCATTTCCATGAAATACAGCACGATCGCCTATCAAAAACCGAAAAGGTTGCGAGTGTACGGCGGTGCCAGCTTCGGAATGGGTACGGAATTTGATCTCGGAAGCAACGACGAGCTGTTCTGGTTTTGGGTCAAACGGTCCGAACCGAAAGCGATGTATTACGCCAATCATCGGGAGTTCGCCGGCAGTGCGACCCGGTCCATCATTCCGATTGAGCCGGAATGGTTGATCGAATCATTCGGAATCATCGAACTGAAAGAGAGCGATATTCACGAAGGACCGAGGCGGGACAAGAGCGGAAATCTGCAAATCACGAGCTTTCTCAATACGCCGCGAGGCCGGTATTCCCGGATCGTTACGTTCAATCCGCAAACCGGGGCGATTCTCAGCTATGAAATCTACGCGCCGAACGGCCAACCGTTTGTCGGAGCGATTCTCAGCGACCACCAGGTTGATCCGATTCATGGAATTCTCTACGCGAAAAAAATCGTGATTACCTGTCCGGAAGCGAACGAAACCATCTCGATCAATTTGGGGAACGTCAGCTTCAATTCCACCAGCGGTTTCAATGCGGAAGCGTTTGTTATGCCGACCTACAAAGATTACATTCCGATAGACCTGTGCAGTCCGGAATATCAGCGGCAATTCGCTCCCGGTCAACAGCTCTTGCCGCAGTTTCCGGCCACGGCGCACTATCCCGAGACAACGTACCAAAATTCCGCTTATCGTGAAGAAGAACTCGTCGGGGCCGCAGCAAGCTCGTCGGTTTACGTTCGACCTCGTTAGACCTTAAACAAGCGAGGCTACAAAAGATTGCGAGAAACACAGTTGCTCACGATTGCGGCTCTGATTGTGTGCGGTGTTCCTCAATCCAGGATTTTCGATTCGTGCAACTGACGCAGAAATTCGATTTCGTCGATTTCCGGCGACGTTTTTTCGAGCAGGTAATACTGGTCCAACCGTTCGATCAAACGCAGATCGTCGATTTTTTGCTTTTCACCGACGGGAGAAAGGCGATTCACGGTTTGGTAACCCAAGAAGGCAAGCAAAAACAAGAGCGTCCAGAGAATGAACGAACGGACGGCTGTGAATTTGTTTTGTCTTGCGGCCAAAGACTTCGCGTCCTCTTTCGCCCGCAGCGAAATGAGTTCGAGCGAGGAATAGACTTGTTCCGGATTTGTTTCGAACGTTTCGAGAAACCCTAAAGCATTCCACGTCTTTTCGAATTCGGAAAGACGTTGCCGTAATTGCGGTTCCTCGCTCAATCGCTTTTCGAAAGCATGACGTTGCTTCGGTTGAAGCTCGTTATCCATGTACGCCAGCAAAAGCAGTTCGTCCGAGTCGTTCGAAATCATAAAATTCGTCGCCGCACCCTGTGCGGCGTATTGGAGTGTTCACTTCCCGCTTTCGACATAAGGCAACAGGATTTCTTTCAACGTCAAGCGGGCACGACAGAGAAGGGATTTGACGGCTTGCGGAGTGAGTTCCATCGTTTCCGCGATTTCCGAGTAGCTCATTCCTTCAAATCGGTGCAAAAGCGTTGCGATTTTTTGGCGTTCTCCCAATGAATCAATCGCGTGTTTGACGATTTCGTTCAATTCCATTTTATCGATTTGCCGGGTGGGCATCATTTCGCTGCCGGCCTGGATCGTGTCCTCCATTGAGAAGCCGCTTTCGTCCACACCGGGTTTGAAATCCATCTGACCGAATTGCACTTCCGGTCGCCGGCTCTTTCCACGCAGGGCGTTCAGGGCGACGTTATTGACGATGGTGAACAACCAGGTCGAAAATTTGGCCCCGGGAACGTAATTGAGTCTGGCCCGATAAACGCGAAGAAACACGTCTTGCGTCAGGTCGCGGGCAAGTTCCTGATTGCCGACCGCATGTTTCAATACGGACAAAACACGTCCCTGAAAGTGTAGCATGAGCTTTTCGAAAGCCGCCGCACTCCCTTCTCGAACTTCGAGCATCAACCGGACATCAGGATCGCGAAGAGCGACCTCCTGCCCGGACGAACTCAAATTTCTGTCAGTGATCGTGGACACAATCGTCGTTAATGAAATAGGGAACAAGGAAGCCGGTTCATCGCCTCATTATACATTGAACCCAAAAGAGAAAAAAGGGCGAGTGCAATTTCAGTTGTACGTTCTTAAAACGCTTCAACGGTCTTGCCGAACAGCGCGAAGATGTTTTCAACGCTTGCATCCATTTGCAAAAAGTGCGACGAGGAAATAATGTAGCCTTTGTGTTCGAACGCTTTTTCGTAACGCAAAACTTCGTTGCGGACCTCTTCCGGCGTTCCCGACGTTAAAATGCCCTGCACGTTGATACCGCCGTGAAAGCAAAGCCGGTCGCCGAACGTTTGGTGGAGATGTTCCGGCTGCATGAGCGGGGAACAGGGCTGGATCGGGTCCAACACGTCAACACCTGCGTCAATGAACTCTTCGATGAACGGAAAGATCATGCCGCAACTGTGAAAAAAGAGGGTCGATCCCAATTCGTGAACGGTGTCCGCCAGCCGTTTCAGGTAAGGCTTGACGAATTCCCGAAAGGTGGCGAGCGAAATCAAGGGACTGTGCTGCGTTCCAAGATCGGTGTACGTCAGAAACATGTCGATCCGCTTGCCGCTGGCTTTATAAGCGCGACGAAAATCCTCGACGTAAAATTCCGTGAAATGATTGGATAAATAGTGACAGTATTCCGGGTGTAAGACCAAATCCATCAAAAAATTCTGCATTCCGCGCACACTGCTGGGCCGCGTCCAGAAATCGGCCAGTGCGTAAGTGATACCACGGTCGGGAAAACGGTCGCAAAACGCACCGATACCGCTGTAATCCAAGTCGTCCGGCTTGGGCCAGTCGAAATTTTTGATGTCGTCAAGCGATTTGACGTCCGGAAGAGCACCGTCGATCAGTTCCCGGACCGGCCCGTATTCCGACGGTTTGAAAACGTGACGTTCCCCCCAGCAGTTCTGGTAGTATCCGTCAAATTTTTTGTCCGCCGGGTAAACGGCGTCGATGTGCCGAATATCGGCGTCCAGAAAATCGAGCAGGCGGTAGTAATCCCGCATTCCGACGCGGCGATAAATTTTCTCCAGCGTTTCCGGTTCCGCCCGAAAATGTGTTGGCGTTCTGTCCGTCGGCTGACGGCGTAGGGTTGCTTGCAGGCGTTCTTTGCTGTTCATGAGTAGGGAATCCTGTAAATCTTATAAAAATCCTGATTCAGACTATTTCGCCTTGCGCGGACGAAACGACTGAGAATCCGAATTCGTCAGGGACGAAGAACCGAAAACGCGAAGATTACGAGGGGTGACGAAAATATTTTCGCCGTGTTCCAAATGCAAATCCCGATACTCCTGGTGCGAAATTTCCGCGACAAGCACGTCTTGCGTCTCGGCAGTCTGCATTTCCACCCGAACCCTGGCACCAGCCGAGTGAATCTTCACAACATTGGCTCGAATGCTCGAAGAACCGTCTTCCGGGAATAAGGAAAGGGCCAAATCATGGGGCCGGACAAAAATGGAAGCCAGGTCATCCTCGATTTTCACGGAAGAAAACGCATCCCAATCGTATTCGTATTCGTAAGTCCCGATTTGAAGTTTTCCCTTTTCCAGCCGTCCGTGAAATTGGTTGACCGAGCCGAGAAAGTGCATCACGAATTCCGTTGCCGGGTTATGAAACACTTCGTCCGGCGTTCCCACCTGTTCAATTCGTCCGGCGTTCATCACGGCCACCCGGTCGGCCAATTCCAGAGCTTCGTCCTGATCGTGGGTAACAAACACGCTGGTCAAGTGAACCTCATCGTGCAAGCGACGGAGCCAGGAACGGAGTTCCTGTCGGACTTTCGCGTCGAGAGCACCGAACGGCTCGTCCAGAAGCAAGACTTTCGGCTCAACCGCCAAAGCACGGGCCAAAGCGACTCGTTGTCGTTGTCCGCCGGAGAGTTGGTGTGGGTAACGATCCGCCAAATTGTCGAGTTGAATCAGGTGAAGCAACTCCATCACCTTTTCACGAATAACCGCCTTGCCTGGCCGCGAGCGTCGGGGACGAATCCGCAAACCAAATGCGATGTTGTCGAAGACCGTCATGTGTCGGAAAAGGGCGTAATGCTGGAAAACGAATCCGACGCCACGATCTCCGACTCGTTGAGCTTCGACGTTTTCACCGGCAAAGAGGATTTCGCCGGAAGAACCGCTCGGCTCTTCCAAGCCGGCGATGATACGAAGAAGCGTCGTTTTGCCCGACCCGGACGGGCCAAGAAGAGCGAAAAGCTCTCCGGATTGGATGCACAAACTCACGTCGTTCAGTGCGTAAAACGACCCGAATTGCTTGGTGATATTTTTAACTTCAATTCCCATCTGGTAGGCGCGATTGATTGGAAAATCGGCTTCCCTGACCTCAAATCAATATCCTTTTTGCGAATTTCCACGCAAAATCAAAACCGGAACACCGCTAGTTGTAGAATATTTTTTAGAAAAAACAAGCGGTGGCCGACGGCTCGGCAGACCGCCAGCAGGAGGATTGCAAAGTCCCTGGGAACGCAGGCTTCCAGCCTGCGCGGAGGTTGCGGAGCCCTGCACAGGTAGGATACCTACGAACTCATTGGCAGGCTGGAAGCCTGCGTTCCCAGGAAAAAAGCGACTTTGCAATCCTCCTGAGACCGCCAGATCGTCCATCATCGGGAACAATACCCTTTTCACGTATTCACGTATCCGGTGTAAAGAGAAATCAAAAAATGTCGTTTTCTGCCGCGAGCGGTAAACTACAGCGGTTCACACTGTATTCAAGACAAGGCGAGCACACCTTTTTCTGCTGGCTTTCCTGGCGGATTTTTTGGCTGAGAACCGCCGCGTCGTACCAAGTGAAACTCAAGTCCGGATTGGAAGCGTACCGACCGAGGGTCCGAAGCGTCTCTGCACGATTTTGGTCGTTGTAGAGAAAAACGTAACGTTCCGGTCCTTTGACGAGAGCTAAAACATTGATATCCTGACTCACGGCTAAAATCCTTAATCAAATAGGGGGTATCTTTACCGGTTATACGTCTTATAACCGACTTTGTTTGTGAAAATTTTCCGAATTCGTAATATTTTACCTTATTGACACGGATAAGTCGGCGCAATCGCACCTTTTCTTTCATTATCGGTCAAAAAATACAGGATTGCTGTCGGTTTTCTTTTCATTTTGCAATTATCACCAACAAAAAAAATTGCCTAACCATTAAAACCGGTGTATATGTCAAATTCGTAATTCCTAATTCGTAATTCGTAATTAATAGGGTCTTTGTCCGCCGTACCAGGTTTTCCAGGTCCGTTTGACTTCAACAGCTTTTCCGGCTCCGCCGCGAAGGCTGAACATTTCCCAAATGTGCATTCGGCAACAGAAGGAAACGAACGCTTTCTTGTCGTTGAGCGTCATTTGCCAACCGCCGACCCGCTTGTCGTCTTGAAAATGGAAGTCGAAATCGGCAAGGGCTTGCGTCAATTCCGAGTCTTTTCCGTCGTACAGTTTGGTGAGCGACAAAAACGGGGCGTCTGACGGCACCGTGCGGACCGGTTTTTCCGGGTATGGTCCGTCCGGGATAAAACCACGCGGATCGGGCCAATTCTCCGGCAGTCCGGGGAAAGCGGACGGTTCCCACGCAACCTGTCCGTTCGGGAGCGGCATTCCCGGCATCGTTGCGTAGTAATTCGGCAACGTTTGAACCGGCTGAGAAAACGGAGCCAAATCCAGACCGATTTCCTCCAGCGAAACTTCCGAGTCTATCGTTCCATTATAAGGATCGAGTCGGTACGCCCGGGAAAAGTTCCCGTCTGCGCCGATTTCAACGAAAATTCCACCTGCGTGCGATCTGCTGGAGGGTGGTTGGCCCGTTTGCGAATTGACCGGAGCCTGGATCACAATTCCGTACCCTTGCGGCGGCGTATTGCCCGTACTGATCGTCGTTTGCGGAGGAAATTCGGGCTTCTGTGTTCGGTGCATTTGGTTTTGCAAAATCTCGCCGGCCGGACTTTTATCGGTCCAATCGGTCGATTTCATGCCGTTCGGCAAAGGGGACGGAATCGGCAAATCCATCTCATCCGTGTCCGATTCGTTGAGAATTTCCGCAATTTTACGCTTGATATTCTCGGCGTTCCGGGAATTTCGGTTGAGATTATGCGTCGAAGCGGGAATCACCGGCTTTCCACCGTGTGCGTAGTTGAGTTGTGAATCGACGCTGCTTTGCTGCATTTGAAGGAATTTTTCCTCTTCAGGATCAATCTCTTCATAGTTGGGATCGTCCGGATCGAGCATTTCCCGATTGTTTTCGGGTTGCTCTTGGGGATCGACGATTCCCATTGCAAGTCGTTCACGTCGTATTTTTTCCCGTTCATACACTTTGAGAAATTCTTGATAATTCCTTTCCCCTTCCGGGTCGTCCGGTGTTTGGGTTGCGAGTTCGGCTTTGGCCAATGCCCGCTCCGCTTCGTAAACCGCTTTGGCAGGGATTTCTTCTTCCCGAGTCGTTCCCCAAGGTAGGCCGTATCCCGGCGGAATCGGGTGGATATATTGGTTGGTCGCGTACCAATCGACGGTCAAGCCGAGTTGCGGCGGATAATAGCCGTCGTAGACGTTGATCCGGCCGATGACAACGGCGTCGACGCCAAGAACCCGACCCAGAAGGCGGACCTCTTCCGCAGAATGGAACGTTTTGAGGCCGGTTTCGGCCATTTTTTCTTTGACTGTGCGGGTGGAAAGAACATCAAAACCGGGAATTTTCTGAAGCTCGGCAGCGTAAATGGTTGCGATTTCCTCACCATCAACGTTACGGTTGTCCGTATTATTGAGAAACGGCAACACCGCAACTGTGGTGATTTGCGGAAAAGGATTTTGCAAAACCGGCTTGTACCGCGTCACCGGCATGATTTCGCAACCGCAAAACCCGCTAATGATTACTAAACCGATAAAAATTGCAGTAAATTGAAAATTCCGTGCCATAAAAAACTGCGCAAAAGCAATGATCGTTACTTTTTCTATTATCGGTAAAGTTTGCTTCTTTTCTCCAGTTTAAATTGCTCAAATTGCGAACGAAATGCTTTGTGTGGGGAAAAAAGGGAAACGTGAATCGACAATGAGCAAACAGCGGAACGGCGTTTGATCTTTTCCACAGATGAGTATCCATTCTCGATGCGGTAGGAATTTTTTTCAAGTATTTTCAAATAATCTTCAAAACACTCTTGACAGTATCTACGCATGTGGTTAGACTGTCTACAGTCGTGGTCAATTATTCCCCGCGATTTTACTATTTTTCATTTGAAAAGATGCCCAGTTTTGAAATTTCAGACGCCCAGTGGAAAATTATGGAGATCATCTGGCAACGGGAAAGCGCGACGGCGTCCGATTTGATCGACGCCCTAGTCCCGGAAACCGGATGGAATCATCAAACGATCCGAACGCTTTTGGCCCGACTGGTCCAGAAAGGGGTCTTGGAAACGCAGCCGGTGAAAAATTATTACGTCTACCGCCCTCTGGTCTCCCGGGAAGAAACGGTCCGCGAAGAAGGGGAAACGTTCCTCAACAAGCTGTTCCACGGTAACGCCGACGCCCTGCTCGTTCACTTCGTCCGGGAAGGAAAAGTCAACCAAGCGACGCTTGACAGGCTTCAAGATATGCTGGATAAGTGATAAGTGATAAGTGAAAAATCCGTTCCCTTTAACCAAAATGCCAACTCCTCTCCTCCTCATTTCGATTCAAGCCGATTCCCGATGTAAGCGTTACGACAGGTACTACGTCAACACGACAATGGCGAGTGGGTGCCAACTTTTTCACTGCCGACGGTGTCTCCGAACTCTCAACGGGTATTCCCAAGCAGTCGGACGAAAATGGATTGTACTGCTGGACTTGGGCACCGCCGGACGCAATCGGTTTACAAAGCGATATGGCAACGAAATGTTTTGAAGGTGCCGATTTGGGGCGGGTTTACGTGAGCGGTAAACTTGTGAAAGAGCAAACTCATTATACGTTCGATAAGATTGTTGCGGGAAAATACACGTTTGTCCTGAACCGGATGAAATCTCACGCCGAACGGGGCGGCAGGGGATTGAACTTCGCCAAGGTGCTCGAAGTTCCGTTTGAAATCGGCGAGGGGGAGCAGAAAACCGTTGTTTTGTCCGAGGCAACATTTTCGCTACCGCGAACCCAACCAGAGTCACGCACGGAGTAAGCGGTTTTCACGTTACCACCGGGGTTACCGCTTACTGCGTGCGCGGCTCTGATTGTGCGCGGCTCTGATTGGGTTAAACGGTTTCTCCACCGTGCTCCGCGATCCACTGCTTCGCCCACTCGACGGCTTCGATCTTCATGTCGCAAATGTTCGAGGCAAGGAAAATCATTCCCTCAATCGTACCATTTTTGAGCCATTCCAAAGCGGTGTTACACTGCATCTTCATCAACTCCATCGGGAGCGGTTTGCCCTGGCCGAAATCCCACATGTAAATTCCCAGCAAGGTTCGTTTGTTCGGCACGATTTTCCGATATTTTGCGAAATTTTCAGAGAGTTTTGCCAAATCGTCCGCCGTCCAACTCCAAAAGGACACCAAGTCACACTGTTCGAGATGCTGTCGAATCGCCGGGTTTAACTGATGAGCATAAAGCACGACACCAAGATCAGGTTTTCGGTCAAGTTGAGCCATTCGCTTCCTGATTTCTTTGAGTCGGGCAACCGAGATCGAGGCGGCGGCTTCCGAATTGTCGAGCGGCCCGGCATTTCCGTGAAAGAAATCGTCCATGAACAGACCGGCGATGTTCGGCATCTTTTGAGACAGTTCCAAGACGTGCTCTTGTTCCTCCGCCGATGTCCGTCCTCCATCTCCGACAAAGCTCCACATCAATTTCTTGACGTGACGGTATTGGGCGGCATATTCCTCATACGGCGGCACCGGCTTGTTACTGTAGCGTACCATGATGATATTCGGGATACCGAGAAACTCAGCTCCCTGAAGCGGCGTCATGCGGCTGTTCATCGGAAGCCCGTACTGGTTGTCGTAAGAACCTTCGAGGTGCCCCCAAATCCAAAGCCGATCACGGACCGTGTCGGCCTCTTCGGAAGCAAACACCGGTGTCTCGACGAAAGGAAAGACTGAAACGGCGGTTGCAACACCACCGTATTTCAGGAAACGTCTCCGTGATAGTTTGTTCATGCGGATTTTCAAACCGTTTTGAGTTTAACTGGCCTTTAACTTCATACCTCTTCCGGCACTACGAATGGAGGACGCGGAGCACGTTTCAGGAAGGCGTCGGCCTGCGGACAGTTGACGAATTTTTCCGCTTGAGCGTCAATCGTCAGTTTTTCGGAAACCTGGAACGGAACGTCTTCAATTTTCACGCTGTCCTGGAACACTTCCTTGAAATTTTCTGCAACTCTTTCAATCGATTCCTGGAGAATCGCGTTGTCTCCCATTTTTTCGCGGATCGCTTTGAAACCTTCCGGCTTTCCGGTTCGATAGGCGGCGTTCCCCCAATGACAGACCCCGGCGGCATAGTATCCTTTCGTGATCGGTGCATTGAGCTTGACCGAGTTACGATCCCGGACGGCGTTCACGAAATTGCCAAACGGGCCTCCAGGTTCCGGTTTTTCGTACTCCATTTCGATTTTTTCAGGTTGACCGCTGTGTGGAATAAACGTCGCTCCCCGAATGATACCGTTTTCGGTGAAAAATTCAGCTTCTTCACGCGGGTTCCATTTGTCCTTCGGTCCGGCAATGTTGCACGACTCGTAAATGAGCGGAATTCCTCCGAAATCGTAAAGCACAAATTGGATCGTCGGCGTTTGAGCCTGATCCTTATACTGGTTTTCCGGGTCATTTACGAAACGGCTTCCGAAAGCGATTACGCTGTTGGGATGTTTTTCGCCCATTGCCCAAACGCAAAGATCGAAATAATGAACACCGTTGTTTCCGATTTCGCCGTTTCCGGTCCCCCAGAACCAGTGCCAGTTGTACGGTACGAGATTTTCGTGGTACTCCTGCATCGGTCCCGGTCCGCACCAAAGGTTCCAATCGAGATTTTCCGGCGGAGTCTGGACCGGTTTGAAACCGAGCGGTCCACGTGGACGATGGGCATAAGCTTTGGCGGCAACGAGCTTTCCGTATTTCCCGCTCTGTACCGCAGCCGCGACTTTGGCCCAGTCGTCGCTGGAACGGCGTTGGGTTCCATGTTGAACCAACCGGTTGTACTTTGCCGCCGCTTCAACGCATTTGCGTCCTTCGAACAGGTTTTGGCAACACGGCTTTTCCACGTAAACGTCTTTGCCCGCCTGACAAGCCCAGATGGCCATGAGCGAGTGCCAAACGTTCGTGGACGCAACGGCAACGCAATCGACGTTTTTGTCTTCGAGCATGACGCGAAAATCCTGCGTTCCTTGCGGAGCTTTCCCGGTTTTTTGCTCAATTTCCTTGATTCTTCCCTCCACCCGGTTGCGGTCGGCGTCGACGATATATGCGATTTCCACGTTCTCGATTTTCTCGAACGCATTAAGCAGCTCGCCTCCCCGGCCTCCGGCACCGGCCAAGGCGATCCGAACACGGTCGTTCGCTCCCAAAATTTGGCCCGACGCCCGGCCACCGGAAATCGCAAACACGGAAACCGCTCCCGCAGTCAGGGCGGAACGTTTTAAAAAAGATCGTCTGTTCATTTTTGATAGGGTTTTTAGTTTGACTGTCTATTGCTATTTTCGATTTCCAAGTATTTTGTTATAAAGGAGTTGCGTGATTTATATTATTTTTTTCACAAATTAAGGAATTCGTGTCATGGAACGACGATTTTGCTCCAGGATGACC
>Ga0209628_10001510_pt1 | contig 15142 bp, 13 predicted proteins | sample TergutCu122P4_FD_187285 | JGI IMG/M metagenome (GOLD analysis project Ga0209628, IMG submission 187285) | Cubitermes ugandensis P4 segment gut microbial communities from Kakamega Forest, Kenya - Cu122 P4 (SPAdes) (version 2) | ecosystem: Host-associated > Arthropoda: Insects > Digestive system...
TAAGGCGTACGCGCGTTATCGCCCAAGTAAATATAGTCGTAATCAGGCAACTGTCGTCGGATATGATCCAAGATGGTCAGACCGCCATATCCTGAATCAAAAACGCCAATAGGACTTATTAAATGTCGCATATGTCATTAACGGGCTGGCAAACCCAATCGGGCTGGTAAACTCAGCCCTTACAAGGGTGAAATAGCATCGAAACTTATAGAAACCCCAAAATCAAGGCTTGCGACAGAGGCAAAAGCGCAGTTTACTTGAAGTAAATGAGCATTTTGCCGATAGAGCATAACGCAGAGTTTGGGGTTTTTATAAGTTTCCTTATTTGATTCCCAGTTTAGCCTTCACCAAACCGGTAGCATCAATGGCCGCTTTGCTTTTGTAAAGAATCACTTGCGGGTTCAAACTGAAAATAAACGTCAATCCATTTTCTTCACCCACAGCATCGATGGCTTTTTGCAACTTCTCCTGAATCGGGGTAAACAGGGCGATGTGTTTTTTCTCCTGTTCCTGCGTAAACATCTGTTGTAATCCTTCGATACGCTCTGATAACGTTGTGATTTCCTGTACAAGCATCATTTTGATATTTTCCGGCAACGAATCCTGCTTAGCCAGATAATCCTGGTATTTCTTATTATATTCATCTTCCATTATTTTAAATTGCGCTTGATACTGTTCTTTAAATTTGGACATCTCCGTTTCATAAGACGCAACTTCAGGCATCACATTAAAAATCTCCCCTGTATTAACATACGCAATTTTTAGTTCTTGCGCCACCAAACCTATCGGCAGGAGCGCCATCAGCAAAACAATAATTTTTTTCATATTTTTTTTATTTAATTAGTATCTTTCTTCAAAAAAAAGCAGGCAAAGGTAAGGAATTATTTTGAATAACCCATTTTTAATAAGACTTCATTACTGATATCAATTTGTGGCGACGCATAAAAAATGCTCATGGCTGAGGCGCGATCGATGACCACCTGATACCCTTTATCGTTGGCAACGGCTTTGACCGCCTCATAAATCTCATCCTGAATGGGTTTCATCAGTTGGTTGCGGCGTTTGTAAAGTTCGCCGTCAGCGCCGAAATATTTCCGTTTCAATTCCTGCGCCGCCTGCTCTTTCTTTACAATTTCCTCTTCGCGCTTCGACTTCATATCGGCGGAGAGAAACACCAAATCGGCCTGGTAATTTTTATACATCGTTTGGGCTTCCTGTTGAAGTTTATCCACTTCACCTTGCCACCGCTCAGACAGTTGACTCAACTGTTCGTTAGTCATTTCATACGCCGGAATATTTTTCAAAATATATTCCATATCAATCAGCGCAAATTTTTGCGCGTTTACAGTTGATGCGCATATGCACATCAACGCCATACTCATCATTAATACAATTCGTTTCATATAACTCTATTTTTAAAATTCTTGTCCTAAGATAAAATGGAAATTGCTGCCGCCCCGATCGTTTGATCCGTAAGGCCTGTCAAAACCATACGCCCAGTCGATACCCATCAACCCGATCATGGGCAGGAAGATACGGACGCCTGCACCGGCTGATCGCTTCAGGTTGAACGGATTATATTCAGAAAAATTACTCCAGGCGTCGCCTGCTTCACCGAAAATAAGCGCATAGATCGTACTGGACGGTTCTAATATGATTGGATAACGCAATTCCAAAGATAAGCGCGAATAGGCGCGCGACGAATAATTATACGATATGGAGCCGTTGCTATACCCTCTCAGCGCTACCGTTTCCTGGTAATAGCTATACCCGCCGGTCATGCCGTCGCCACCCACATAAAATGTGCCGAAAGGCGATTTCTTATGCTTGTTAAAGTCGCCGATCCAGCCCACCTCAACGCGCGACATCAATACCGGTGTCCGTTGCGGGCCGGAGCCGACATGTGGAAGAGGCAAAAGCGGGATAAACGTCTTGCTCTTGAATTTAATCTTATAGTATTCCACCCATTTATATTTTTCCCTTTCTGAGGTGATATTGGCATAATCTTTCCCATCCACTAACGAATAAGGGAATGTGGAAGATGCCGTCAGTGAAAAGGTAGAACCATGACGCGTATAAAGCGGGTTATCAATCGAATTGCGTTGCAACATCAACTCTAAATTGACGTCATTATAATTCCCGTTTTCCGTAATACCCAGATAATACGAATCCCAATTGTTTAACATATACATCTGATAATTAACGGTTGCCATCGCAAAAAAGAAGTCGTCAGGCCAATTCAGTCGCTTACCGTAACCTAACGACAAACCGGCGATCTGCATGTATTTATTCTTATCATAAGCGTTTTCGTACATGTTACTGTAACCGTAACTGTCGCCATAATAACCGCCCATGCCACCCATACCATACATACCACCATAATAGTACGGGTTGTAATAACTCATCATCCGGCTCTGCATCTCCCGGTAATACCGTTGGTTGACGCCCGTATAGCGGGAGAAATAAGCGCTAATCGACAACGTGTTCGGCCGTTTGCCTCCAAACCAGGGATCCATGAACGAAATGCTATATTGCTGGTAATATTGGGCATTGGTCTGTCCGCTGATATTCAAGGTCTGCCCTTCGCCGGTAGGTATAATCCCCTTCGTATAGGTATCTGGTTTCAGTATATTACTAATGGCGAAGTTTGAAAACTTCAAGCCAACTTTCCCGATAAGGCCGGTTTGTCCCCAACCGAGTGACAGCTCGATCTGGTCATTGGCTTTTGAAGTCAAGTTATAGATCAGGTCTACTGTCCCGCTTTCGGCATTCGGACTCACATCGGGTTTCATGTTTTCCGGGTCAAAATGCCCCATTTGCGCTAATTCGCGCAAGGAACGCATCAGGTCTTCGCGGCTGAACAACTGTCCCGGTTTGGTACGCAACTCGCGACGTATAATATCTTCATACAAGCGGTCATTCCCATTAATAACGACTTTATTTATGGTCGCTTGCGGTCCTTCAATAATGCGGATTTCTAACGCAACGGAATCGCCGATGATTTCAGCTTCCACCGGATCGGCGTTGGCAAACAGATAACCGTTGTTTGAGTAAATATTCATCACCGCATTTTCGTCCTGGTATAACCGATCCAATAATTTTTTCTGATTATAAACCTCGCCGGCTTTCATGTTCAGCACTTCATGCAGGTAAAACGACGGGTACTTCGTATTACCGACAAATCGGATGTCTTTCAGGAAGAACTTTTGTCCTTCTTCAATGTGGAAGTGGATAGTCACGCGTTTTTGATTAAAAGGCACCACGCTATCGGCTAATATCGCTGCATCACGGAAACCAAACTCATGGTATTTATTGATCAGGTTTTTTTTGTCATTTTCATACTCGGCTGTGGTGAATTTCTTGGTGCTGAACAATTCCAGCCAACTGTTACGGAAACGTTCCATCATGTTGAAACGTTCGTTCGTCTTTTTCATGGCTTTTCGAAGATGATATTCCGAGACCTGTTCACTCCCGTTAAAATAAATCCGCTGAATTTTTGTCTTTTCTTTTTTGTCGATATTGATATGGACAAAGACATCTCCGTCTTTTGCCGGATCAGGTTTTTCCACAATATCAATGTCTACATTTTTAAATCCTTTTTCATCAAAATATTTGCCTATCAACAACTTGGCTCGATCGGAGATGTGGGAAGACATCTGTAACCCTTTCCGCAAATTCAGTTTAGTTTCCAAGTCGGTACGTTCCGATTTTTTAACCCCATTGAAAATGACTTCGGAAATACGGGGTCGCGGTCGCAATTGCAATTCTAACCAAACCTTACCCTCCTCTTGCCGAGAGGCGGCAATGGCCACATGCGAAAAAAGTCCCTGCTTCCAAAAACGATTCACCGCATCCGTAATTTCTTCACCGGGAACACTGATTTCGTCACCCACTTTCAATCCGGAATACCCAATGAGCACAAAGTCGTCGGGATAATAATCCGATGCGCCTACAACCTTGATATCTTGTATCGTAAATTTTTTCTGGACATTGGAATAGATAATTTCAGGGACCTCATATTTAGGCAGCGTATCCAACGCCTCATTGGTGGTCTGTACGGAGTCGGTTGGCGTAAAAGAAATGGACGGCAGGGGCGTTTTGTCCGTTTCTTGCGCCATTACAAAAAAGTATAAACATAAAAATGTGAAAATCAATCGAATTTTATTGTTCATAGTTCACGATTTAGTTGTTTGTTCGCCTGTCCTTCCAAAACGTCTTTCACGCTGTTGATAAGACACAATGGCTTCATAAAAATCATTCTCTCTGAAATCAGGCCATAAAATGTCCGTAAAAAATAATTCCGTATACGACAGTTGCCAGAGCAGAAAATTACTTATCCGTTTTTCGCCTCCCGTCCGGATAAGCAGGTCGGGGTCAGGCAGACCACTGGTGGTTAAATAGGACGAAAACATATTTTCATTGATTTCATTGATGTCTAACTTTTGGCGTTGAATAGCTTCGGCGATGCGTTTGACGCCATCGACAATCTCCCAACGCGATGAATAGCTCAAGGCTAATACGAGTGTTGTTCCGGTGTTGACCGCTGTTTGCGCGATGCAATCCGTCAATGAGCGTCGCACATCCTCCGGCAACCGTGTGGTATCACCGATAGTAACCAAACGGACATTATTTTTTATCAGATCGGGCGTCTCACGGTTGATGGCTGTAACAATGAGCGACATCAGCGCATCGACTTCATTGTCCGGTCGACTCCAATTTTCGGTCGAAAACGTGTATACCGTTAAAAATGGAAGTCCGACGGCAACCGCCGCCTCCATGATCTTACGTACCGAAACAACGCCTTCACTGTGCCCTTCACTTGCGTCTATCCCGCGCATTTTAGCCCAGCGTCGGTTCCCGTCCATGATGATAGCCATATGCTGCGGTAACCTGCTTTTATCTATTTTATCTATCCATGACATCCTGTCATCCGCTTATTATTTACTTTTCATATCTTTTCGGTTGCAATTACAGTTTCGTAAACCAAAGTCGTAGGTCACTCCAATAGTCAACATCGAATACCAGTCTTTGTTTTTCAACAATCCGCTTTTTATGTTGTAAGGACTATCTAACAGATCGTTATCCCCATTCACATCAAGCCGGTCGCTGAATAATTTACGTATTGACCATTCGGCGCCAACATTGATGCGTTTTTTCAATTTGTATTTGACGCCTGTGCATAGCGAGAGGTAAGGACTAAAAAAGAAGTTACCACCGCCCGGTGATGCAGCAAAGCCGGCTCCTCCGGCTATATAGGGCGTTATTCGCTTCGTATTGAGGTACTTAAACTCATCGCTATACGGAAAAAAGTTAAACTCCAACTGCCCGCCTGCATCAATCACGTTTCGTTCAAACGATGCGTGCGCCTGGTTGGGGAAAACATTTTCCAATCCTTCGGTCGATCCTGAAAGACGCGCCCAAGCTAAGTTTGTCTTCAGCGCTATACGAAAATTGACGTTGTAACGAAACGTGATTTCCGCTGCCGGATTCGTATTTTTGAAAATGGTCGTTTTATTTGCATCGCCCATATAAAAGGCGCCGCCGATCATACCTCCGATCTCATAGAGATACGTCGTATTTTCCTGCTGCGCATTGATCAGAAAAGACAATTGGCATAGAAAAATAATCAGACCAGTTTTCCCTTTCATCTGCTCATACCGAAACCTAAGCGATTGATGCGCCCCCGCCATATCTCATTCAATACATTTGTATCCGGCCTTGCTTTTCCGCCGAAAAGCAACATATAATTAGCTTTATCTACAATAACCGATGCGAATCCCCGCGGTGTAAATTCCTCCGGCATCAAATAAATACTGTGCAGTTCGTAATCTTCCGATTCTTCATTATAAACATAATACTCTTGGATCCATGTGACGCCCTGATCGACTGAAAATTGGATGTCTTTCAGCCCTAATCCATAATCAGCAATACCGCCAATAAGAAAAAACGCGTAACCATAATAGAAAAATGAGGCGCCCTCCCTCACTGAAAACGTTTTTTTGGGATTGGTCAGTAAAGCCCACGACAAACCGTTCATCGTCGCCCATGCCTTATCTGACACTCTGTTTTGGGTGTCGCGGCCGGATGCAATCGCCAATCGCGGGAAATACATGGTCTCGTATTGAAACTGACCATAACCCGATACAGGAAATGATTCCGGAACAATCTGTCCCTGAATACATTCCAACTGATTGTCAATGGTCATAAACCGCAAATCGCCAGCCACTTCGACGATGACGCATAAGACATCAGCTCTGCCGGACACCTTACTTTCGGGCAAAAATCCCAATAACGCTTTGATCGGTTCGCCGATAGCCGCCTGCGTCCAATTTTGGCCGTCGGAAGAAAGATACAAAGCGCCCTCTTCCGATATAACAGCCAGTAGTGAATCTTGAAACAGCGTCAGTTGCGATAATACCGCTTTGTTCGGAAAACCCTTTAAATCAAGTTTTTCCCAATTTTTCAAATCCTCAATATGCGATTTATAAAGTTGGAAAACGGCATTTTCGACGACATACATGTAACACGAATCCTTATACGAGAGCACTTTCATGTCCTGAAAAGTCCTGCCGGGAAAAATATCGGCGTATTTTTCCCAAACCATTGTATCCGGATTCACCTGATGTACATTGAGTTTAACTTCGTATGATTTCGTTGAAATGCCGTCATACGCCGTAACGGTCATTTTCACCGGCGCCACAAAGCTAATCGAATCTTCCACACTCTTAATTGTATCGCCCGTGGCCTGTTCAATAATTAACAGATTTCTTACCCCCAGCGGACTGTCAAAACCGACGGTGGCAATCACTTTAAATTCATCAATTCGCGTTCGGAACGGCATTGAATCTCGGTTGAAAATCAGTCCGTTGACTTGGTCGATCGCAAATTTAACATCCGCCAAACCGCTTATGGAATCACTTTTCAATGAGAATGATGCAATTTGAGCATTACCCATAAGCCATTCATCCAACTTATCGCTGCCACCGAGACAAGAGGACGCCAAGCATAGCCATCCGCATATAAATAAAAAACCGCAAAATTTGATTTTTCTCATCGATATTTCCTTTTTAGCGTGGACAAAAGTAAGAACAATTTTTATTATAGACGACATATTCCACGTTTTTATAAATTTTTAGTGTTCAATAGATTATTTATTAAAAAGTGTAATTAATGTAATGCTCGATTATTGTGGGTTTTCCGCACCTTGCAGGAGACTCGTAAACAATCTGTCTATCAGCTAATTGCAGGTTATCACAAGCAGGGATGCAAGCGGCTTTAACGCCATCTTTCAACAAAATCGGCGCTATTTCAATCCGGAGTTCGTCCCACCGGTTTTCTTTCAAAAATGCGCGATGGAGTGTTGCTCCACCCTCGACCAACACCGAATGAATCCCTTTTTCATAAAGAGAAGTCAACACCTCCGTCAAATCGGCCGGTTCAGTAAAAACGAGCGTTTGTTGCTCGCCGTCGAAGCGCTTACATGCTTCCGGAACCCGCCGGCTGCGTTCAATCAGGATACGTACCGGCGATTTCCCCGCCCAATACCGAACCGTAAGCGAAGGATTGTCTAAGATCGCCGTATGAGCGCCCACCAAGACCGCCTGCACTTCTGCACGGATTTTGTGAACCATCATCCGTGTCAGGACAGTCGAAAACACAACCGGCTTTTCGGACGCTTCTTTTCGTGTCCGGTCGATAAACCCATCTTCGCTCTGCGCCCATTTCAGGATGATATACGGGCGATGATACCGGTGAGCCGTCATAAAAAAGCGATTCAACACACGCGCTTCGCGCGCCATCATTCCGGTTTTCACCGCTACGCCGGCATCGCGCAACTTTTTTATGCCCCGCCCGGCGACATCGGGGTAGGGGTCTTCACAGGCAACCACCACGTGTGGGATTCCTTTTTGGAGAATGAGATCGGTGCATGGCGGCGTTTTCCCCACATGTGAACACGGTTCCAAGTTGACGTATAACGTGGCGCGTTTCAACAGCGCCTCCGTTTTTACAGAAGCTATCGCATTCACTTCGGCATGTGCTTCCCCGAAGCAGCGATGAAACCCCTCCCCGATAATCTGGCCATCGGCGACAAGGACAGCGCCAACCATCGGATTGGGGGCGACAAGCCCTCTTCCGTGGGCTGCTAACGCCAAGCAACGCGACATAAATACGTCTGAAACATCCATAGTTTAAAAAAATGTCGTATCTTTACAACCTGTTTTTTTGAATCTTTTCGATTATGCAGTTTTTGACCAATTACATCCATGAACAATTGCAACCGCTTTATCCTCCGGAAGACATACGCTGTTTTGTCCGTTTGATACTGACGGATGTATGTGGATGGTCCTATCATCAACAAATCCGCTGCAAAGATACGCAAATCCCCGAAAAAGAAAAAAAACGCCTCATTGCCATCGTTGAGCGGCTCAAAAAAATGGAGCCCATCCAGTATATCCTCGGTGAAACGGAATTTTACAGTATTCCGCTGAAAGTCAATCCTTCCGTCCTTATCCCGCGCCCCGAAACCGAAGAGTTGGTCGATTTAATTTTGGGCGAACACAAGGGTACGCCCCTACCCTTTTCATCGGACGACTGCAAGGGTACGTCCGTATTGGACATCGGCACAGGCAGCGGTTGCATAGCGATTGCCTTAGCCAAACACAGGCCTCATGTTGTCGTCACAGCCATCGACATTTCTGAAGCGGCGTTGCAAATGGCTGAAGAAAACGCGCGGATGAATAAAACAGCCATTCGTTTTCTAAACGCAGATATACTGAATACAAACAAAACTGCGGCGTTGTTTCCTGAACCATTTGACCTGATCGTCAGCAATCCCCCCTATGTCTTAGAAGAAGAAAAAACCGCCATGAACGCCAATGTGCTCAACTACGAACCGCATCTCGCCCTGTTTGTCCCCAATGATAATCCGCTACTCTATTACGATGCCATTGCCACTTTTGCATGCCAAAAGCTTTCACCTGAAGGGACGCTTTACTTTGAGATAAATCCCCGTTGCGATACGGCCATCACCGATATGCTTCACAACAAAGGCTTTACCTGCACCAAAATCATCCGCGACCTTTCCGGCAAAAACCGATTCATCACCGCAAAACTAACTATTAAATGAAATCCGAATCTGAAATATTAAGCGCCTTAGCCAAGTACTGTTCACACGGGGAACGGTGTCTCTTTGATGTGCGGCAAAAGTTACAGGCGGAGCAACTGCCCAAAGCGGAAGAACAGCGGATCATCGAACGGCTGCTTCAGGAAAAATTCGTCGATGAAAAACGTTTTTCCCGCAGCTTTGTCCATGATAAATTCCGCCTGAATCACTGGGGGCGGGTCAAAATCGCCTATGAGCTAAAGTCAAGAGGGATACCTCCGGAAGTGGCTATTGAAGCGATCGAAGCGATCGACGAAGACGAATACCATACGGTATTAGCTGATTTGCTGAAAAAGAAAAAACGATCGGTCGATGGACGTTCGCCGCAGGAGATATATCAAAAATTAGTTCGCTTCGCTTCTTCAAGAGGGTTTGAATCGGAGTTGGTCAGCCGAGTATTAAAAAAAATGTTCAAGAACATCACCGATGAGTAATCCGTTGAACGACTTGGTCAACCTGTTTTATCCGAATCTCTGCCTGTTGTGCGGCCAACCGTTGGTTCGGAACGAACGGTTTTTCTGTTTGTTTTGTCATTGTACCCTCCCCAAAACAAATTACCACTTCAACAAAGGCAATCCGGCGTGGGATTTATTCGCCGGATTTACGCCGGTGAACGAAGTTACATCATACCTGTTTTTTGAAAGACAAGGAAAAACCCAACAATTGATTCACGCGTTAAAATATTACGGGCATAAAGAATTAGCCGCCTATTTAGGTCGGATGGCGGCTCAAGAGCTTAAAAAAGACGGCTTTTACGCATCGGTTGACGTCCTGTTACCCATCCCACTCCACCCCAAAAAAGAAAAAAAACGCGGTTACAACCAATCGGCATGGATTGCCCAAGGTTTTACCGATGTTTATGGCTGTCTACCCGAAACGCAACGAATAAAACGCATCACAGACACCCAATCCCAAACGCAAAAATCGATCTTTGACCGCCATGTCAACGTTGAAAACATTTTCACGGTGACCGATCCGGACTATTTCGTCGGTAAACACATTCTGCTGATTGACGATGTCCTCACGACCGGAGCCACCATCTCCTCCTGCATCGAAGCGCTGTGGACGATTCCCGATGTGACCATAAGCATTTTCACCCTCTCCATTGCACGGGATTATTAAGAGCGTAAAAGCGTAAGAGCGCAAAAGCGTAAAATCAATTGACAATTGCCAATTGTCAATTGTCAATTAATTATTATCTTTGCGGCATTATTTTTAAACAAACCATTATGAATACGAAAAGAACAAATTTGATCAATGGCGGATTATTAGTAGCCGCTTGTATGATGCTTGTAAGCCTTTTTTCCTGTACGGGAACAAAACACAACACCTTGACCGAACAAGAAATCGCGGAAGGTTGGACGCTCCTGTTTGACGGCAGAACATTGAACGGCTGGAAAGATTTTAACGGAACGTCATTAACTGCGCCATGGCATGTGGTCAACGGTTGTATCCAAGCCAAAGGCGAAGGCAGTGACGAGGAAGGGTATATCGTGACGACCAAGCAATACGACAACTTTGAATTGTCGTGGGACTGGAAATTGTCGAAAGGCGGAAACAGCGGTATGCTGTACCATGTCGTTGAGAATCCGATCTATAAAGTCCCTTACGTGACCGGGCCGGAGTATCAGTTGTTGGATGTCAATTATCCCGATCCGGAAAATAAATTGCAAGACTGGCAAAAGTTGGGCGCCGACTATGCCATGCATGTGCCGGATAAAAGTTTGATGAAAGTGAACCCGACCGGCCAATGGAATAACTCGAAAATCGTTTTCGATAACGGCCACGTTGAGCACTGGCTCAATGGCGTTAAGATCTTGGAGTTTGAAGCGTGGACAGACGACTGGTTTGCCCGGAAAAATAGTGGCAAATGGGAGAATGCACCGGAATACGGTCTGGCCCGTAAAGGCGTACTCTGCCTCCAGGATCACGGCTATCCGGCTTCTTTCCGTAACCTGAAAATCAAAGAACTGCCCCGTAAATCAAAAGAAATCGTTTTATTTAACGGCGTCGACTTGACAGGCTGGGAAATCTATGGCACAGAACTTTGGTATGTCGAAGACAAACTTTTAGTGTGTGAGAGCGGTCCTGAAAAAAAATACGGTTACTTGGGCACGCGCGCCCACTACGACGATTTCGAGTTTACCTGTGAATTTAGACAGGCAAGCGACGGCAATTCAGGCGTTTTCTTTCGCTCGTTTATCCCCTCAGGAATTTCAATCCGGGGATGGCAGTGCGAAGTTGCGCCAACAAAACAACATACAGCCGGCATTTATGAATCTACGCCCGGCGGACGGGGCTGGATGATAAAACCTGATCCCATCAAAGAATACGTATTGAAAGAAGGGGAATGGAATACGTTACGTTTGCGGGTCATTGGCGACCATGTCATCACCTGGTTGAACGCCATCGAAATGATTAACACACACGACGATAAAATTGCCGCCGGAAAAGGCCGTATCTGTCTCCAAATACACAGCGGCGGTGGGATCAAAATCTACTGGCGTAACCTGAAAGTCAGAACACTATAGTATCAACGGCAGGATGCCGTTGATACTTTGAGCTCTACAACGGCAGGATGCCGTTGGTACTTTGATAGTAACAACGGCATCCTGCCGTTGATTATTTATTTTTTCCGGATGCGTCCGATGCCGATTGTATTGGTGCTTTTCTTAGCCGGCTCTTCTTTATAGAGAATCGAACCGACACCGTTTACGCGCCCCTCTAAATACTCCACCGGATAACAATTGATGGAACCGACGCCGTCGACCTTAGCATAGATGGTGTCGGACCGGAAATCCAATGCATCCACTTTCCCCGTGCCTGCCGTTTCGAGGTTGGCTTTATCCGCTTTCCCCGACAAACGAATCGAACCGACGCCTTCGGAACGGGCGGTCAACCGGTTGACAAACAAACTGTCGGCTTGAAAATTGCCGACGCCTTTCATCTTGATTTCAAATTCATCACCCACAAAAGCGCGATTCATGCGCACATTCCCTACAAAACCCACATGAACGCTTTTCAACGCATTTGTTCGCAATTTGATTTTCAGATTGTTATTGTTGCTAAGCCGATTGAACGAAGTTAAAATCAGCCGTCCATTCTGCAGGTCATGCCTGATCTGTTCGACCAAGTTTTCATCACCGTTTATTTCGATGGAGGGCGCTTCATCACTGCTTTGTTCGATTTGGATGTCGGCTACCACGTATTTCCCGACTTCCAAACAAGTGACCGCCTCGTTGAAATCAATGGTTTTCTGAGAGGGGATGTTGTTTCCCTGTAATGCGTCTTTATCGACCAGCGTTGACCAATTCCACTTGTGATGCTTCCATTGATGACGGTCCGTTCGGAATCCGGAAAAGAAAAACAGCACCAAAGATAAAATCCATATTATAATGAACGTCCATTTGACGGATTGGTTCATCGGTTTTGCTTTCGCGAAATGGGCAATGATGCTATATATAAGGGCAAATACAGGTATGCCTACCAATAAGATACCGGCTATCATAAAGAGAACCGGATACTTCACTAATAAAAAGGCTGGCATCGCACCGAGCAAACCGCCGCCAACACCAAGCAGTCCCCCGCCTACGCCGAGCAATACGGCGATTAAGACGACGACGACAATAAATAAGGCAAATAATAGCGGCAAACCGATTAAACAACCCAAACCGGCTAAGCACACTTTTAAAAAGGAAACGAACAGATCAACGATCCCTTCCAAACACCCTTTGGGTTGACTCGCTGTGACCGGCGCCGATTGGGCGGCGACTGTTTTACCGATGTTCTCCACCGTGATGGGTTTGCCATGCATTTGTAATTTTTGCTCCGCCGTTTGAGCGGCTGGCACAACAAGCCAGGTAATCAGATAGGCTAAAACAATCCAAAACCAAATATTACCCGAAAAAAACAGGAGCGGATGATGAAAACTTAAAAAAGTCAACGACGAAAGCACAAAAGGGGAAATGATTAAGATCAACCGGATGGCGATCACGTTCCAGCCGAAATAAGCGGCGATACCGGAACATACACCGCCCAGCAATTTGTCGTCTACATTCCGGAAAAATTTCTTCTTCCCTTTCTCCGGCTCAACAGACGGCCTTTTTTTCTCTTCTTCCTTCTCTTCACTGTCGGCAAAATCACCGGGCTTACCGACCCGGGAAATCACCTCCTCCACATGTTCAAGGGTAATCACTTGATGTCCCAGGCGCGTTTTCTCGCTAAATAACTCTTCAATACGCGCTTCAAAATCGGCGATAATCTCCGCAGCCCCCTCTTCTTTCCGGAAATAAATCCGAAGATTGGTCAGGTAATTATCCAACAAACCGTAAGCGTCATCGTCAATGGTAAATACGCGTCCATTGAGATTTACATTTAATGTCTTTTTCATAATCTTATAATTTTATAGTTCTTTTAATTGATTGATTGTCTCTGTCATTTCAGTCCAGGCTTGTTCCATCCCGGTGAGAAAAATTTCCCCGTCAGGGGTCAACTCATAATATTTACGAGGCGGCCCCTGGTTTGATTCGATCCATTGATAGTTCAATAAACCCATGTTTTTTAATCGCGTCAATAAAGGGTATAAGGTACCCTCGACAACGATTAACCGCGCTTCCTGCAACAACTGAATAACGTCGTTGGCATAAGCCCTCCGGCGATTCAGAATCAACAGAATACAATATTCCAAGATTCCTTTTCGCATCTGCGATTTCATATTATCTACATTCATAACTCTAAAAATTTAAATTTGACGCTGCAAAGATAATTAGATAAATAATACCTTGTATCACATAGTACTAAACTTTATGTTTATTTAACTATTTTATTCATAATTTAACGGTAGTCGGTAGCTGGTAGCCGGTAGATGGTAGTTGGTAGCTGGTAGTCGGTAGTCGGTAGATGGTAGATGGTAGATGGTAGATGGTAGCTAATACTAATATTTTGCTATTGCTCTGTGGTTCTCTGTGCCTTCTCTGTGAAACTCCGTGCTATAATTACACAGAGAACCACAGAGGGAACACAGAGAACCACAGAGGTTATTTGTTATTTATTAATTGAAAAAAGAAAAAATAATGTATTTTTGCAGTGAATTTGAGGACAACATTAATAAATAGTTTATGAAAAAAGTACTTGCAGCCGTGACCCATACGAAGGGTCAACTATCCATTGAAGAAGTGGAATTGATGTCGCCGAAAGCGACGGAAGTTCTTGTAAAGATCATTGCCTGTGGCGTTTGTCATACCGATGCCGCCGCGCTCCATGCCTTTATTCCCGTCACCTTACCGATTATCTTAGGCCATGAGGGTGTCGGTATCGTCGAAGAGACGGGGAGTGATGTCCATACCTTGAAGAAAGGCGACCGGGTCGTCCTGTCCTTCCCTTCTTGCGGCACATGCGATTTTTGCCTTGAAGGCCACCCGTTTGCCTGCGACAACCTGAATACGTTATTTTTCGATGGCGCTTATTTGGACGGGACCAAACGGTTTTCGCAAAATGGCGTCGCGATCTCTTCGTTTTTCGGACAAGGCGCGTTTGCCGATCATACCGTTGTCGACGCCCGTAATGCCGTTAAAGTGGATATTGATTCTGATGACGATTTGGCACAATTATGCTCATTAGGGTGTGGCATACAGACCGGCGCCGGCGCCGTACTGCTCCGGATCCAACCGAAAAAAGGCGCTTCGATAGCGGTATTCGGCTGTGGAGGCGTAGGCATGGGCGCGATTATGGCTGCCGCAATCGCCGGATGCAGCCCGATTATCGGGGTGGATGTCGTGCCTGCACGGTTAGCCTTGGCCAAAGAACTTGGCGCGACGCATGTCATCAACAGCGCCGAAACCGATCCGGTTGCAGAAATAAAACGCATCACGAACGGCGGCGCTCATAACAGCGTCGAAGCATCGGGTATTCCCCAAGTGACGTTGCAGGCGCTTGGATGCCTCCGTCGGATGGGTACAGCCGTTTTGCTGAGCGTCACCG
>Ga0209628_10001511_pt1 | contig 15140 bp, 9 predicted proteins | sample TergutCu122P4_FD_187285 | JGI IMG/M metagenome (GOLD analysis project Ga0209628, IMG submission 187285) | Cubitermes ugandensis P4 segment gut microbial communities from Kakamega Forest, Kenya - Cu122 P4 (SPAdes) (version 2) | ecosystem: Host-associated > Arthropoda: Insects > Digestive system >...
ATTTAAATCTCTCCCCATACACAACCCCTCCTACCTAATACCAATGGTTCCTGAACATACGTTGACAGTTTCAACTTATAACATGTGGCTATGAACCGCCTGTAACTGATGCCAGCAAACCTAATAAACAACTATACCAAAAATGATCAGCTACAATATTGTATATGTTACTATATAAATCAGGTCTGATATCCACACTCCTGATCTAGAGTTATAGATATTATGATGCTCGAATTGTACTCTCTATGCTGTGACTTACCAACGATGTCATACTTGAGGTTAGAGGGACACACTGGACCAATCCACTGAGTGCTTCCACTGCTAATGAGACACCAGGCCTGTAAACAGATGCATAATTTCTGTCTCCAGTTGTTACTGATTGCAGCCAGATGTTTTCTCTGCATTCATAATTCTGGTTATCTTCATTTGCCCAAACTTAAATGTACAGATATAAAATACAACAGGAAAGTAGGAATAGTGGCCATGTGTGTCTGGATAATGAATTCCCTTCCTTCCAATTAACACACTCTCAAATAAGGTACACTGTATTGTACATGGCATTGTCTACCTACAGCTCAGCAAGTGAAATATTTGTATTGTCTTGCTGTGTGACCACTTCGTGCGGCATCAGTGGCAAAGCACAGTACATCAGACCTTGGTTCTCCAACACAACAACAGGCCACAAACTCTTCTTCTCTGTCACACTAACTTCAAATGCTGGGTACCGAGCAGGCTTATTACATCTGTCCCTTGATTCAACATATGACCCTGGAGAAATAAAATTTGTCAATGATTAAACATCTCCACCAATAAATACTGAAAATCACTTGTTATTTAAACAGGAAGAAAGCTTTAGAACATCTGTAAAATAAATCTATCACGATGCAAAATATGAAAATTGAACAGCCCATTTGTTACTTCCATCACCTAACTTGCTATAGTGTCAGTTTGCTCTTCATCTCCATGTGGTGAAAATTACTTAACTCCAGAAGCCTGCAAATGTCTTCTCTTTCTTCCATGCTCATGTGGCATCACTGTTATGATGGGCCACAATCCACCATTCGCCACCCACAGTGCTTTCTTGCCACCCTCAGGCAAATTAGGCACAAGCTGGGTTCTGCTTATAAAACATTTAAGTGATGTTACCAGCAAGGAGACTACAGAATATATGGCAAATGTGGTGGCTATAACCCTTTGTGTTTGCAAGGAGTAGCAAACACTGCCTGAATAAATACTTCCCTCCATGCATTGTGATCCTAGCCTTCAATTACTCTAGCATAAGTGAATACTGTTCATTTTGTTACTTTTACACTTCCTAGTGACCATATTTACTTACCTGCCCCACTACCTTTCACTTCAATTGTCTGTTATGAACAATGCAGAAAATTTATCTACCTCAATCAGCACCTAGTTCCAGGAGGCTGAGTCAAAAAGTACAAACAGAATATTTGGTATGGACAAACTGCTACCAGAATTTATATTAACTCCTATGTGGTTTGCATATTGTGTCCAAAATAAGTATATAAGATGAAAAGTGTATCTGTAGATCCAAATGTTTCACTCCAAAAGTATTTGCCATATATCAGTTACATTTGGAACTGGCTGTTCACACTACTTACCTCATTTTTTATACACACCTGCAGGGCAGGAAAAAAGCTAGATGGTTAATTCATAGATTAATAACAGTGATAATAAATGGAAAGTTGTAATAGAGGAAGGTGGGAACAATCATTATCCTATGACTTTCTGCATCCATGAACAGAGGGCATGAGGAATTGTACAAAGTAATTAAAATAGCTGTGTATGTTGCTGTAACACATCCTTTGTTGACACTTCATATTCTCAGATGCTCCTCCTTTAACTTTCAAAATCTTCACTCACTCCAACCATTAAATGTCACTCTAATATTGATTCATTTAACACTTTGCCTGTAATGCATGGAATACTTGGAGAATGTAAAACTGCATGCCAGCCCTTATAACTGAAGCTTATATGCGACATAAAGGGCATGCTTGGTAAATAGGTATCAAACTGCCCACAAACTTTCAATGAGAATGAGGTTTGCTGAGAGCATTCATTGCATGTTAGTACCTCTTTACATTCACTGTAGTTATTTTACCTGCATCCAACAAGCCAACTTCTGTACGTAGAGCTTGCACAAATGATTCATCTGCTGGGATGTCCACATATGCATCCCCAGACATTGATTTGCAGCATGCCTCAACTGTTGGGAAGTGTCTACAGTAGTGAATACACAAACACTTAAATTATTCAGTATTCAGATTAAAAGATATAATTAAGAAGCTGCTTCAGCATCAAAATACCTGAGTTATATGCTACTAGAGATGGGAAATACCCTAACAGAGGTTTTTAAATTGTTTATTCTGTGTTGGAGGATTAATAAACTATACAGTTGTGTAGGTTGTTTGTACATTTATTGGTTTAATAGAATATATGAGCTAAAAAAATCCTGATAGAGGTTTTCTGTGATTTTCTTTAGTCCTTCCAGGCTAATGCTGGGGTGATTACTTCTGATCCTATTCATTACAGTTTACTACATATCATCAGCATCATCAACTCTTCTCTCAGACACTAATGACACTCTACAGTTCACACAATGTCATTAACTACCCCACACATCACTACCAACACTGCTACAATGTAAAACTCAATACAGTATAAATAGATACTTCTGCACAAGATACTTCCAGTGTTTTCAGGAATGTAAGAAGCACTAACTAATTAACTAAGTCCTTGCAGAAGCTAATAGTCTAAGAGCTAAGTAAGAAATTCCCTGCATTTTACGGAACCAGAAAGTAATTACTGTATTCAAAAGAACCCACAACATGTCTCCATCCTCAACTACATTTATCCACTTCACGCCTTCCCATCCGTTTGTTTTAAGATGCATTATAACATTATTTTCCTATCCAGGCGAGATTCACAATGTTTTTCTCATGGCTTTACCCACACCTCTAGCTGAATGACTAAGTAATACTTCTAAGTGCACAGGTCTAGAATGTGGTAACCACAAGAAAGCTACCAAGGTTGTGCTCTTGGTTTGCAGTAACTACCATATCACACGTACTACACAGGTTTGTACTGTTGGTTTGCTTCTATTCAAACTATTATCTGTTCGCAGTTTTTTATTCATTAACCACTCAAATTTCTATCATTTATTTAAACATAAAAAAATTTATAAGTGAGCATGAAAATATATGTCTTCAGTTCTGCCTGCCTACATCCTACGGAGTTGTATCAATGTTATCTAATAAACCACGGTTAGGTTCTGTGTGTGTGTGTATGTGTGTGTGTGTGTGTGTGTGTGTGTGCACGTGCATGTGCATATGTGTACGCAGGTGTTATAACAGGGTGTGCCAAATTTCAGAATGAGTCTTTATGAGTAAAAAATGCTACATCAACAATTACATTTTTATGAGCACCTTAATGTTTCAAGATACTGTGTGATACTGTATGGTGTCATTTCTTATGAACTATCTTCACACATACTCCCACTTCTGGCAAACACTACTCCCTTGTACCTTGTACTGGTTTTGGTCCATAGGCCTTGTCTGTCTGGTCACCAGATCTCACATCCCTTGAAAACTTCTTGTGGAGGCAAATTAACAACATTGTCTATCAGCAAAAATTGGAGGCAAGAGAAGACTTCTTGCAGTGAATCATAGAGACTGCTGACTGCATAAGGGGAAACTATAAAATTATCAGAAGGGTAACAAGTTATCTTTGAAAAATGCAGAATTGTTCATACAGAACAGCAAACATCATTTTGAACAGTGATCAGCACAACATTATTGAAAATCCTTGTTCTTTGATATCACCTAATCAAAACTGACATTTTTTTACATGTTGTAACACAAATAAAAATTGATGCCTTTCTTTCACAGTATTACCTGGCACATAATTTTCTTTTGATGTACATACAGTAAGGTAAGACTTACTTGCTGCCTTTGTTTTGTGGTGTTATAGGGCACATATTGTTCGGCAGATAAAGACTTAATGGATATCCTTCTTTTGTGGTGATATGGGACATGTAATTTTTCTTTTATCTGCACATATGATAAAACAAAGGTATTGTAAAACTCTCAGTTATGGCAATGTGCACACATTAACATGCTCATAGCACTGTAACGTTTGATAATTGGGCATATGATGATATAACATTTTTTACTCAATATGACTCACTCTACAGCATTGTGAGTTTTGCATTACTTATGTCGCACATGCAGTATACAGACAAAGCTTAGCCTTTCAGTTTGGGTGCATGTGAATACTACAGGCAACTGTGTGAATTCCTACATGTGGTCATGCCAGAACTACTTTATTCCTGTATTTCGCTGTGTAGAGGTTATCATTACTATTCATCATCATCATCATTATCTTTATTTTCCATTAATCCATTTCCGGGTATAGACCCAGGGATGTGGAGATAGTCAAGTGGTACAATATAACTGAATTACAATAGTAATATACAAATACATAAAATATGGTGCAGTAACAATAATTGTATAATTAAAATAATAAATAGTTAGGTGTACAATTGTTTAAGTATCGTAAAGTTCAAGAACATGTTACAATACTACAAAATTTTAAACTACATCCATAAATACAAGTAGTTGAAACATGCCAATTTCTTAATTTACCACGGTTTCGCACATTGAACCTTGGGAAAATGTCCAAGTGAAATTGAAAAATTAAGTCAATGATTACGACAAGTACAATATTTGTACTATTTATTACTATTGTCAGAGTTGTTTACATTGAAATTGAGGAATTCATCTATGGAGTAGAATGCATTGTCGATGAGGAATCTTTGTAATGTTTTTTTTTTAAATTTTTTCATTATTAACAAGATCCTTTATATAATTAGGGAGTTGGTTGTAAATTTTGCTGCCCATATAGTAAGTTCCTTTTTTGTATTTTGTTATATTAGCAGCGGGCATATGTAGATTGTTAGCATTTCTGGTGTTGTGCTTATGGATTCCGCAATTTTGTATAAATAGATGTTTATTATTCACAACATACATTAAAAGGGAGAATATATATTGGGAATAAAAAGGTAATATCTCCATTTCTTTGAACAGCTTTCTGCGTGACCCCGTTTTATTTGACTTAGTCATTATTCTTAAAATTTTCTTTTGCAGTCTAAATATTTTTATACTATTCCTGCTGTCCGAGGACGGACGGCAAACGTGAGGGGTCGCATCAGGTAGCGGCACGCTGTGTACACAGTACTGCCAATGGCATGACAAGAAGACCGACACAAACACAGCAAAATATCACTATATTTAAGGTACCAGAAAAAGAAACGAATTACGCGGAAATAGTACATATTTTCCTTCTCTAAGACTGCTGGTTACACGTGCTACTCCCTGATGCTAGTAATACTCAGACCGGGTAAGAAAACTCATATACTCGCTGGGGACCGTATTCTAGGGGTTTTCGCATCTAAAAAATCCCCATCTTCCATTCTATTAACCCCCACCCGAAACACAACAGAAAGAAAAAGTTGTTACAAATATCTCATTAACTTACCGTGAAAATAATGGCAGTGAGGCTTCTTTATTTGCAGGAATAATCCACACAGCCCTCAATCTCATTGTAAACGTCTAAACATACTGCAATGAGAATATCAAACTTCCTGTCTAAAACAAAATTTTAGGTTATGAAGTGTCACATGGCATCCATCTGTATAGCACACATTCAATACCATATAACATCGACCGCAGTGTCAGGCTGACACTGTCATTGACACAATTTAATTCATCTGAAGATACTGGTTAGCTCTTATTTGTGATACTGGTCTTCACCGAAGAGAACACACTCCTCACCATCCTGTTTACAATCAGTTACCGTCTCTGGTCAAATGGTAATAGCTGTACATTTCGTCCGAGCGTAATACGCTTGACATTTCATATTTTCATGTTGCCAAACATGTAGAACCGAATATGATCCGTGGTACTGAATGTAATGGCGTAGGTTTAAGGATTTGCGTGTGCTGTTCGAATAGTTTCGTCAGACCACAGTTCGTGTTAAAGTATACAGGCTTATTTCTGTAGTACTTTCAGAGTTCTGATTGAGTCCTGTGTAACGTTCGTTGCTGTGGAAGCCCAGGCTTTTCTTCTCAAGTAAGGTAAGCTAGAAATTAATTTCAAGAGGCTTTATTGAACAGCTAATGGTTCCTCTGGTAGTCAAGACATTCCTCGAATGTTGTGGAACCCACTTCTCCGAACCTTTAGCCAGATGCATCCAGTCCGTGCAATCCCATTTAATTTGTCTTAACGTATATTTTGCTGTTATACCTCCGCATGTTCCTAGATATCCCAAGTTGTTTTGTCCTTTATGTTTTGCCACCGAAACCCTGTATGTATTTGTCATGAATGCCAGATGTAGCATCCAGCCCACCTTCCTTGAGCTGAAGCCCGAATAATAGTTGGCAAGAAGTACATATCATGAAACTCCATTCAGCTTTTACCGACTCCTATTGGTTTCTGTCACTTAGTTCTACATGTTCCCCATAGCATCATATTCTCACACATCTTCATTCTGAGCCTAATTTGATGTTAAGAGACCTGAGTTTTGCACCCATAGGAAACAGTGAACAAAGTCATAGGTTGCTGTATTTTAATTCTTATCTCTTTGGATAGCAGGTGGTAAGACAAGATTCCAAACTGAGTGGTAGCAGGCATTTCCCGAATGTAAACAGCTTTTAATCCTTCATGAGTGTGATTTTGATATATCACTGCTGTTCCAAATCTTTGAACTTTGCCATATTTTCAAGGGATTTAGCTGCAATATAATTTGGTCATATATTCTGGTGATGAGGGCCATGGGCATGAAATTCGTGGCATTTCCCTGGGTTCCTTTGCATTAATCGAAATTTTCATTATAATATGCTTTCACCAATATTAAAATTCCAATTGCTATAGTCATATCACCAAACATTGAGTGTCATAAGATATTGTAAATAAGATTTATTAGGGAAAATCCAAGGAAATGCAGAAGTTTCACACATCACAGTTGCTTATAAGAATATCTGCAATACAGCATTCTTGACCCTTTTTGTTGATGTATTCGTACCTTCACTAATTGGAACCAATCTTCTGTAGGTCGGTGGTATACTGAACATTCGTGATTGAAAGGAGGTAACAGAAGGCCAAAGAAAATTGTAGAGGTGTAGTATAATATCTTGATATGGGAGATTCAATCTGAAAGAGCTAAAGAGTGTGTATGTAACTATATAAAATCAAAATCTACAGAACACTGATGACAGTGCAAACATTAGCGGGACTTTGGGCAGTATTAAGGAGAATGATTCCAGCTGCAAAAATTCTGGATTTTTATGAATTGAAGGAGCACAAACCATGTTTTGACAAAATAGGTTCACAATTTTAAGATCCAAGGATGCAAGAAAAATTGCAATGGTTTCAGGATCTGAGACATACAAATGAAATAGTGTTCATAATGTAAGACCTGAAATTTGCATTCATTTCAGGAACAAGAAGAATCAAGATCTGAGAGGTAAAATTAGATCTGCATATTGTACGGTTTGTTGATTTCTCAGTAATTTATGAACAAGTTTCAAACACCCTTTATACACATATCTGTGTTATGAAACTACATGATTTTTGCATTTTGGTGCTCTGCCAACCCCATAATCACTGTTTCAGTGTCTCTGTCCATTCTGTATATGTCTGGAACAGAAATACTGATTTATTGAGCATTGCAATGTTGTATCTGGGAATCAACCACAATGTGAAATGTTAAAAACTTCGCACATTCAGATCTAATGTGTTGTTAATTGTTTATCAGTACATACCCCAGTTTGATGTAACACATGTCTTGATTACATGAGAACACAGGATACTGGGTTTATGACGTGTGTGAATTTAAGAAATCTTTAACATTTTATCAGGTTTTAAAGGTTGTAATGATATGTCAGTTTTGGTTTCCCCGTCCATTGTTTTGGTTAGTTTGTGTAGTGTCCAGTAAACCAGGACTTTTTGCCAAACATGCGTAGAATGTAACAGGCCTTGAAGACAATGATGACCCCACCCGCATATGTGATGTATTTCTGTGGCATATATGTATGTATAAAAGTCATTGTGAATTTGTTTATAAATCGAGGTTGAAATTAATGAACTTGAAACAACAACAAATAATAATAATAATGACAACAATAATAACAACAACAATAAAGTGATACCAGTAATAACAGGGGTGACTGGAACCATTTCAAAATCGCTTAGACACTGTCTGAGCAACATACCAGGAAAGCACAAAATTAAGGAACTACAAAAAAATAGCCATGTTGGGCACTGCACACATACTACGGAAAGTGCTAATGGAAAAGTACAAAACATATTTCACGGGTGCAATAACATTACATGTAGCACAAATTGTAAATACGGAACAGCTGCAACCCTATATACCCTAGAAACATGGTTTGTTTCAGGTATATTATTGTAAATATCCTGCATAAATGTGATGATGATGATGATGATGATGATGATGATGATGATGATGATGATGATGATGATGATGATGATGATACAGGCAGACCCCTGTATCCATGGATTCAGTATCCACAGTTTCAGTTATCCGTGCTTTACTGCGGCTGGAAAAAAGGGATGTTACAAAACATGTGCCAAGTGAGAACGGGCTGTAACATGGTGAAATCCAGCAGCCCAAATGCGCCCAGTACTTGATTCATCTTCCTTTGTCCCCATATGCAAGCTTCCCCACAAACTTGACACTATTCTGCTTCTAGTGTTCTCCCTGTTCGAATTAGTTGCCGCGTTATAGCAGTGTTTGTGTTCAGGAAGCAACAAGAAGAATGGAGAAGTTGGTGAATACCCACAATAGGCCAAGATATTTTTTAACAAATAAAATTTTCTTATTGCTGGTTATGTTCAGGTCCGTACAAATGATTGTTATTGTAAAATGTATAACAATAACACATTTTTCATTGCTTATGCAGTGCTTTGATGGAAAAGCATGATTTTTATTGTTCTGTCATCCCTTGAAACTGTACATAATTCTGTACAGTACAGGTACTGTATTTTTTTATTGCTCTATCGTCTCTTGAGTATTAGGCTAAAACGTCAGAATCCCTTACTTTCATATGTGCGAGAGAGAGAGAGAGAGAGAGAGAGAGAGAGAGACACTGTAAGTGTACAATGTAATGTACAGTACACTTTATTATTACTTTATTTAATGTTGGTAATGTCTTACTACGCATAAGTTACCAATTAAACTTTACCATATTTATGTATGTTACACGAATATCAAGTTATATATAGCGTTCGATATTGTCCGCGGTTTCACATAACCGTGGTAGGTCTTCGAACGTATTTAATAGGAGCCATCCCGTTGTGTTATATCAATACAGTACTTTAATTATCCATCAACAAACACAACAAATATCATAAAGATGACAATATTTAGTTGTAAACAGGGCGACATGTTTCGGTTATTTTTTAGCCATCTTCAGGCCCAATAAGTAACCAGAGTTCAGGTATATAAAATGCGCACCTAATGGGATCCCATTTTTCGATAAGATATACGCATACAGCAAGGAACATGACAACCACCCAGTGCGCTGCCAAATGCACAACTTGATAAGAATCGTAGTCTACAACTAAAACCTGTATACATTATGCAGCAATCTGAACAACCGGACAAAGATCGTAGATTATAACCAGTACGACATCGGCATACGTGTTTCCCTTTGCTCGTTCACTACATTACAGGAGCTATTGGAGGTATGACCACCAGATAATAACCTAGAACTCAACAGGTATGTCAGTACCTAAAGAAACATCTCTCAAGTTTTGATATATAAATTAACTACTCTGGTGCTACATGAATTCAGTTAGTGACGTTTCAGTGAGTGTGACCCATACTCAGTATCCGGTATTGATGCCATGAAACCGTGAACTTGACCTTGGCTCAACGTATCATATACTGACTGTACCCAACCAGATATCTAGCCCTAGTGATAAGCCACAATAAATATTGGAACTTTAATAGGACATGGTACACCTAGTACTTTATTGAAGACTGTATAATTTTAAACGCCGTGCTGTGATAATATTTGTACTCCACATTCCACATACAGCCCGTTTTTACATTTTTATCGATCCGTCATTATAATAATTGACCAAGTTCTAGAATGAACGACTTTGTTTAATGTGTATATAACTCTAATATTTACATACTTAATGGTGACATGCCGGAAACCTTGCATGATACATTTAATTGGGCCATAATTTTACAGTATTTTACTATATTAAATTATGAATTATTTTGTAATCGTAATGGAATCCCATTAGGTGCGCGTTTTATATACCTGAACTCTGTTTCCTTATTGGGCCTGAAGATGGCTAAAAAATAGCTGAAACATGTTGCCCTGTTAACAACTAAATATTGTCATTTTTATGATATTTGTTGTGTTTATTGATGGATAATTAAAATACTGTCTTGGAACGTATTACCCACGGATATGGCGGTCCACCTGTAATAATAATAAATAGTAATAGAGACTTGTTGAGACAAATGAATTTAAAAAGGTTGCCACCGTGTAAGTAACTTGGTAATGGAAGAGAAGGGTGATCTGTTTGCAGATTCCCAGAGTATTTTGAATAGTTGGAAAAGTCACACCTGTTGTTTGTTAAATATGCTGGAGTAAATGAGGTTAGGTGCAATGAAAGATGTTCATACAGCTTAGCCATTAATACCACAGCCAAGTGCCTCTGAGATTGTGACTTCTGTTAAAAGCTGAAGAAGTATAAACAAAGAGGTACTGATCAAATTCCAGGAGGTTGGAGAAAATTGCATAGTGAGGATCTTCGTGTTGTATACTCCTCACCAGGTATTACTAGGCTGCTCGGTGAAGGAGAATGAGACAGGAAGGGCCTTTGGCAGTCTTGAAAGAGAAAATAAGAGCATACTGTTCTGTTAGGAACACTTGAAGGGAAGAGACCACTTGACAGACAGGCATATATTGGATGATAATATTAAAATGGGTATTATATTAATGGGATAAGAGGGTGGGAATTGAATTTTATCTGGCTGAGGAAAGGGACTAGTGGCAGGCTCATGTGAACAGGGTAACAAACCTTTAAGTTCAATAAAATTAGGGGAATTTTGTGACTAGCTGAGCAGCTATTAACTTACGTGACACTTTTTCTGTGATGGTCATGGCTCTGATTTGCCACTATATAACTGACACATTCCTTCCTCCCTATTGCTGCAGCATCCACCTGAAGAGGGGAGGCAGTATGTTTCTTCAAAATGTCAAAGTGAACCTTTACTACATGGTGTAAAATCCAAAAAAGCAATCATTATTTGATCAAGCATAAGCTTCTGAGAGGCTTCACTGCATCTAGCTTGATAGTTAAATTGCTGTATCTATTGAATGGAAGCTCCTTTCTTTCCCTGTGTCATGTAAAACAGTGCATTATTGAAATTATTGAAATTCTTATGCAGTAAAAGTAGAAGTCCAGATGTTTGCATGCTGTTATCTGTGCTGCTTACTTTGTGAGATATAGAGAGTTGTCACTCTTATCAGGCATGGGTCAACTACATAAATAAATTGAAAATTTATTTTATTTTACAATATAGTCTGATTTGTGATGAAAAATACAGATATATGCACATTGTTAGTTTGAAGTATGAAAATATCTTATATATATATATATATCATGGATATGAACATATATACACAATGTAGTAATGACAAGAGAGACAATAACAATAAAGGCTAGGGGGAGAAAGAGTCAGTACATTCACCTGTATTTTTGTCAGTGAAATGGTTTAGCTGACTCTTTATGACTGCAGTTTTAGGCATGCAATTGCCATGACATGGCTGACATTAATTTATCTTCATTGATCATTATTAAAGTGAACTTCTGAGCTAGGGTTCTGGGGGTTTGTAAGAGGTTCTGAAGAGCTTTCTCTAAAATGTGTATCTCTTCATATGCAGGTTAATTTGATATGACATGAAATTATACTGAACAGCAGGACAGTCCAAACAGATTAGCTGGTTGTTTTCATGAGTTATGTGGTTTGAATTTTGCCAAGGCACTAGAACCCTGACAGATGTATCATGGCTCTGCTGAGTCATTACACGTGATGGAGAGAATAATTTGAATGAAGTCACAACTGCTTCTCCATTATGTTCCTATTCACAATATGTGGGGTGAATTTTAATGAAATGCATTTAATGTAAGCACTACAAAGTTTGCTGCATTGTCAGTGGTTCATCCTGAATAGTTATGTCAATTCTTCCTTTGCCGTATCTTGCAAACACGACATTTGCAACTCTGTGTTTAAAGGAGGCATTTTGTTTGCACAAGAGATCGATCATGACCAAAGTGCATGGGTCACTTGGTGTCCAACCTTCTGTATTCTAGGGAAGCTTTTGGCTTGGTTTTAGTAGCAGAACATGATCCGTACGTGTGTTGTATGCAGTTAAGAAGTACTGTGTAGTCATCATCTCATGTTACACAACATGTCCAGTGCAGTTAAGAGAGTGTAAGTAAATAGTATAGAAATACTGTTTAATTTGGCTTGGTGGATGGTATCAAGATTTTTGAGGGGCCATTGAAATTTTACTGCTATAGGACCAACATTGCAGTTAGCCATGGGTTGCATTCCAGGTGTTATACAGAAGTTCTGACACTGTATCATATCAGTGTTTGTTTTGTCTTTGCATTGACATTGTATTATATTAGTGTTTATTTTTGTCTTTGCCATGACATATTTCTGAACAAATTCATATTCAGATGTTGTGTTTGGATTCACTTGTTCATTTGCCTTTGTACTGATAACGCTCCTTTCTCCTCCTATTTTATTTTGACAATGGCAGTATTGAAGATTGCCAGTGAATACTGGTAATCACAAATAATTGTGTCATACCAACATACATATATGACTTAATTATTACTCTGTTGACAGAGTGGCATGGGGCAGATTCTGTGATAATGCCTTAAAACCATGTATGTTTGCTTCTTGTCACATTATTTAGAATTTCCTATTTGTAATTTCCCTGTTATTTTAATTCATCACAAGCCATACAGACTTTACAGTTGAGATAATACTTAGCTAACAAATCAGTACTCAATAGAGGGGATGGAAAGAAGTTTTGAGGAACATCCTAGAAGACCCAGATCTTTGAAATTACAATTTTGGCTTCAATTCAAGTTGCAAATGGGAGCCAGGATAGCACAATTATTAGAGTTATGGGGCTATAGACTGGGTGACTGAGGAACTGTGTTCAATTCTTAGCAGGCATATGAGATTTTCTCATCTCCAAAGTGTCCAAGCTAGCTATGGAACCTACCCAGTCTCTAGTCAATGGGAACCAGGATAAAGTAGATGGGGTATGAAGCTGCTGCTGCAGAGGTTAGAATTCATTGATGAGTGCCTTTGCTACTGCTGCATATGCCTTCATGGCATGTACAGGACAGCTTTAATTTTACACACTGTTAATTAATAATTTATATTTTCCCTCTAAATAACAGTTGCAGAGTGGTGTATTTTGTGTGCTTTTGGTGATTAACTTACTTCCAGACTTTGTGTCCAAACTTTCTTCCTCATTTTTTTCATGAAGAATTTATGCTACTTTATCTCATTAATATTTGATTGTATCTAAAGTAGGGTTGTATATTCTGTATTTATTTTATCATGCTTTGTTACTTGCCATGAAACTCAACAGTCGGTCAAAGCAAACTTTTTCCATTGCATTTTGACACTGCAAAAGTTTCAAGACACAAAACTTTTCATTTTATCTGACCTGTTTTTGGTCATTATTGTATGGCATTTATTATGTGATGAGATGTGAAACAAACAGGGTCCCACATAACCCTATAAGCTCTAAAAACAGAGAGGTTTTGATACATCACTGTTGTTTAGTGATGCTGAGTTTGGTGATTGTCACTGGTCACTGCGTACCATATCTTCACAGAAACAGGTTAATAGGTTAATATATTGTGAAGGTGAAACCTGTGATTTTCAAAAATGGATTGTGAGGAATGTTGTGATTAGATTTGCTTGTATTCAGAAATAGTTAGGCTGTAAAGTTTTGTAACAAGGAATGTTAATTACAAGTGTGTACATTTGATATCATCTGAGACAATTAAATGTACACTGTCATTTTCAGTGGCAAGAAAGTAGAACTAAGTTATTGAAAATGCCATTTAATTTCATGAAAAGACATGATGCAGTGTTAAAAAATCTATAATTATTATACAAATATTGGCAGTAAAATAAGCACCCTCAAGTCAAAATGGGTATGTGTACTTGAGGCCTGATGGATTGGTTGGAATGTTATGCAGCTTTTGATTGATTTGCTGTGTGTGACTACATGAGTATTGCTGCTGTAATTGAACAGAACAGTGGTTGAAACTTTGTTTTGTATTGTGCATATATTGTAGTAGTATGTTTTCTGGACAGTTTCCATTAATTTAAATGTGCATTCTGGGTAGATCCAGCCAGATAGGAGGATCTTTAGACAGTTCCACTTGAGTGCATGTTTGAAAAAATTCTGTTTGCATTTCTGCTGGGAATGTTCTTGAGAAGTCTGAAACTTCTATGGCTTACTGTTGGCTGGGACAGGAGACGCTGTAACACTGGACCACACATTGCAGAACTCATTCATTTGCTGAATTTTATATTTTGTTTGGGAAAGCTGTGGTCATCTGTCATGAGGACTGCAGTGAGGAATGGTGTTTTGCTAAGAGCAGACAGTGGGTTGCACAAGAAAATACTGTAAGCTGTTAAGGAGGAGAATGAAACATACTGAACATACACCTTTGTTCATAAAATTTGTGGATTTGGGCCATCTGTTAAGGAAGTTGGTACTGTGCTTTATGTCAGTCATAAATTCATGTCAGAATGCTGAACTATGTAGTGAAATCTGATTGTATTAATTTAAAAACTTGTGTCTCAATTATAACATTGGAACACACGCTAAAGAGTGGTATTATTTTGAAACTGGTGTTTGGAACACTAACACCCTAATTGTTTTTTTTTTCTACATGTGTATTTTTACTTAAAATAGTAATACACATGAAGTCCACCATTACATTTTTTTTTTTTAGATAAACACCCCCCCCCCC
>Ga0209628_10001512_pt1 | contig 15134 bp, 11 predicted proteins | sample TergutCu122P4_FD_187285 | JGI IMG/M metagenome (GOLD analysis project Ga0209628, IMG submission 187285) | Cubitermes ugandensis P4 segment gut microbial communities from Kakamega Forest, Kenya - Cu122 P4 (SPAdes) (version 2) | ecosystem: Host-associated > Arthropoda: Insects > Digestive system...
ATTAGTGAGCGAGCAGGAAGCAGCCGAACAAAAAATGAAAGAATTGCTGGTGTTGTTGCCCAATCTTCCTCACGAATCGGTACCACAGGGTAAAACAGCCGCCGACAATGTGTTGGTACGATCAGGTGGCGCCATGCCGGATTTACCTGCAGATGCGCTGCCTCATTGGGAATTAGCCAAAAAATACGACCTGATCGATTTTGAACTCGGCGTAAAACTCACGGGAGCAGGATTTCCGGTATATAAAGGTAAAGGCGCACGCCTGCAACGCGCTTTGATAAGTTTTTTCCTCGACCGTGCGCAGGAGGCAGGATACCGCGAAGTGATCCCGCCGCTGATGGTCAACGAAGATTCAGGATTCGGCACAGGACAGTTACCCGACAAGGAAGGGCAGATGTATCATGTAGGAATAGATAATTTCTACCTGATTCCAACCGCCGAAGTTCCTGTTACGAATATTTACCGCGATGTGATTCTCGAAACAGCAGATTTTCCGGTAAAAATGACTGCTTATACACCGTGTTTCCGCCGCGAGGCCGGATCGTACGGCAAGGATGTACGCGGGTTGAACCGCCTGCACCAGTTTGACAAAGTAGAGATTGTCCGTATCGAACATCCAGATCGCTCCTATCAAGCGTTAGACGAGATGGTGGCGCATGTGGAAACGCTGGTACAAAAGTTGGAGTTGCCTTACCGCATCATCAGACTTTGTGGCGGCGATATGAGCTTCACCTCCGCTTTGACCTACGATTTCGAAGTATTTTCGGCAGCACAGAAAATGTGGCTCGAAGTAAGTTCAGTCTCCAATTTCGAATCGTTCCAGGCCAACCGCCTCAAATTACGTTACCGCGACGAACAAAGCAAAAAACCGCAATTAGCGCACACACTCAACGGCAGCGCCCTGGCTCTGCCCCGCATCGTAGCAGCCCTGCTCGAAAACGGACAGACCACCAACGGAATACAACTTCCGGAAGCGCTGCATCCGTATACGAGATTTACGACTATTCGTTAAGTTTGTAGAGACGGGGCGTGTCCCGTCTAATACAGGGATTACCTCATATCAGACGGGGCACGCCCCGTCTCTACAAATACACTGGGTGCATTTAATTTTTTTCCGTTTCAAAAAAAAATCTAACTTTGTACTTTCATTTTGAATGTTATAAAATATGGATACACAACAAGATATTAGATGGTTACAGCGTTTTTCCAATTATCGGAAAGCCTTGACCAAACTTCGTCAAGCGGTAGAGATCGTTTCGGAAAAAATGAATTTTGGGGATGATGTAGATGAGCTTTTGCAGGAAGGACTGATTCAGCGTTTCGAATACACGCATGAATTAGCATGGAACGTGATGAAGGACTATGCCGAATATCAAGGATTTACCAATGTTCGCGGCTCACGTGATGCAATACGCAAAGCACTGGCTATAAACATTATTGATGATGACCGGTGGATGGACACTATCGCAGATCGCAATCAAACATCCCATAATTATGATGACGATACAGTAACCCGGATATATTTGAATATTATTGAAGTATACTTTTTTTTGTTTTGTCAGTTTGAAAAAACAATGATTGAAATATCTGAAATATAAACTGTTTGAAAAATGAAATACGGATTATCAGATATCGCTTTATATAAATTGCAAAGCGCCTTTTCCCTGTATACAGACATCGAAAAAGTAGTGTTGTACGGTTCCCGGGCAAAAGGGAATCACAAGCCGTTTTCTGATGTTGATATTACATTGACAGGAAACGCGATTACATACAGTAAACTCCATAAATTGTCAACGGACATTGACGATCTGTTGTTACCTTATCAATTCGATATTTCCATTTTCCACACGCTTACCAATCCTGATTTAATTGACCATATCCAACGAGTGGGAATAACAATTTATCAGAAAGAGCTCCCAGAGAAAATTCAATAAACCTACCGTTTAACCAGTATATTTTTCAATAACACCATCCCTCAATAAATACAACTGCCTGTTATCCAGCAAGTAATAATTATCCTTGATAATCGGGTCTTCTTCCATTCTTTGGGTGTGGCCAATGATCTGAATAATGCCGGGGGCAAAAGGCTCTTTTTCATCATCAAACTCGCGATAATCCGCCCAGAGTGGACTGCCGGTATCATCTAATCCCCCGCGATACTTCCATGCCGCTTCATGAAAAATATACATCCTTTCAAAAAAGATGGCGTTGAGTTGTTCTTCCAGCGTTAAGCCAAGATCTTTAAATTTCTCGTAATGACGGTCATACCAGTCTTTTGTTACTCCCGCGTGAATAAACAGGTAATTATCCACCTGTTTGCAAATCTGAAACAGACCTTTTGTGGCTTCTCCTGTCAAGATCGCATTGAATTTGGGATAATACTCATTTGAAAAACGCCCTGCCCCAAAGTCTCTGTTATAATAATGCATCTCATGATTACCAATCAACAGGGTCACTCTTTCCGGATTTTGCTGTTTGAAACTCACAATCTTGAGCAACCCCTGGTAAGCATCTTCATCCGTGATGTTTTCCTGTGGATAAGGATCAACATAGTCGCCCAGGAATATCACTTCTCCTTGATAATCAAGCGCCGGAAGCCAAAAATTCCGGCCATGAACGTCAGGTACAATTAAAATTTCTTTTTTCATTTGATTTGATATATTGATTTTTGAACTGCAAAGATGCAATTTTTTTTTGAAAAATTTGTGATCTTGCAATTGCATTTAAAATTTTATGTTTATCTTTGCCTCGATTTTTAAATGTAATATTAATTAATATAGTAAATAAAATATGGGTTGAAGTTAAAAAAGTAATGAATCAGTAGAAAAATTTGGCTATTGGCATGTAAATACTGCAATAGCCGCGAGAGAAATTAAAAAATGTATAAACAAAAATCAAAAAAGTTAAATGAAAAAATTTTTATTATTTGGAATTTTATGTCTGGGATGGATTGGTGTCTTTGCCCAGAATGTGCAAGTTTCCGGTACTGTAACCAGTGCCGAGGATGGATTACCGTTACCAGGAGTATCGGTAATTGTTAAAGGAACCCTACAAGGGACAGTAACAAATGTAGATGGAAAATACTCGTTTGCTGTTCCTGCAAATGCTACATTGCAGTTTTCGTTTGTGGGGATGCTCTCTCAAGAAATTGAAGTAGCCGGAAGGCAGATCATCGATGTGGTGATGCAATCAACTGCTCAATCGCTTGAAGAAATCGTGATTGTAGGTTACGGAACTCAATCACAAAGATCGATGGCTGCTTCTGTTATTACGGTCAAAGCGGAAGGTTTGAAGGATATGCCCAATCCCAGTTTCGACCAGATGCTTCAAGGTAGAGCAGCCGGAGTAAGCATTACCAATCCCAATGCAGGCGTAGGTCAGTCGCCGGTAGTTACCATCCGTGGCGTTTCCACCATTAATTCGGGAACACAACCGTTATATGTTGTTGACGGAATGCCCATGCTTTCGGGAGATTTTGCTTCGTTAGGGAACGCCAATGCGCTCGCTGACATCAATCCGGCGGATATCGAAACCATGACCATCCTGAAAGATGCTGCAGCCACCGCTATTTACGGTTCGCGCGCTGCAAACGGTGTTATCCTGATCACTACCAAAAAAGGAAAACAGGGTACAGTAAAAGTTAATTACGACATGTCTGTCGGTATTTCAGTGCCCACAAAATTTTATGAAGTGATGAACGCTAAAGAATATGTTGATTTTAAATCAATGGCGTTTGCAAATGCAGGACAGGCCTCTCAAGTTCACCTGTGGAATTTGGAGCATAAACCGTGGAAAGAAGGTGAAAAATGGGTGGATACCAACTGGAGCGACCAGATATACAGAAACGGTACTGTTCAGAATCATACGCTGTCTATCAGCAATGCGACAGAAAAGTCCGATTATTACCTGTCTATCAATCGTGCGCAACAGGGTGGGATTGTTATCGGCGACTTATACGATAGGACTGGTATCAGAGCCAACGGAAGTATTACGCCGATGAAGTATCTGAAACTTGGAATGAACGCCAACTATTCCTACGGGCATACCCAATACACGGACGCCTCACGTAAAAACGGAACTTTTGCTGTTGGCGGTTTTCCACGTGTGGTAACCATCATGCCTCCCAACATTCCGGTGAGAAATCCGGACGGGACACCCTATTTTCAAGCGGGAAATGCCATAGGCGGCGGACCCAATGATTTTAATGTTACTTATTTCAATCCGGTTGCCGTCTATGAACTCGGCAACAAAATTGATACCTGGGTGAACCGCATTATTGCCGGCGCTTTTGCCGAATTGACGCCAATTGAAGGGCTAAAACTCAAAACGCAATACGGTATTGACTTTGCTCAGACCGAAGACAAGCGCCAATGGAATCCTACACATGGCGACGGTTTTAGTTATTCCGGTATGGCCGATGGTTACCTGGCTAAGGATTCTCAATGGACATGGACCAATACAGCCGCTTATACTACCACCATTGCAGGGTCACACTTTATCAGCGCAGTGGTCGGGATAGAATCTTCCCAAACGAAATATTCCTACTGGGGTGTGAATGCAAATAAAGTATCCGACGCGTCATTCATGGGAATTGAAACAAATTTCGGCGTTTACAGTGGAGATGGCAATATATACGAAAAAACTTTGCTTTCCTATCTGGGAAATTTAAGTTATAGTTTCCAGAATAAATATATTTTGTCAGGAAATTTTCGTCGTGACGGCTACTCACCTTTAGGCGTGAACAGCCGCTGGGGTAATTTCTGGGGCATAGCTGCAGCATGGAGAATTTCGGAAGAAGAATTTTTCAAAGGAATTACCGCTGTCAACGACTTGAAATTGAAAGCAAGTTATGGCAAAGTGGGTAATACCGATATCGGTTATTATCCCTCAAAAAGCTTTTACAGTGCGGGTTATTACGGCGGCATTGGAAGCTTGCTGATGCAAAACATTGGTGATACAGGTCTGAAATGGGAATCAACAGGTACACTCAATCTGGGTTTTGAACTCCAGTTGCTCGACAGAATCAACATCCAAGCCGAATGGTATCAAAAGAAATCCATAGACTTGATTCTCGGTGTAGCCCAGGCTCCTTCTACGGGCATATATGGTAGCAGATTAACCACCAATGCCGGTCAAGTAGGTAATACAGGCGTGGAATTGACTGTTTCGGCAGATATCGTGAAAAGAAAGAATTTTACATGGAATTCTGCTTTCAATATTTCGTTCAATAAGAATGAAGTGCTGAAACTGACGGAAGACCTTACCCATGCTGCCGAAATTACAGGTGGCATCACGAACATCACTGTTGAAGGCAAATCAATAGGGCAACTTTATCTATATCCTACTGGTGGCGTAGACCCCGAAACGGGGCGCCGCATATTTTACGGAAGGCAGGGTGAAAAAGTCTATTACAGTCACGCTCCCGCAAGATGGCTGTTAGATGATGGAACGGCTTTTGGAGGCCAAATCGGGCAAGTGATTTGCGGCAATACATTGCCCACCTACTTCGGAGGATGGAACAATACGTTTACCTACAAAGGACTTGATCTGAATTTGTTTTTCCAGTTCACTGGCGGAAACCATATTTTCAACGGAATGAAAGCCACTGCCAGCGATATGCGTTTCTGGAACAATTCAAAGGAGGTGTTGAATAATTACTGGACGGAAAACCGCCGGAACGCTACCTACGCGAAACCTGTCTGGGGGGATAATGTATCCAACGGATCGGCCAACAATATGAGCGATTACGTGGAAAAAGGCGACTATATCCGTTTGAAAACCCTTTCACTTGGATACACCTTTAATACCAGAAACTGGTTTTCAAATTCGGATTTTGGCATCTCTTCATTGCGTATCTTCTTACAAGCCCAGAATTTGTTTGTAATTACCAATTATTCGGGTCAGGATCCGGAAACCATCACCAATGTGAATTATCCGATCGTCAATGGCGGTATTGATAAAAATACCCTTCCGCAAGCCCGCAGTTTTACTTTTGGATTGAATGTTAGTTTTTAACCTATAAAAAAGAAAGATATGAAAAATTTTGTTTTTATTTCGATAATATTATCCGCCTTGCTGTGCAGTTGCGATGAATCTTTCCTGGATCAGGACAAGCCGCTGGTTTCAACAGAAGCCGTTATTTTTACTGACGCTAAAAAGACGGAAATGGCGCTGCTTGGTCTGTACACTACCCTGAAAGGCAATAATTGCGACTTTATGGGGGGCAAGACGTATATCGTTTTTGACGCGATCGGAGACGATCTGATGGATCTTGATCCGAACGGAGTAACCCTTTTTAACACGTTTATCATGCAAGTTATGCCTACCACCACGGAAAACGGGCTAGCCTGGTATTACGGTTATTTGGCCATCAACAGGGCAAACGTATTTATAGAATCAATGGAAGCCTTTAAAACATCTGAAATAATAGGCTCCGACCTGGCAAAACAATATATTGCCGAAGCTAAATTTGTACGCGCTCTGGCTTATTATTATCTGGTTCAACTGTATTCGCAACCCTACAAGCTCAACAAGACGGCGAAAGCAATTCCTTTGCGCCTGACGGCAATCAAGGAAAACGGACACAGTAACCAGGCATGCACCACGAATGCCAAAATCTATGAGACAATTCTGAACGATTTGTCTGACGCTGAAATTAAAGTGTTGCCCGCAAGCGCTTCCATCAAATCACGTGCTACTCAAGCAGCAGCCCTCATGTTGAAAATGCGCGTATATATGAATATGGAAAACTGGCAGGCAGCCATCAGCGCAGGTGAAGCCATTTCTGGATACCAACTGGTAGCGGATGTCGCTGCGCAGTTTGCTACTCCGTTTTATACCAACGAATCTATTTTTTCGTTTTCGCAATCGAGCAATGACCGCCCGAATACGCAGCGCAGCCCGTGGGAATATTACAGCACCGGTAAAATTTGGGTCATCGATAAGAAAGGAGGCGTGATGTCGAAACCAAATTATTCCTTAGCTAAAGACAAACGTGTAATAGCCTTTGACAAAGATGGAATATTACTCAAATTTCCGAATACCGACAAGTTGAACTGGATACCTATTTTTCGTTTCGCGGAAACCAAACTCAATCTGGCGGAATGTTATGCACAGACCAATGGACGGGAAGCAGATGCTAGAACTGCGTTGAGCGATGTCAGACGACGTTCTATTGCTGTGGCTGACGACCCGCTGGATATTTCCGCCTTGTCAGGAGCAGCTTTGAAGGAGGCCATCAGCAACGAAAGACGACTCGAATTTCTGGGCGAAGGTATACGTGGTATCGACATACGGCGTAAAGGCGAACCTTTTGTGAAAGCAGGTTCTCCAATCAGCGGACCGATCAACGTTACACCCGATAGCCCGTTTGCCATCTGGCCGATCCCGGAAGATGAGAGAGTGAACAACAGTCTTTGGGATCAATTGGAACCATAATTTTTAACCTAAAAAAATATTAGAAATGAAAAAATATATAATTTTGATATGCAGTTTTGTTGTTGCCATTGGCATGACAACGTGTTTGGACGAAGGTATGGATTTTGATACCAATGGAGGTAAAGGAAAGGATTTTGTGCATTTTAATGTAAAGGAATTAGGAATTTCTTGTGAATTGGTAGAAGTAAATACCGCGTTACACTCTCGAACCATTTTGGTTAGTTCAACCTTTAAATCGGATGCAGCACGTTCCTATACTTTAGCCTTAAGTCCTTCTTCATCAGCCGTTGATGGAAAACATTTCACTCTGTCATCGAAAACGGTAACCATTCCGGCAGGACAACACACAGGTTCTGTAACGTTAACAGTAATTTCAGAAAATTTACTTAAAAAAGCCGTTGAAGCTGTTTTTACAATTAACAGTGATGAAGCCATTAGTTGGGGAAATACTCTGAAAGTTGCAATGAATCGTTATGATCTCTGTGATTTTGCACCTTCCATGTTGGTTGGTAAATTTAATTACGAATCAAAAACATGGGCTGAAATGGGTTCACTTACATTAGAAGCCGACCCTGATGATCCTTATAAAATCTATATTTTGGGCATTCCTACTGAAGGTTTAACGTGGAATGGAAATAAGATATTATTGAATCTTGAGCCTTGGGCAGAAGGTAAAACTCAACTTGCATTAAGCGGACCTAAAACAATTGTTGCAGTTGACACTCATCAATGGGGACCTGATGATACATATGATGATTTTGCTTTCGAAGCACTTTCAGGTTATTATAGAATTTGTGAAGAAGATTTTATCATAAACTTTAGATTATCTGTTAAACAAGGCACTTTCGGGACTTATGCGTTTACCTTCAAAAAATGAAAGCAATAGAACCATTAAAATGGTGACTTTTCAACAAGTCATAAATTAATAAAAAGGCGTTCGGAATTTTCCGGACGCTTTTTTTGATGTACTGAGCATGAGCGATTTGTTTTGCCATGGAATGCACGAACTATTCTCACCGAAGGTAATTTTCACTGATTCATTCGTGATATTTTTTTGGATTTTTTTCAAAATGTCGTATCTTTGCGAGATCAAATATAAAAAAAGGCCATGAAATCACAAACGGTATCTTTGCTCCGAAATCAAAGATGATTTAATTGAATTATTCAATGATGAGGAATAAGAAAGATTTATTAGTCGAAAGAATCACGATATTAAAGCTTTTGGAGTTTTATTCAAAATGGAAGATATAGACAATTTTTTATTGACGGAGGATTTTAAGGAAAAATTTGCAGAATTCTGCAAACTGGAAACCGATGCGGAGAAAGATGAATTTTTTGACCGCTGCGGAAAGGAATACAAACAAAAAACGCCTGATGAACAGTCTTTCATGGACAAAAAGGCGTGGGAAGGCGTTTTGGCAATTGGTGATCGTATTGCCGAGATGGTTCAGGAGGCACATCAGTTGGTTGCACCTAAAAGGCGTATAGCTTGAAAAATTACAAATTAATAAAACACAGGACATTCTCCGAATAATCAGTTCGGGTAAGTTGATTTTTTTATCTCGCCCACGCAGGATAAGAAAAAAAATGCAATTTTTCATTTGCGCATATATTATTTTTTATACCTTTGCCCCGTCATTTTGTTAGTCGTTCGAAATAATTTAAACATGTAAAACAAAAACAAAAAACAAGAAACATCAATGAAAAAATTTTTAGTATTAATTGTAGTTATGTGTCTGGGAGTGAGCAGCATGCTTGCCCAGACAGTGCAAGTTTCCGGCGTTGTAACCAGCGCCGAGGATGGATTACCGTTACCTGGTGTATCGGTAATTGTGAAAGGAACCTCACAAGGAACCACAACAAATGTTGATGGGAAATTCTCATTTGCTGTTCCCGAAAATGCAACCTTGCAGTTTTCGTTTGTGGGGATGATCACTCAGGATGTTGTTGTTGCAGGAAGGCGTGTGATTGATGTGGAGTTGCAACCGAGCGCTCAGCAATTGGAAGAGGTTGTTGTATCAGCGTTGGGTATTTCACGCGAAAGAAAATCGCTGGGATATGCAGTTCAAGAAGTAAAAGCTGAAGCATTGACTGACGCCGGGCAGAAAAATGTATTAAGCGCTTTGTCAGGAAAGATTGCCGGTGTTCAAATTACTTCACAGGGAGGTCAAATCGGGACTTCGCAAAACATCGTAATTCGTGGTAATTCGTCGTTCGGAAGTAACCAGCCGTTATTTGTTGTTGATGGGATTCCTGTTACCAACGACAATTCAGTCGGCTCTACGATCAATTTAGGATCAGGTTTGAATGATTTCAATCCCAATGACATTGAATCGATCACTGTGTTAAAAGGCGGTTCAGCAGCTCTTTACGGAATGCGAGCCGGTAATGGCGTTGTGCTCATTACTACCAAGCAAGGCCGAAAAGAAAAGGGCGTGGTAATCAGTTATGACGGTGATTTTACAGTCGATAATGTATATGGTTTGCCCAAATTTCAGAATAAATATGGACAAGGATATTATGCTTCGGAATTTGACTGGAAAGAATCGGGATATCCGGGAACTTATCAAGAATTTGCTCTTGAAGAAGGTTTCAGTTATTTGGATGGCTATGGCAGCGGCGTGAATGATAATGCTGACGAGTCGTGGGGACCTCGCCTTGACATAGGTCTAAAGTTGCCACAATTCAATAGTCCGGTTGTCAATGGTGTTCGTCAGGCAACACCTTGGGTTTCAAACCCTAACAACGTAAGAGATTTTTTTGTGCCCGGATATACTATGGGACATACTTTTTCGCTGTCATCAACATCAGATCATTCAATGACACGCGCTTCCATCTCTTACCGCGACCAGACAGGCACTACGCCTAATACAGATTTAAAACGCTATGCTGCTTCAATCAATAATAAATATAAAGTGAACCAATATGTCGACTTCGATATAGCAGCCAACTATATTCGTACAACCAGTAACAATCTGCCAGGTACGGGTTACAATGCAACCAACCCTGCTCAGTCGATATTGCAGTGGTTTGGACGCCAAGTGGATATGAAAGCATTGAAAGACAATTGGGACGAAAAGGATGAACTAGGGAATTATACGTTGTACAACTGGCAACAGGAATATCATGCCAATCCATATTATGTTGCTTACCGGAACACCACTACATATAAGCGTGACCGTACTTTCGGCAAAGCCTCCTTATGGTTAAAACCTACTGACTGGCTGAAATTTGAAGGTCGTCTCGGTGTAGACTTTTTTAGTTCCAACCAATTAAGCCGGACAGAATACGATCCTGAGTATCCGGATGGATATTTCCGCGATTATAGCCGCTATACCATGGAATTTAATGCCGACTTCATTGGATATGTCAACAAGAATTTTGGTGCAATCAGTTTTAATGCTTTGGTCGGTGCTAACTTCCGCGATTACGACTATGCGCTCAAATGGATTGGCGGCGACCAACTTATTGTACGTGGACTTTATACTGTAACTAATGTTGTTGGTAGTCCTCTTTCTTCTGAAAGTCATAGCAGACGTCGATCAAATTCAGTGTTTGCCAACGCATCTTTTGGGTGGAAAAACCAGGTATACATTGATTTGAGCGCTCGTAATGATTGGGATTCTACAATTGAAAAATCTTTCTTCTATCCTTCAGTGAGTGGTAGCTGGATTTTATCTGAAACATTTCCAGCAATATCACAGTCATCCTGGGTGAATTTTACAAAACTGCGTGCAGGATGGGCTATGGTTGGTTCTGCAACAGATCCTTACCGGAATGGTTCGTATTACCGTTCGGAACCTACCGGGATGAGAGGTGTTGGACTTGTCAGTAACCCATTCATATTGCCTCCTAAAGGTCTACGCCCTGAAATGGTGAAAACATGGGAAGTGGGCGTCGAAGCTGTCTTCTTGCAGAATCGCTTGCGTTTTGATGCAGCCTATTATTATAAGGCTTCAACAGACCAGATTATGAATTTGAATACACCTACCAGTACTGGTTATACTTCTATGGTAGTAAATGCCGGGAAAATAACTAACAAAGGTTTAGAAGTTCAATTGAATGCCGATATTGTAAAGAATAAAGATGGCTTTATCTGGACGGCAACGGTAAACTGGGCCAAAGACAGGAGCAAAATAGAAAAATTATATGCCGATTATAAGACATATCAAATAGGACGAAACTGGGGTTGTCGAAACTATGCCGTTCCCGGCAAATCGTGGGGAACTCTAAGAGGTACAGGTTTTGTATATAATAAAGATGGCTCCATACTGGTGGAAGATGGTTTCCCTGTCTATGAGGAAGACTTGAACATAGGAGATGTAACCCCTAAATGGCTGGGTAGTATCCGGAATGAATTTGGATATAAAAACTGGTCGCTTGGTTTCATGCTCGACTTCCGTAGAGGTGGAGACATTTATTCATTATCGCAGTCTTTTGGAACATATACGGGCATTTATGATTATACAGCAAAAGGGGATTTGCGCGAAAATGGCCTTATTCTGGGAAAGAACTATATGACCGACAAGGTGTTCAAAACAGAAGATGGAAAAGTTAATGACGTGGTGGTGAACGCTCAGGATTTCTTCTACATGTATTATGATATATGCCAATTGGCAACAATTGACGGATCTTTCCTGAAATTGAGAGAAGCCTATCTTACCTATACTTTCCCAAAAGCTTCAATAGCAAAAACAAAATTCATCAGCGATGCAAAAATTTCGCTGATCGGCAGCAATCTTGCCTTACTTTGGACACACAAATCCAACCTCATTGGTCTTGATCCTGAATCAACAACAGAGTCTACGAACGCTGGTGTCGGTTTTGAGTCGAACACCTACCCTCCTTCTCGCAGTATAGGGATTAAATTAGCGCTTACATTTTAATGTCAAACACAATAATGAATAAAGAAATGAAAAAATATATTCAAAATTTAGCGTACGGAATAGTATTTAGCATGTTGATGTTCGCAGGTTGTACAGACAAGTTTGAAGAAATCAATACCGACCCCGATCGTCCACAAATCGTTGCGGCTGACAATTTGCTGGCATGGTGTATCTGGCAAACCTCCGCTCATTTTTACGATCGCTGGTTCATGCTCGACGAGCCGGCCAGTTTTGCTGGTTATGTAGCTAAGATGAGTTACATTGACGAAGCAAGGTACAGGTTCCGTCCAGATGTACAAAACACAAATTGGCAGAACTTTTACCGCATCCTGCTCAATTTGAGAGATGTGCAGGCTCGAGCAAAAGAAATGGGTTATAAAAACCTGGAATTGGCAGCCAAGACAATGGAAATTGGAGCTGTTCAAATTGCTACTGACCGTTGGCGCGATATTCCGTATTCAGATGCCTTAAAATTAGCAGAAGGGAGTCTGTATCCTTCTTATGACCGTCAGGAAGACATTTATCCTGCATTGCTTGCCTTAGCAAAGGAAATAGGCGATGCATTTGCTGCTGGTGAAGGTGACGACGATATCAGTGACGGTGACCTGCTCTATTCAGGCGACATGAGCCAATGGCGCAGGTATGCCAATTCTCTTCGTCTACGTTTTGCCATCAGAATATCGGAAGTTAGTTCTGCTTTAGCCAAACAGCATATAGAAGAGATATTGACTAATCCTTCAAAGTATCCTCTAATCGACAATAATGATGACAATGCATTTTTCTGGTGGGACGCGAATGACAATACCCGTTACGAACCAATAGCTAATGCTTATCGTACCCGTAAGACAGAATTTTGCGCACCTGATCTATTGGTTAACCACATGCTTCAACGTAATGATCCGCGTATTGGCGTTTATTTCACCCCAACACCAAGCAGTCAGAATCCTAATGACCCTGATTATCATGATGGTGCTCCACTCTATCGGGGTTACATTATCGGTGCTGGTATCAACCCGCCGGCTAAAAATTATTCTGTTTGGGGTCACCGATTTGGCATAGATCTGGGTGGTTTCTCACCATATTATCGTGCTGCAGAAGTTTATTTTCATATTGCAGAAGCGGCTATGTTGGGTTTCAATACTGGTGGTATTAGCGCTGAAGAAGCCTACAACGAGGCTGTTATGCTTTCGATGGAAGAAAACGGTGTTAGTGAAACTGATGCCGAGGAGTATCTATCAGGTGATGGTGAATTTGATAATACCAAGAAAAAAATATGGTACGAAGAATGGGTGGCGCTCTTCAAACAGGGAATGGAAGGCTGGACGCTTTACAGACGCACCGGCACACCTGAAAATCATTATATTGCACCCGGATGCGCAGCAACATTAAGGAACAACCATAATGTTCCACCATTTCGTTCTCCTTATCCAGCTACAGAACGTGACTTGAATACAGAAAAAAATAAACCATTTAATAAAGAAGTGGTTGATAACTTCTGGGGAAAACAAATGTGGTGGGATACTCGAAAGGGTGTGAAATAATCCATAGTATAGAATTAAAATCAAAAAACGGCGCTCAAATGGGCGTCGTTTTTTTTGATTGAGTTATGTTATTCACTTTTTTTGTGAATTTCAAAATAAAAGTATTATCTTTGCCTTCGATAAAATATCGGATATGAAAGTCGAGTTTGAAAAAAAGTATTTGCAGGAGTTGTATGAAACCGGAAAGACAACGGACAAAAAACACCTTTTTCAACCACAAGTAATCAACGGATATTTGAAATGCATTAGAGCTTTACAGAGGGCAACACGAATGGAAGATCTGTTTTTGGTAAAATCTTTGAACTACCATAAATTGGAGGGCGATAAAACGGGACTTTCTTCCTTACGTGTCAATGACCAGTATCGTCTCGAATTTCGTGAAATATGCAATCCGAACAATATACTTGAAATTGAAATTTGTTCATTAGTAGATATTACAAACCATTATAAATAAAAAAGATATGAATGATATTGGATTTCCGTTTCGTCCGGTACATCCCGGTGAATTATTAAAAGATGAATTGGAATATCGTCACTTATCCCAAAAGACGGTTGCTGAACAAGTGGGAGTTCCATACACGGCGTTTAATGAGATATTGAACGGGAAACGTCCGGTAACAACTGATTTTGCATTATTTATGGAAGCCGCATTAGGGATTCCGGCATATTTGTTGGTTGGTATGCAGACCGATTACAACCTGCAAGTGGCTCGGAGTGATAAAAAGATGATTGACCGATTCAATGAGATAAGAAAAATTGCCTCATTGTTTTAATTTAATATGTATGTAAAAATTAAAGTTGATTCATTAATTCAAATAAATTCATAATTAATCAGATAATAAAGGAATCACATCGAGGGATCCAAGGAATATGTACTGCTTTCGAGAGATTGCGGCGCAACCGGTATAAAAGTCAGGCCGAACGCGCTGCCCGGAGAGGTGGAAAATAAAAAGACCATCGCACAGATTGCCCGGTCGCTCAGTGAACTTGGCCGGTTCGCTGCTGAATATGGTCAGGAAATCCTGCTCGAAGTTCACGGCGGTTGTGCCCAGATTCCGGTCATCAAGTCGATCATCGATCAAGTGCCCGAAAAGAATGTCGGACTTTGTTGGAATTGTAACCCGCAGGATTTGGAAGGTCCCGACCTCAAGGCAAATTTCGAATCTGTAAAGAAGCGGCTTTCCGGGGTCATACATATTCGCGACCTGGCATCAGATGCCTATCCTACGCGGGAGTTATTCAATCTTTTACTTGCAGAAAGATATAGCGG
>Ga0209628_10001513_pt1 | contig 15133 bp, 12 predicted proteins | sample TergutCu122P4_FD_187285 | JGI IMG/M metagenome (GOLD analysis project Ga0209628, IMG submission 187285) | Cubitermes ugandensis P4 segment gut microbial communities from Kakamega Forest, Kenya - Cu122 P4 (SPAdes) (version 2) | ecosystem: Host-associated > Arthropoda: Insects > Digestive system...
CGGGAGTGGTGATGGTTCCCACCGGCACAAAACAAGCAAGGGCAAAACAAATTGCCGCAATTAGAAATAACACAGATTGAATACGTTGTATCATAATTTGTTCTCTTTAAAATGTGAAATACAAAGGTACACAATTTTTTTTAATATTATTGTTTTGAACCAAGATTTTCATAAGATTTGCAAGATGAACAAGATAAAAAAATCTTGGTAATCTTTTTAATCTTATGAAAATCTTGGTTCAGACAAGAAAAATTGCAAACTGATAATAGCATAATAAACTATGTACAGTTCTCAAAAAGAAATAGACATAAAGCAAATCACCAAATAACCAATCGTTTTAGAAGTGTCCTTAATTCAAAAATTTTATGTACCTTTGCAAACTTGTAAACTTAAAAGTTAAAAAGAACAAAACATAAAATTTAGATATGCAGAAATTATTATTGTTAGGTGATGAAGCGATTGCACAAGGGGCACTTGATGCAGGAATTTCCGGCGTATATGCTTATCCGGGAACTCCTTCAACAGAAATAACGGAATATATACAGCAGTCGAAGCAAGCCGAAGAAGGCGGCGTTCACAGACAATGGTCGGCAAATGAAAAAACGGCAATGGAGGCAGCAATTGGAATGTCTTACGCTGGAAAAAGGGCGTTGGTTTGTATGAAACATGTAGGGCTGAACGTTGCCGCTGATGCGTTTATGAACGTTGCCATTACAGGGGCAAATGGCGGATTGGTTATTTTGGCAGCAGACGACCCAAGTATGCACTCTTCTCAAAATGAGCAAGATTCACGCTATTTTGGAAATTTTGCTTTCACGCCTATCTTTGAGCCGTCCAATCAGCAGGAGGCATACGACATGACGCACGATGCTTTCGATTTTTCAGAAAAATATCAGATACCTGTTTTGATGCGTATAACGACTCGTTTGGCACATTCTCGGTCTGGCGTTGTACGAGGGGAAGTTCGGAAACAAAATGAACTCAAATTGCACCCAAATCCAAAACAGTTTATTTTATTGCCTGCTATTGCCCGCAAACAATATGCCGAATTGTTGGATAAACAGCCTAAGTTTCTTGCCGAGTCGGAAGTATCGGTCTTCAATAAATATATTGACGGAAAAGACAAGTCAATGGGAATTATTGCATCGGGAATAGCCTATAATTATTTAATGGAAAATTATTCGGACAGAAGCTGTCCCTATCCCGTGTTAAAAATTTCTCAGTATCCGTTTCCTGTGGACTTAATTTCGCGGCTTGTTGATGAATGCAAACAAATTTTGGTAATAGAAGAAGGCTATCCTTTTATAGAAGAGCGGCTTCGCGGATTGTTAAACCGCGGATTAAACGTGAAGGGACGATTGGAAGGGTCGCTGCCCCGCAGAGGGGAACTAAACCCTAATCTGGTTGCTATTGCTTTGGGATTGAAAGATATACAGGGAGATAAAGTTCCTGAACTTGTTGTGCCACGTCCGCCCGTTTTGTGTGTAGGTTGTCCTCATATTGATACGTATAATGCTCTGAATGAGGCAATTGCTACTTATGGACAGGGTCGCGTGTTTTCCGATATTGGCTGTTATACCTTGGGAGCCTTGCCGCCTTACAACGCAATCAATTCGTGTGTTGATATGGGAGCATCTATTACGATGGCAAAAGGTGCGGCAGATGCCGGTTTATCTCCCTCGGTGGCGGTGATTGGTGATTCTACCTTTACGCATTCGGGCATAACTTCGCTGTTGGATTGTGTAATCGAAAATACAAATGTTACGGTAATGATTTTGGATAATCTAACTACCGGAATGACAGGAGGACAGGATTCTCACGCCACAACCCGCATAGAAAGTATTTGTTTGGGGCTGGGCGTTGCGAAAGAACATATACGCATAATGAAACCACTTAAAAATCAGCACGATGTAAATGTACAGATTATTAAAGAAGAATTGGCGTATAATGGAGTATCCGTGTTGATTCCTACCCGCGAGTGCGTTCAAACACTTGGAAAAAGATTGCGAGCACAACGCAGTGAAAAAAAATAGTTGGTACGAGAAAAATAAGAATAGCAGAAAAATAAGAAAAATAAATAGTAAATAACTAATAAATATGTACAAATAAAATAAATAATAGATAAACGAAAAGCGTAAACTTATCAACTTGTCATAGGAACCCTCGCAAGTTCACAAGTGTTAAAGGGTAAGCGGACGCTCACGCTTTTTTATGCGTGGGCTTACTTATTAAACACGAAGGTAAAAGCGAGGACCTCTATGACAGATAAGAAAATACAAGTCCCACGTTTTTCTTTTTAATAATTTAAGTTTTTCATTGGCGGCATAGGGACTGAGTCGCCCACTAAAATTTTATGATATGGTAAAAATAAGATTGAATTTGAGGAAAGTGGCAGCGATAACTGCCTGCCTCGCAGTATGTATGATGTTTTCAAGTTGCACCGTGTTGGCACAAGGTGGTATTGCAAAAACAGCCCAAACGACGTTAAAAATAGGAGAGAGTTATAATTTGAGAATAAGTTCTGAACAATTTTCAGATTTTAAGATTGTAACTTCCGAAGATGGTAGCCTTACCTTATCGTTTAAATCATTTGCAGAATGCACTTTTTTTGCAATCTTCAATGAAAATGGCACATCATTTATGCCTACAAGTAGGGAAATTGTTACTGAAGGAAAAGGTTATTGTACTGTTCCTTATAATAGGGCTGATTGGTATGGTTCACGTGCAACATTTGTCGGTTTCAACAACCAAGATCAAGTAGTTGGCTGTTCTTGGAATCCGACAGTAGAAAGATTTGAAGGAAGTTTTACCTTTAAACTTGATGCTGGTACCTATTATGTTCGTATTATTCGTGGTCAAACAGGTTTAAGTAACGCCAATTTGACAATTTCTATGAAAGATTTGTACGGCAATGAGGTAAAATAAAAGGAATGATTGACAAAATCATTTCCTTTATCTCTTAAATTTTTTGTCGTTAGCGTCCGGCGGCAGAAAATTTTAAAATCAGAACACTAACAGGGTTTAAAACCCTGTTAGTGTTTTTTTTAATTTGTCTGAACTTTGATTTTTTTGATTGAATGAAAACTATGATTGTTTAAAAAAATCATTTAATCAAAAAATTATATAAATCATAGTTCAGACAAAAAAAGCCACAACCCAAAAGTCCCCATGAGGGGGATTTAGGGGGCTAAATAAGGTAATAAGGTAAAAATATGCTACAATTATGGCTACTGAGGTTGTTCAGTAATAAAAATAAGGTAGAAATAAGGTTAAATTTAGACAAAAAAAACTTTGTGAACTTTGCGTAATCTTTGCGTTAAAAAAAATCAACCGCAAAGGACGCAAAGAAATCATAGCCTTCATTCAATCAAAAAAATCATAGTTCAGACAAGAAAAAATCTTGTTCATCTTTTAATCTTATGAAAATCTTGGTTCAAGACAAAAACTTTGTAAACCTTTGTACTAAAAAAAATTCTGTATTACAAAATATTTTTTCAATAAGTACGTTTTATATTCAAAATGAATTAAAGATACATTAGAATTTAGCATAAAATGAAGATAGACATAATATTAGCAGGTGTTGGCGGGCAAGGGATTTTGTCCATAGCAACCGTTATAGGCAGTGCTGCACTAAAACAAAACCTGTATTTGAAACAGTCAGAAGTTCACGGTATGAGTCAGCGGGGCGGAGACGTGCAATCGCATCTTCGTATTTCCGATAAAGAAATTGCCTCCGATTTGATACCTTATGGAAAAGCAGATTTGGTGGTTTCGGTCGAACCGATGGAATCATTGCGGTATTTACCCATGCTTTCTCCCGATGGTTGGATAGTTACCAATACAACTCCGTTTATCAATACCAGCACCTACCCCAAAGATGAGGTTTTAATGGCAGAAATCAACAAATTGCCGCGTAAAATAGTTATTGATGCCGATAAGATTGCCAAAGAACTTGGTTCTGCACGGTCGGCAAATATGGTTATTTTAGGTGCTGCTTCTCCTTTTATCAATATGGATTTCTCCCTCTTGGAGCAGGCGATACGGGATATATTTGGCAAAAAAGGAGAAGATATTGTAAATATCAACCTAACCTGCCTAAAAACAGGACGAGAATATGCCGAAAAGGTAAAATAAGTAGGCGGCAAGTACTGAATAATAAGTAACAAGTGAAGAAGTAAAAATAAAATCTATAACATGTCGAGAGAAGAAATAATAAAGACAGTAAATGATTTTTTGGTAGAAGAAATAGAAATAGATGAGCATCTTTTGAAAGAAGATGCGTTGTTAAAAGACGATTTAGGAATAGATAGCCTTGATTTTGTAGATATTGTGGTTATCGTTGAACATCATTTCGGGTTTAAAATAAAGACAGAAGAGATGTCGAATGTTCGCACGCTGGCACAATTTTACGATTATATAGGAAATAAGATAAACAAAAAATAAGATGTCGCAACAACAATCCCGTCAATGGAAAGGAAAAACGGGAGGCGGAAAATTTGGGCAAAAAAGTTTGCTTTTTATGCTTCGGTTTATTAATGTATCTTTTTTGTACCCAATATTGTTTGCAATAATTCCATTTTATATGCTTTTCGGACGAAAAGGCTATCGAGCAATTATGCGGTATTTCAAACAATGTTATTCCTTTCCGACTTGGAAAGCCTTCTATCAAACTTTTCGTAATCATCTCATTTTTGGACAGGTGGTATTGGATAAATTTTTTATGTTGGCAGGAAACAAAAAAACACATTACGCTATTGACATTACCGGAAAAACGCATTACGATACATTAGCAGCCCAAAACGGCGGATTTATTGTTGCAAGTTCGCACATCGGCAATTTTGAGATGGGGTGTTTGTTTTTTCAGCAGGAAAAAAGGCAAATATACAGCCTCGTGTACAGCGGAGAAGCCAAAGAGTTGCAGCAAAATCGAATACAATCATTGAAATCTGTCAATATCAATCTTATTTCGGTAAAAGAAGATATGTCGCATTTATTCACGCTCAAACAGGCTCTTGAAAACGGCGAGATAGTGAGCATTCCTTGCGACCGACTTTATGGCAGTTCAAAAAAAATTACGTGTGAATTTTTGGGCAGAAATGCAGGCTTCCCATTAGCCCCTTTTCACTTGGCGGTACGGTTGAATGTGCCTGTCGTTTCGCTGTTTGTGATGAAAGACAATTACAAAAAATACCACGCTTATATTCTTCCTGTCTCAACGGATGCAGACGAAAGCAACCCTGCTAAAAAAGTAGAAATGCTTGCTCGGAATTTTGTGAACAACTGCGAACAAATAATTAAAAAATATCCGCAACAATGGTTTAATTTTTATGATTTTTGGGCGTAATTTAATTATTTTGCTTTCTTTTTAAATTCCACCATGTTGAATAAATCGGGAAATTGATTTTGACTGCGAATTTCGAATAGTAAAGGAATCATTTTCCCCCATTCTTTTTTAATTACAAAACTATTTTCGGCGATGTTTAACGCCGCAATTCCTTCCAGATGTCTTTCTAAAAAGTAAAAACTTGTTTTGAAAAATCCGTCCCAAACCGATAGCCAAAAAACCGTCTTTTTCTTATGACTAACCTTGCACAGCCACGCCTTGCTGTCTCGGTAGTAATGCCAATCAAAGGTTAGGGCATATTCATTCTGGGTGAGTTGCGTTTCCAACGCCTCCAATACGCTATACACTTTTCCGAGCGTATTTTTTAAAACCTCCGCAGAGGGAAAAACTTCTGCCTCATTTAACAATGGTGTTGTTCTCATTTTTGATTCTTTTTATATTGGCTATAGTAAAATTTTAGTAAAAAAAGTTATCTTTGCATTTTTAAATATTTCACAGGGAAATGGAATTTAGTCTCATAACATTTGTGTATCTGTTTGCCTGCTCTAACCCCATTTTTCTTCGTGATTTTGCTACCACAAAAAACACAAATTTTTTACTCATATTAAAAAAGTGTTATGACGAACTAAAAATCAACTAATTACTATGTATGCTGTTCGTGAAATTTTTTCAGTCTGTATTCCAAATCAGGGAATTGGTTTCTGTTTACAAGCGAAACGCAGGCACGTAAGCCTTCCAAGCGTTCACTTCCTGTTATTGCTAAGGATATGGCACTGATTCCGTAGTATAAAAACTCTTCCAAAAGTTGCTCTCCTGTAAAACCGGGATAGGAAATGGTAAAATAAAAACCATCTGAAAGTTCTTTGTCTTCGTCTTTATCATATACAATTTTGAAACCATTATCTAAAAACAATTTCTTCATAATATGAGCCTTTTCAGCGTAATCTCTTACATCGTTGATATAATTATACGTTCCGTCGTTGCAGGCTTTTAAAATAGCAGCCATAGCATATTGAGCAGAATGCGAAGTTCCCGAACTGAGTGCATATACCGCACCGTAAATAAGGGCACGACCCACGCTCTCGGTTCCAAAATAAGGAATTAAATCAGGATAATTTGAATTAAATAACGTATCGGCAATAACCATTACGCCAAGACGTTCTCCCGCATAACTAAACGCTTTGGAACTGGAAATAAGCAATACATATTTATCCGTATATTTGGCAACAGTTGCCTGATAAGGAGGCTTGCCCGGTGTAGATATATCCTGACGAAAATCCATTCCAAAATAGGCAAGGTCTTCTATCACAATGACATCGTATTTTTGAGCAAGTGCTGCAATTATTCGTAACTCTCTGTCTGTAAAGCAAATCCAAGACGGATTATTAGGATTGGAATAAATAATGGAATGAATATTGCCTTTCGACAAATAACTTTCCAGTTTATCCTTTAATTTATCGCCTCTAAAATTGTAAACGTCAAAGGTTTCAAACTTTGCCCCTAAAATGCGATGCTGTTGTTTTTGTACAGGAAATCCGGGGTCAATAAACAGCGTGGTATCTTTTCCCTTTTGTAAGTGTTGAAACGTTAAAAAAGCAGCAAATCCACCCTGCATGGAACCAACAGTAGGAATACAAGAGGCGGGCGAAACTTCAATATCCAAAAAATTGGTACAAAAACGAGACATTTCCATTTTCAGTTCTGGAATACCCTCAACGTCTGGATAAATGGCAGCAACTCCCCTTTTTAGTGCTTCAATTTGAGCATCAACTCCAATTTGGACAGGAGGCAAACCGGGCGTTCCCATCTCCATACGAACAAACTTTTTTCCTGTTTCTGTCTCAATTTCGTTAATTAACCGCTTCATTTCGCGAATGGATGCCGTACCGATGTTTCTTATTCCACTCTCGCTAATCTTCTGTTTTACAATATTATAATCAATGGGTGTCTCTTTCATCTTAATTACTTTTTATAGTATAAAAATTAAAATCCAAAGGTAGTAAAAAAAACAATACAAAAAATAGTTCCCCTAAAAAAAAACTAATTATCAATTGTCAATTGTAAGACGTTTTGCTCTTAAAGCCTTGTTGTATGAAACAACCTACATAATCTCTGTGGTTGTTTTTGGGTTAAAAAACTTACTGAACAGGAACAGTGAAACTGTCTGTCCAAGTATTACCGCTTTCATCAACCATACTGATACTAATGGGTATTTGCGTGCCTGCTGGTGCAGAATTTGAAACAGTAAACTCAATGGTGTAACTTACTCCCGATTCATATTCGCTGTTGATGCCGTAGTTGCTTGCCCATTTTACGCCGTTTGCCGAAATATCGCCGTAAGTAATTGGTGAGGTTGATGAAAAAACACTAATGTATGAACTTGTGGTAGAAAATGTTGCCTTCACATTCTTAGCAGTGCTTGAACCTGTATTTTTTAGCGATATTCGCATTCGAATCGTTTCGCCCGTATTTACAATTTTATCACCGTTATTGTCTGAATAAATACTGTAACTGTTATACACAACTTTTGCGTTGGTGGCTAAAACAGGAACAGTGAAACTGTCTGTCCAAGTATTGCCGCTTTCATCAACCATACTGATACTAATGGGTATTTGCGTACCTGCTGGTGCAGAATTTGAGACTGTAAACTCAATAGTGTAACTTACTCCCGATTCGTATTCGCTGTTGATGCCGTAATTGCTTGCCCATTTTACTCCGTTTGCCGAAATATCGCCGTAAGTAATTTGTGAGGTTGATGAAAAAACGCTAATGTATGAACTTGTGGTAGAAAATGTTGCTTTCACATTCTTGGCAGTGCTTGAACCTGTATTTTTTAGCGATATTCGCATTCGTATCGTTTCTCCATTATTTACAATTTTATCACCGTTGTTGTCTGAATAAATGCTGTAACTGTTGTACACAATTTTTGCGTTGGTGGCTAAAACAGGCACAGTGAAACTGTCTGTCCATGTATTGCCGCTTTCATCAACCATAGAGAGGTTAATTTGTATTTGCGTGCCTGCTGGTGCGGAGTTTGAAACGGTAAACTCAATGGTGTAATTTACTCCCGATTCGTATTCGCTGTTAATGCCGTAGTTGCTTGCCCATTTTACGCCGTTTGCCGAAATATCGCCGTAAGTAATTTGTGAGGTTGATGAAAAAACGCTAATGTATGAACTTGTAGTAGAAAATGTCGCTTTAACATTCTTGGCAGTGCTTGAACCTGTATTTTTTAGCGATATTCGCATTCGTATCGTTTCGCCCGGATTTACAATTTTATCGCCGTTGTTGTCTGAATAAATGCTGTAACTGTTAAAATTGAGGGCAACTTCACCGTTTGTATTTTCGTTCACCTCATTTTTTCCGTCTAATGGATTATCGCGTTTTAGCGTTTCCCATTTTTGACAGCCTATTAAGAATAAACTGCTGCCGATGACTAAAAGTATGTATTTTATTGTTTTCATTGTATTTTAAAATGTTAACGTATAAGTCAATCCTGTTGCTTCAAAGTTTGGATTATAATAGAAACTCAAATGAGAGCGTTCCCATATTTTTTGTTCCTTTTTATTTTTAACGCCCTTATTCCAAACCCAAATAATATCGTAAATCCACAATATTGCTCCCGCACCGATACATATATAAAAAGCCTGATTAGATAGATTGGCTCGGTTGTAATAAGTATCCATATCTGCTTGCTGGGTAGCGGCGTGATATTTTGCATATTCAGCATTGGAATATAGTTTACAGCCTATTCCTGCGCCTATCAGTCCATACGTACTCAATGCAATGCCGATGCCTTTTCTGCTGCCGTAGGTTACGCGGTGGTCGCCCAATCCGGGAACAAGCAGCGACAACCACGCATTGGTACCCCGCCCCGTTCCTTTGTATTTTAAAAGTTTATCATCCGTATATCCTTTGCTGTTGATGGTAATTTTGTTAAACCGAAATGTAAATTTTCCCATAGGTGCCGAAGACAACGTTTTGTCTATTTCATACCTGTACGTATTGTATTTTGTATTATCATAATCTATGCCCGACGCACTTTTTTTCACTTTAATTATTGACTCTTCGGTGCTGACTGTATAATCAAAAACCGCTTTTGCTGATACGGTATAACCGTTTAGAGAAGGTTGCTGCAATCTAATATTATCGGCAATCTGCTTTAATTTTTCTTTTAGTTTTTCATCCATGCCAACAGCAGCAAAGGTTGTTGAGGTATTTCCTGCGGTATCAATCGTGGCAGTCATGGTAATAGTTGCAGGATTTAAACCATTTTCGCTGCTCAAAACGTTTTTTATATCCGATATAATGTTTTCGTTTGTTCTATCGTAATCTGACGCAAAATAATCGGCATAATTATATACTTTCCACGTTCTTTCGCCGATAAACTTTACGATTTCATCTATTTCGGCAATTTTATTCAGAATATAGGTTGCCTCTTCGGATTTTGTATCTAAGGCATTTTGATAGGCGGCTTTGGCATTGTCGTAATTTTTACGTTTTTTTAAATCTTCTGCCTGCTGAATAAATGATTGGTATTTTTCTGCTTTCATTTGTTTTTCCTGCTCCAAACGAAGTTTTTCCTGTTCCAATCGAAGACGTTCTTCGTATTCTCTTTGTGCCTGTTCGTCCGCCATTTTTTTTTGATGTTCTATTTCCTTGTAATTATAGATGTAAACTTGATAAATCTTGTAATCTCCTTCTTCGCTTTGACGCTGCCAAAGAATGACTTCCAAATTTTTACTTCTATAACGGCTCTCCAAGCCCTCGTTTATTGCTTTCGTTTGTATATGTTTAAAAACGGTCGAATTTTGAAACTCTTTTTTAAACTGTGCAAACTTCTCTTTATCATGAATTTGATATACGATGGCATTCTCCATTTTGTCAAAATAATACAAGTAAAACCATGCTTCTGCCTTATCGTTCCACCTGTTTTTATTGTACGACCAAATGATTTCATCGTAACTGACAAACCAATCTTCCCAATAGCCAAAATCAAGCACGTTATCAACGCCTGTTTTATGCAAATCCCAATTTCTACTGCTCAAATAATCTTCTATATAATTTAAGTCTTTCTTTTGCAGAAGCAGCAGGTCGTTCAAATTTAACTGTGCTTTGGCAGCCTGAGCCTGTTTTTTTAAGTCCGATTCCTTTTTTTCTGCTGCGGCTTTCAAACTTTGTGCCTCGCAGAACGAAATACTGAAACTAACCAATAACAATACAAATGCCGTTTTTTTCATTTTCATTCTGCTTCTTCTGGTTCTTCGTAACTTTCGCCTGCAACTGCGGTTGTTGATGCGGCATCTTTTTCATCAGACAGCAATTTTTGCAATTCCTTTTTACTGAACGCAACGTAAAAACTGATGTAATAATTGGTGTAATCAATCACAAAACTAAGTTTGCCATCATCTTGATACAGACGGTATTTACCTTTTTCGCCTTCCATTTTTTGTTTCTGGCGTTGCTCTATTTCCGTTTTTAACGCATTGGCTACGGCACCGCCTTTTCCATAGGCTTTCCCCGAAAGCGTAAATTGATATTCAACAGCAGCAGGTTTTACGGTAAAATTATAATTTTTTCCTGAACCCGTTTTATATCCCCAATAATCATCGTATGTTGCAACTTCCTTATACACAGGCGTATTGAAGTGAAATGAAATTTTAGATATGGATATATCTTTTGTCAGTTCTATCTTTTTTTGACAATCGGCACGATACTTATTATTGGCATTCAGGTTGTTTCCATAATCTTTATTATTTGCTAAATCGTGCAGCGTGGTTGAATCGTTAAATCCATCAAACGAATTTCCCCCATCTTTCTTAAAAAATAGGCTGATAAACTCGGAAGCGTCATAATAATCGCTTTTTACATAATCCGTTCCAAAATACCCAACAAGTTTATAAATTTCTTTGCTGACTTCTATATTATCAAATTGCGGATTGATAACATATTTTCCTTTTTTATCCACAAATCCCCATTTATCAGCACTTTGTACGGGTGCAATATCGCCGTAGAAAAACCACGCATCATCAAACTGCGGATTAATTTCATATTTCCCCTTCTTGTTTATAAATCCGCACGATTTTCCCTGTTTTATACACGCTAATCCGTTTTTGAAAGGAAGTGCCCGCTCAAATTGCGGGTTAATTTCAAATTGTCCTTTGGGATTGATATACCCATACATACCGCCTTGTTCGACCACTGCCAAGCCTTCGCCAAACGGCAAGACCTCATCAAACTGCGGATTGATAACATAAGCACCCTTCGTGTCAATAAATCCCCATTTTTTACCGTCATAAAAAGCGGCTTTCCCCTCGCTGAAACTTTGCACCTGCTCAAACTGCGGATTGATGACAATTTTTCCATCTTTGTCAATAAATCCCCATTTATCATCTTTTTCTACTGCGGCAAAACCTTCGCAAAATGAAATCGCAGCCTCAAACTGCGGATTGATTACCGTTTTACCCGTTTTGTCCACAAAGCCAATTTTATTATCTTTATTAACAAATCGGGCTAATCCTTCGCTGAACGCATGTACGCTTTCTGCCTCTTTTAAAACAAATTTTACATTGCCTTTCTTGTCAATGCAAGTAGAATATCCACCCTCAGACACTACAAAAGCCAATCCTTCACAAAATGCAGTCCCGTCTTTATACGTTGCTGCAATTTCGTATTTTCCATCTTTATTAATATAGCCTATCTTTCCATCTGTTGACGCAACTTTTGCCAAACCATCGTAGAAAAATCCTGCGTTCTCAAACTGCGGATTAATAACATACGCCCCTTTAGGATTGATATATCCCCATTTGCCTGCACTTTTTACGGGAATCAACCCATAATCTTCCTGCTTTGAACAAGAAACCAATAAACCTGCCATCACGGCAACCATACAAATAATCTTTATATTTTTCATTTTTACATCTATTATTTTATTAAACATATCTTTATTTTTTATAATTTTTTACAAATGCAAAGGTACACAAAATTTTTGAAAGTTTCAATAACTTAATGGAACTTCTAAAAATTCTTCTCGTCATGAGTAAATGTTTCAGCATCTCCTTTGTTTTGACAAGGGGGCATGCCCGCCCCCTTGTTTTCAGGGGATTGCGGGTCAAGCCCGCAATGACGGGAACAAATAATCAAATCACCAAATCAACAGGAGTTTTTATATTACCAAACACTTACTTTGCTCCCGTTTCAACCTGTCCCGTTTCGTAGTTAAACTCGGAACCGGCAGTGCTATGCGGAATGGAATATACGATTAACAGAACGATAGCGGCAAGAATTGCCAGCCATCTTCCTGTTTTCTTTTTGGAGAAAATTAGGGCAAGCACCCAAAAGCAAGCGGCAACCAAAGTTTTTGTATCGGTAAGGTCATCTCCGAGGGGCCAGCCTGTCCAGAATGCGCCAAAGGCAAATTTTTGTACAATGGGTCCCAAAATTAATCCACCGGTAAAAACGGTTGCAAGCGTTATCCATGCATATTTTTTCCAGCGACCATCACTTCGCAAAGCCAAAAGTCCGCAAAAAGTGGAGAGCAACATGACCGCAAACATCACCAAAATATGAGGAATCAATATTGCTTTGGGAACATCATTCCTAAAGCGCATGGTAATGGGAGCATCTTGAAATACGGTGGTTCCCGCAATCTCTAAATAATAAACAATTTTTCCTGCCGGCGGCTGAGCGGGAAGCGTAAATAGAATTTGACTGCCATCCAAGTTTCCTTCAACCATTTGCCATTCATCAGCAGAACGAAACCGTTTAAAATACAGATGAATAGGAGTCTCTTTGGTCAATTGATTTACTCCCTCTTTTTTTGTTATTGTAATTTTAAGTGTAGAACTCTTCTCCAAACTTTTCCAGTCCCCCTGTGCTTGTTGAGGAGTAATTTCCGTAATCAAACTGCGGGGAGATTTGAGTTTGTAAGTAGTTTCTGCAATGGTTACGGTTACTCTTTTAGGATTTGTAGGTCCTGTGGTGCGTTGATAATATGCAGCAAGAACCGTAATTAAAAAGGCTGAAAGCCATAAAAACCAGGTTTTCTTCATAAAATTAATCTGTTATAATTGAACTTTTAACGTAATCATCTCCCCTTTCCGGCGTACTTGCACGGTAATGGCATCCCCTGCTTTGAGTTCGCTCAAACGTTCCATATAGTCGTAAATGGTAAACACCTCTTTGTCGTTGATGTATTTGATGATGTCGCCGGGCTTAATTCCTGCTTTTTCGGCGGGTCTGCCTTCAGTTACAAAATCTACGGGCAAACCGATTGAATCCGTAGAGGAATAGTCGGGCATAATGCCCAAAGATACTTTGAAGGAGGTGTATTTCGGGGCTTCCGACGGACCTGCTTTTTGAAAGTGAGGGGCTTCCTGAGCAGTTGCCATTTGGTAAACCGCTTCATAAATAAAATCACAGATTTCTGCCATCCGTTCCGTATTAATTTTTTCTACTCTATCGGAAGGGGTATGATAGTCGGGATGAACGCCTGTATTAAAATAGAGTACCGGAATACTTGAGCCGTAAAAAGCGGCATGGTCGGAAGGTCCGTAACCGTCTTTTGAAAGACTCAGCATAAAATGATTGGGATTGGGCAAAGAACGCACAAACTCTTCACCTCCCTCAAAAGTGCCCACTCCACCTACCATCAGTTTTTCCAAACTGTCCATTCGCCCAATCATATCAAGATTGAACATGAGTACGGGTTTTCCTACGCCGGCAACAGGATTTTTTACAAACTCCTTAGACCCCAGAATTCCCTGCTCTTCAGCGCCGAAAGCAACCACTACAATATTTCGTTTTAATTCATTTTTGTGTAAAGCCAATTTGCGGGCTACCTCCATAATTCCCGTAACCCCGGAAGCATTATCATCGGCACCGGGATGTGCGGCATATTCATTGGGTTTTCGGCTACCCGACCCTGTTCCGCCCATTCCCAAATGGTCGTAATGTGCTCCCAGCACAATCGTTTCCCTTAACGAGTCCACCATGCCAAAGAGACTCATCACCACATTGAAAGTAGGTACTTTGTGTGCACCTTGGAGAATACTGCGATGAGACGGGTCGTCAATGGTATCGCTGGTGCTGTGCGATGCGTGAGTCAGATTGATATAAAACGGTTGAACTCCATTTTGTGCAAGAGGTTGATAACCGTACGCCCGTAAAACATCTCTAATATAGAATGCTGATAAAGTGTCTTGGTGCGTTCCGGGGAAACGTCCTGCCAACTCTTCCGATGCCAAATAAGAGATATTTTTCACAATACGCTGGCGTGCAGTTTCAGTCTGCCCTTGCAATTGCGCCGCAGAAAATAGAAATAGAAAAGTAAAAGAGAGGTTAACTAAAAAAAATCTTTTTTTTAGAGGTGAATTTTCTTTCATGCAGATTTGATTTTTACTATAATTTTATCCAAAAATATTTCAAATTATTTATTTACAGATAGCAAAAAAAATAGACTTCAATTCAAAAAAACTTTACAGCAAGCAACCGTTTTAATACATTTTTTATGGTAAATACCTTGTTAGCAGATGATTGCTTATTAAGTCAGTAATAATGAATTTGTTTTTAGAAGTATCTTTTATGCTTTATCACTCAATGTTATTTTAATCTTTATACCCAACTGGTTGAACAAATAAGACTTTATCGTTTTTTAGTCCAAGTACTTTTATAACAGCCTCTTTGCTAAAACTGCCTAAAATAACCGTTGCCAAATGTTCTGATGCACAGTACAAATAAACATTTTGGCTGATAAACCCACAATCTACAGCAGCATAAATATCTTTGGTT
>Ga0209628_10001514_pt1 | contig 15131 bp, 21 predicted proteins | sample TergutCu122P4_FD_187285 | JGI IMG/M metagenome (GOLD analysis project Ga0209628, IMG submission 187285) | Cubitermes ugandensis P4 segment gut microbial communities from Kakamega Forest, Kenya - Cu122 P4 (SPAdes) (version 2) | ecosystem: Host-associated > Arthropoda: Insects > Digestive system...
CATCAATAGCGGGAGACAGTTAAGTTTCACGCTTTTTTGTTTTAGTGAGTTTTCAAAAAAGTTCTTTGACATATTGGTTTTCACAAGAAAAAATTTCTATCTTTGCCACACAAAAACAGATAAGTTGAACGTTATGGCTACCTATCAGATCACATTTAACGAAAGAATGGCGCTCGGGAAGAATCTTGTAGCCCTTCTGCAATCAGTCCCCCAAGCAGTAACATTTGAAAAACCTCGAAAGAAAGAGGCAAAAAAAAGCGATTTGTATCACAGACTCGACCGTGCATTTGCTGAAGTACGACTGATTCAAGACGGCAAAAAAAAGAAAAAAACGTTAGCCGAATTGATAGATGAACTTCCGGATAATGACGACTGACTATTTAGCAATAATTTATCTGCTCAACATATACGACAAAAGCGAAAAGGACAGCATCTCAAGACAAGAAATTCACCAACTCAAAATCAAACACGGATTAATATAACCATTCAGTTATTCAGTTATTCAATTATTCAGTTATTAATCAGGCCTATGACAAAATAAAAGCAAAAACATAAAAATAAAGTAACGGATATTAATTGTTCTTGTTTACCAAAATTCCACAACTCGATTCTTTCGGGTTACACAACCAAGAACAGGTTAGTAAACGTCGCTGGCGCGGCGTGGAAGACTTGTTAGGTTGTGTGGGTGTGGAAACCTTGGTAAACGAACAAGCAAATTCCACGCTTTTTTTATTTGTGTGAAAACCAATAAAATAGAAAACAACAAAGATTAATACAACAAACTAACTAAATATATAATGTTAAAATTGAGCAAATTAAGCAGTGTAATGGAGCCAGAGGCCATTTCAAAAAACGGGGCGAGTCCGAAAAGCCTTATAATGAGTAGGATGAACAAAAACACAAAAAAACTATGAAAAAATTAATTATTGCAGCCGTTGCTTTCGGATTGCTTTTTGGATTCGCCTCGTGTACGAAAACCGGTTCATGCGAATGCGCCTTTTCAACGTTAGGTACAGTTGTCACGGTACAGGAGTTCGATGATGTATCAAAGAGCGATTGTAAAGAGGCGGAAGAAGCGGGCAACAAAGAAGGAAAAGGATTGGTCACGGTTAAATGTGTATTCAAGTAATGGATGAAAAGGGAAAACGGCTTTAAAAACCGTTTTCCCGATGATTACTTTCAAACTTAATGACAAAACATATCTATAAGAGCCTTCATATCAAACAGATATCAACGATTTTACGCATCTTTATCGGTTTGGTTTTTATAACATCGGCCATACTCAAATTCATTTCGGTCGAGGCTTTCGACTTATATGTATATGAGCATAATCTGTTTTCCGTAGATGTAACCGAAACATTAACCCGTCTACTTATTGCCGCTGAAGCAGTATTGGGCATCATGCTAATTTTCAACATTTATGCATGTCAAGTTTATTATATCGTTTTGTTTTTCTTAACGGGATTTACCGTCTATTTACTTTTATTGCCTGTTCTTTTCAACGTAAACACTGAGAATTGTTATTGTTTCGGCGGCGAATTCGTTCTGACCCGAAAGCAATCGATCATCAAGAATGTGATCCTTTTGGTATGTCTTCTGTTTGTGTCTCCGCGATTTTATACCCGCCATAGATGGGAATCCCTGATGACAATCATTTTAAGCATCACACTATTCATAACCATATTTGTAGTAAATGCCCCAGGTTACCTTTATACAGTTTTTCACAGTGAGAAAATAAAGATAGACATTTCAATGTATGACACGGCTTTACAAAACAGCGGGAAAGAAAAAGAATTTACAGACGGAAAACAGATAATTTGCATGTATAGTGTATTTTGCGAATTTTGCAAGAGGTCGGCTACCAAATTACACCTTATGCTGAAAAATAATCGCCTTTCTGAGAAAAGCGTCAAAGCAATATTTTGGTCTAACGCCCTCGAAAGTCCTATCCACGATTTTTTCATCAATCAAAATCTGCCTATTCCCGAATTCACCACATTTCGTGTAGACACGTTTTTGGCAATTACAAATGGCTTAATGCCTGTTTTTCTGTTTGTAGACAACGGAACTGTCGTCCGTAAAGCAAGCTATATCACACTAAGTGAAAGAGAAGTAATCAATTTTTTCAAATAATAAAGAATGAAAAGCAAATTTTACAAAACTAACGAATCAACTGCAAAACAATTCGGAACAATGGAGCCAGAGGCCATTTCAAAAATCAGGTCAAGTTTGAAAAATCTGATGAATAGAGTGAAATCTTTATTATCGATTTTTCTTTTGGTAGCAACCGTGTTGTTTTCGACATGTAAAAATGCGGAACCTGAAAATAATAAAAAAATCGATGGTTTAACTTCTACAGGTGAGGCAGTAATGGTGATGGATACCACCATGGTTTCTTCAAAATTGGAGGGAATTTCTGCAGATGGAACATTGGTGTTCAATAATTTGGCAGCAGAATATACGCCTGAAAAAGGCGATATTATCTGTTCAGCGCCTTCAAAAGGCGCCCCGCAAGGTTTTCTGTATAGAGTAACGCAGGTTACGACAGCAGGCAATAAAACAACAATTGTCACCGAATTTGCCACGATTGAAGAAGCGGTTGAGAACGCGGATGTTAATCAGACTTTTGATTTGACAATTGTAGATATTGAAAAGGAGGAAGGGGTTGAGGTTGTAGATTTACAACAAACCTCTGAAATGCAGTTGCGTGCAGTAAAAATAAGCACAGGAATCAAAATTGATAAAAAGATAGATGACAACCTGCATATCAAAGGGTCTATCGAACTTAGCACAACAGTTTCTTGCGAAATAAAAATCGGATTTTTTCAATTGAACCGTTTTTTGCTTACAACACAGCCGCGATTCAAAGCGCAACTTGCAGCAACTTATGAAGGTAAGATCGAAAAAGATATCACTTTCCCTATAACATCCTTAAACTGTTCACCTATTACATTTTGGGCAGGAATAGTACCTGTTGTTTTTACGCCGAAAATTTCAATTGTCGGTGTTCTCACATCAAAAGGCGAAGTAAAAGTACAGGCAACGCTTGTTGATTGGGATTATTCATACATGTTTGGCATTCGTTATCAAAACGGTTCATTATCAACCGTAAGCGAAAACACATCGAAACCGGCAAAATACTTGGAAGACGTTCAACTTATTTTGACTGGCGAAATGAAATTGCAACCCAAATTGGCATATAAATACGACTTGTATAACTCCGGAACGTATGCCGGTCTTACAGGAAATTTTTATGCAAAACTAAAAGTAGAGGATAAAGTCGGAACTGAAATAAAACTTGCTTTTTCATGCGGTATGGAGTTTGGAGCAGACGCCGAACTGAAAATATTATCTTACAAACTCGGAAAATTAAAAACAACTTTTTTATCGCTTGAATGGGTAATTTGGGAAAAAATTTGGAACAATGTAATCCATTCTGGAGGACCAGGCGTGTATGTTGTTGGATACAAAAGCGACGACTATTGGGTTGCCAAACTGTGGAAAAACGGGGTGGAGTATAATCTTTGTAATAATGGTATAGCTCGTTCAGTATATGTAGCAGGTAACGATGTTTATGTTGCAGGTTCAGATTTTAAAGGAGCAGCGGTTTGGAAAAACGGGGTTGTGCAAAATCTTGGAGGAGATGAGGCATCGTCCATTTTTGTGTCACGAGGAAATATATATGTAGCGGGTACTGATGGATATTACCCCCAAGTTAGAATAGCAAAATTGTGGGTGAATGGACTGGAACAAAAACTTACTGGTGGTATTTATTATTCGGAGGCTAATTCTGTTTTCGTATCAGGTAATGACATTTATGTAGCCGGAAGTGTGGATGGTTATGCTGTACTTTGGAAAAATGGAATAGCACAAATACTTGGAGGTGGAGAGGCAAATTCTGTTTTCGTATCGGGGAGTGATGTATATATTGTAGGTGGTAGTGGTTTAGGCTTATTATTATGGAAAAATGGTATTAAACAAAACCTTGGTCAAGGGTGGGCAAAATCCGTTTATGTATCTGGTAACGACGTATATATTGCTGGTTATTATTGGAGCGAAAGTCAAAATAGTGATATTGCAACATTATGGAAAAATGGTATACCACAATACCTTGGATTAGGTTTGGCTAATTCCGTTTTTGTATCGAAAGGTAATGTATATGTAGCAGGGGGTAATTATTCAACTGTACATGGTACAGAAGTTGCCACTATTTGGGAAAACGGTAAAGCTCAGCATCTTACCGGAAGTTCTTATTGGGGGGCAGAGGCATTCTCTGTTTTTGTTGTAGAATAAAAAACGAAAATAATTTAGATATATCATTAATAATAAATAATTTAAAAGTTGCGCCCGACACGTATCAGGGATATATTTATGCAAAAGTTAACAACAGACAGAGGATTTTGGTTGACATTGTTACTGTCAATCGTAACGTGTGGCATTTATGGCTGGTATTTGATTTACGCCTTTGCCAAAGAGACAAACATTGCTTGCGCCGAAGACGGGAAGCGAACCAATGGATTAGTCGTCTTTATCCTGCTTTCCATGATTACATTCGGCATTTATGCGATCATTTGGTATTGTCAGTGGATTGGTCGCTGCAATTACTTTCTTGCACGAAACGGCAAGCCGGAAGGATTGCAAGTGTCAACTTACTTGCTGACTTTATTTTTTGGCTGGCTTACGCTCGGTATTATGTACCTTGTCGTTTTCTGCAAAATGCTGTATTTGCAAAATGCTGTAAATCAAACGTACAATGAAATCAACAATCTTTAATAAAATGAGAAAATTCAGTAATCTAATCAGAGTAATGGAAACCAGAGACCATTTCAAAAACGGGGCGAGTTCGAAAAGCCTGATGAGTAGAATGATTTGTAATAGAGTTGCGATAACTGCATTCGTTTTATTGCTGGCACTTTCGGTGTCTGCACAGCGACGGACTCCGTCATGGATTGCTACAGAAGGTATTCCTGACATGGAAATAACCTTTGATAAAGGTCTCATCAAGCAAGACGGGAAGTTGTTATTGCCGGCTCAGGTGAGAGAGGCAATGGTCAGAAACAACGATGCGAGGCAACAATACAACAGCGGACTGACACTCAGAACAATTGGTTCGATTGTTATGATACCTTCAGCGATTCCTGCAGGCTTAGGCTTGGGTTTTTTAATAGGAGCATATGCGGCCGGCGCTGTTAATGATGAAAATAGGGCAGGAATACACGCAGGTTGCGGAATCTTGGTAGGAATTGGTGCAGTTGGAATAACTACAGGATTTGTACTTGCTTCTTCCGGTGAGAAGAAAATAAAAAATAGCATTTTGCTTCACAATTCAAGTCTAAAAAGAAATGTTTCCTATAAAGTAAATTTTGGCGTAACGCAATCAGGAGGCTTGGGATTGTCTTTGCGTTTCTAAAACTGAACAAATTGGTTAATTAAAAAGTAAGTATTATAGTTTTTTTCAAGTGCGTGAGCAACATATAAATTTTATTACAATATTAACAAATGAAAAAATTATTCTTATTAAGTACGATTATTTTATCGTTTTGCGCCTTTTCCCTGCATGCGCAGAATACGCAAACGCTTGCAGAATTGAGAAGGGGCGATGCGTTGAAAGAGTATTTACGACCCTCCCTGACAACTATCTTTTTAGACAGAGGAGAGTCTATTACTCAAAGGCTGATTTCCCAAATGGTTGCCAATGGTATTCCCGGAAAGTTTGACGACAACTCTGTGGAACATAATGCGCTATCAGTCAAGGGGGATGTTTCGGTTGAATATCTGCGTCAAATACTTGAGCAGCAGGCAACCAAAGAAATTATGCGCAAGTGGTTTCCTTCTTTTGAACAGGACAAAGGATGGTCGCTTGATGTGGTTCATGCACGAGGCAGGTATACCGCCACTGATGCAGATTATATTTCAGCAATGGCTTCAGCTTTGAAAGAATCAAGGTTAAAAGACGTTGGTTTAAATATGATAAACAGGTCATATATAGTTGTGTATGATTTTTTTGACGCACAAACAGTCAAGACAGAGAAATCGGAAGGGTATTCAACGAATTGCAATGTCTATTTGTTTCATTTGGATTGGGAAGCCGTTAAAAGCTCTTTCTATGACAATTGGCTAAATCCCAAAGCAATTGACGAACTGACTTTCCCTGTCAAATTTGTAGCTTCTATCATTGGAAGAAGCAACCTGACGCCTGTGAGAATCACCCAATCAAATTCAGGCGACTTATTAAGGTTGTCAGACAACGATTTGTTTCGCACATTCACAAAAGAGATTGAAAAGGCCGCAGATGTCTATTTGACTGAAATCAATGAAGACTTTCGAGTGAAAGCTGCGCTTTTTGCAACTTCACCAATTCGTGCCAAGATTGGAACAAAAGAAGGAGTTACAGTTGATCAACGTTATTTTGTTTACGAACGTCAGTTGAACGCAGCGGGCGAGGAAGTGGCAAAGCGCAAAGGAGTTATTCGTGCTACTTCGAAAATTGCCAAGAATGACACAATCGCAACAGGCGAAGGTGGAACAACTGTTTTCTATCAGACTTATGGATCAAGGCTTTATGCAGGTATGACAATTCAGCAAAAAGCCGATTGGGGTATCGGAGTTTCATTACGTGGAGGTACGGATATTTCTGTATTAGGTGAGTTTAGCGTCGGAATGTGGCTTGGGCAATTAATACCTGCATTACAAAACGCCAAATTGCCTTATGGTTCAAAGATGTATGCTCGATTAGACTTTCCGCTGACACCAATGGAAATCAATGGACGCCAATTATCTGACAGCCAAGGGAAGGCAATACACAGTTTGATGTTTGCATTTGGCATATCCAAAGACATTAATTTTATGCGGCTACTTTCCGTATCGCCATTTTTAGGAGTTACCACATTGTATAAGACTTCGAGTACAGAACGGGCGATTAATAATACAGGGAAATCCACTTCAAATGTAGAAATCGGCTTGAACGGCAGTATAGCCATATTAGACAATGTCCAAATTGTGGGTAGCATTAGCTACAATGGGCTAAAAGATAGTTTTTTTTCAACACCGTTAACATTCGGAGGAGGGTTAAGATATCAATTTTAAACGAATAATATATATTATAATTATGAATAAAATACTAAATTTGGGGATATTAATCCTCACAGTAATACTCGCCTCGTGTGCTTCTTCGAAGATAGAAGACAGGTATACACAACAATGGCGTTATGAGATTGAGCCGGTTGCTACCGGCACACAAGGTTCTTACCTGATAAAGGTATGGTCGTATTCCAAAAATCAGACAGTGGCAGCAGAGCAGGCAAAGAAAAACGCAGTTCACGGCGTTGTTTTCCGTGGTTTTGCCGGAATGAATGGCGTTCCACGACAACCGCCTTTGGCAACAAGTCCGAATATGGAAAATGAGAAAAAGGAGTTCTTCGGCCCATTTTTCGCAAACGGCGGTAGATACATGAAATATGTAAGTATAACGAACGACGGTTCAATTGGGGCAAAAGATCGTCTGAAAGTAGGCAAGGAGTATAAAATCGGCGTAATTGTTTCGGTCGCAAAGGAAGAACTGCGTAAAGACCTTGAAGAAGCCGGTATCATAAGACCATTAGGAGCCGGTTTTGCTCCGCGATAAATTTGAAATATACTGAGTATGAAGAGTAAAATAATATGTTTACTTGTTATTGTCGGGAGTCTGATTTCTTTGGAAGGTTGTCGTTCGAAGATGGATATTTCGGGCAATTATACCTACAAGACAGAATGTTTGGGAACCGAAATGGACGGATCAATCACAGTAAAAGCTTGGGGAAATGGACGAAATCGCGCCGATGCAATCGAACAGGCACGCAAGAATGCTGTGAATGATGTAATATTTAAAGGAATAACTGAAGGAACCGGTGGCTGCAACTTACGTCCCGTAGTGGGTGAGGTCAATGCGAGAATGAAATATGAAAATTACTTCAATGCTTTTTTCAAAGATAGAGGTGAATTTCAACGATTTGTTTCGACTGAAGACGAAATTTTTTCCGACCGGTTCAAACGCGAACCTCGAAGTTCGCGGCATGGATATACGTATGGCGTGGTTCTGCGTATCAAACGTGCAGAACTGAGAGAAAAACTATTAAGTGATGGAATATTAAAACAATAGAAGAAATGAGAACAACAAAATTATTTATTATCGTTGGTTATTTGTTTTTGATGCATGCTGGAGTGTTTGCGCAGGCAAAAAGGCCAAAATTGATGGTAATGCCCGAATTTGATTGGTGTATTAAACAGGGTTATTATCAAGAGTTCGACGACCAGGGACGAAAAGTTAAAGTGCCTGATTATGACAAAGCTTTCCAGACAAATTCAGAATTGGGAAACGCGATTAATACAATTCAAAGTATTATGGCTGAACGCGGCTTTCCGTTAGAAGACATGAGACGGAGCGGCAGAAGTGCAAGCGCAAGGAATGCACGTCGGACAGCCAGAACCCGTACAGCATCCGAAAATCCCATAGACGTATTATTACGCGAGGCTAAACCGGATATTGTCCTTGACCTGTCGTGGACTGTTTACAGAAATGGTCCAGAGAGTAATGTTGCATTTATTTTAAATGGCGTAGATGCGTACTCGGATAAGGCAATAGCTCCGGTTGGAGGAAATGAAGTGAGATCTTCTTCCGCAAATATCAATGATTTAGTCAGGGCGTCCGTATTAAATCACATGGATGATTTCTGTCGCAAATTAGATGCACACTTTGAGAGTATTCTAGCAAACGGCCGAGAAATATCTTTTAGCATTGAAGTGGAAGAAGGAGCGCTTTCAGAGCACTTAGACACAAGATTCAACGGAAGAGCGCTGAACAGGATCATCCGCGATTGGGTGTCTAATAATACGGTAAACAGAAATTTCAGTGTTGCCAGTTCGTCTGAGGACTATATGGATTTCGATCAGGTACGTATCAGTATGTATGATAACGATGGGATAAACGCATTAGATGCCATGACATGGTCGGAAGGATTGGTTGATATGCTTGAAGAAAACTACAAACTTAGAACTAAAGTCGATGAAATCGGATTAGGTCGAGTTGAAATCATGATAATTAGATAAATTACCGATTATGAGATATTTTATTATTTTAAGTTTTTTCTGTTGTTCTTTTTTGATGCAAGGACAACAAAGTGATGGCGCTGCCCGTATGTCGTTATCCATTTGGATACCGGATAATATCGACGGGCTGACTCCTGCAGCTGCCCAGAATCTGCACAACAAACTGTCGCAGATTATTACAAACAACGGCATATCCGCAAACCCTGACCAATCGCGTTTTGTAATCACTGCCAATGTAATCATGTTAGAGAAACACATCATGGCTGGACAGCCAGCCAAACATTTGTACAAATTGGATGTTACGTTTTATGTTGGAGACGGATATGAAGGAAAAGCGTTTTCAAACTATAACACAACGGTTACAGGGATTGGAGAAAGCCCCACACAAGCATTCAATAATGCAATTAGAGGTATCAGTACAAGCGGACGCGAATATCAGTCGTTTATTGCACAAGGTAAGGCACGTATCATCGACTACTTCAACAGTCAATGCGAATTTATCATAAAAGGCGCTCTTACGAAGGCTAATTTGCAGAACTTCGACGGCGCTTTGGATGATTTGCTTTCCATTCCTGACGTTAGCGCAGCATGTTGGAACAAGGCGATGGAAGAAGCGGCACCTATTTTCCAGCGAAAAATTGACCTTGAATGCAAGTCGTTGCTTATGGAGGCCACAACTGTTTGGAACTCCCGTCAAAATTACCGATCAGCTGAGGAAGCGGGGACAATCCTGTCGATGATTAACCCTCACTCCGCTTGTTTTAAAGACGCTATTTCGTTAGCAGACAAGATTTCCAAGCGTGTTCTCGAAGTTGATAAACGAGAATGGCAGTTCCACTGGGAGCAGGGTATTACCTTACAGCAGTCTATGATTAAAGCCTATCGCGATATAGGCGTAGCATACGGTACAAATCAACGTCCTGTGTATATTCAATACAAGTCGCTATGGTAAATTATTTCAAAAAATTACACTTAATCACATTGCTCGCTTTTGTAGCAATGACAGTGTGTATTGTGCAAGTTTCCGCACAGGAAAGAGGCTTTGGCGCTGTAGGTGCGCATTTTACAGGTGGATTTGGAAACGGACTGACCAACTGTGGGTTGGGAGCCAAACTTCAGTTAAATTTTCTTCAACCCCTCAGGCTTGAAGGCTCATTTACTGCATTTGCAAGGAATAAGAACATCTCTATGTTTGATGCAAACATCAATGCCCATTGGTTGGCTTTCCTGACGGATAATATTTGCATATATCCGCTTGCAGGAGCAGGTTATTATTTAACTACGCTTCATACGCCCGGTTTGCAATACGGTGGGTTGGAAACAGATGACACAGTAAAAAGTCTGTCGGAGTGGAAAATTGGCGCCAACTTTGGAGGCGGCTTTGATTATTATCTAACGGATGTGATCATCCTTAACTTTGAAGCAAAGTACAAGTATGTCAAATACATCAACGATGCATCAAGGATTAACATATCTGTTGGAATTGCTTATTTATTTTAGAGCGTTTTAATGTCATGCATACGGAGGAAATGGCAATTATGTCAATTCCTCCGTCCCAATGACGCACAATTGAATAAGTGACAATTTATATTATTATATTTATCAATTTTTTAAACCAAATTATGATGCACAAAAAAGTTTTATTCGTATTATTAGCAACCGTTTTTACAGCAAGTAGCGCAATGGCGAAAGTCGGGACTACCAATGCTGCCGGAGAAAAAGCAATGATAGGAATTCGAGCAGGTTATAACCGCTCAAATTATGTGGGTAGCGATGCTCCAAATTCTATGCAGAAGCCTGGAATCCAACTCGGATTGATTTGGGGGAATTATTTACCTAAATCTACTATGTTTTCCTCTCATATGGGATTATTATTTTCGCAGTTTGGAGCAAAAGTAAATGACAGGATTGACGGAGTAAAATTAAATGCTGAAATGACGCTGAATTACTTGCAAATCCCCATAAATTTTAGATACAACCTTCACCTTGGTAGCGGAATGGGATTGTATGCTCAGGCAGGAATCTACAGTGGTTATGCTCTTTGGGGAAGGCAGAAGTCTGAAGTACGAGGAGAATGGGAGAGCAAAAAAATTAATTTTAAAGACCGTAATATAAGTACTTATGATTTTGGGTTGGGGTTAGGTGCCGGATTGCTGGTAATGAACAGGGTTGAGTTGGGTATTGTTTTTGACAGAGGCCTATTCTCTCAAGTAACAAACAGTATACGTTGGATGCATTTTTACAACTCCAATTTGGCCATTACAGCGACCTTTTTATTTTGAAAATAAAATTTTGAAATTCAATACATTTTCCACAGAGTGAAAATTTTGTGTAAATTCAGAAGTTGCTCCCGACACAAATTTAGGGCTTAAATAATGATAGAATACATTAATTCAATCAGTGTAATGGAGCCAGAAACCATTTTGAAAAACGGGGCGAGTTCGAAAAGCCAAACGATTAGAGGAAACGTTGCAAGAAAAGCATTGCTAATTAGTTTAGTATGTTTGTTTTGCGTTGTTACTTTGTTTGCAGCGAAACCGGTTACAGTAAAATCGGGGGATGCTTCAGTGATTAAAAAACCGTCTATAGCGCTACTTGAAATTTCTTTTACAGAGACGATAGTTGGTGAAGAATCTATGGAAGAATATCAACAAAGACGTGGTGAAGATTTTCAGAGAGACTGGCCGGAAGCTGTGGCTTCAACACATCTCTCTTTTATTAAATTTTTTAATCAAAAAAACAAGAATAGACTACAGTTAACTACAGAGGCGAAGGATGCTTCATACAAGTTTGTTGTCAATGTTAAATATCTAAATATGGGCGATTCGTTCAACCTTTTTATTCCTTATTCCTCTCGAAAAGCAGGGGGAATGCTTATGAATGGCACAATAGATATTATTGATATGGCAACCAATCAGGTGGTCTGCACCTTGAATATGGATGGTGTGAAAGGAATCGGGACTCTTAAAACAAAAGATCGCCTTCAATCCATGTTTAATTTTTTGGCAGACAATATTTATGCTGTTAAATAATTAATATCGTGTATAGGGTATAATAGTACGGGACGCGACTTTTCAATAAGTAGTTCTGTTGCTGTGGCTTTGGTATATGCGCGATGTAGGATTATGTTGCTTATCACTTCTCTGAAAAATCTATCACGCAAGTCAATCCGCTGGTTTCCTTCAAAGAACAATTTATCGGTGATAAAGCGTTAGTGGGTCGTTATCGTCCCATGTAAAGCTTTCGAAGCTAATGTCTTCATCAATTTTTTCCCAGTGAAGGCCAAAATGGGATGCTTTCCATTCGGAACGTTGAATGTCTGTCGCCTGCCGTAAGCGGGGGAAGAATCGCAATGGTTGGCTTTGAATTTTTCCATTCACGGTTTCTATGTAAATTCGCTCGTCATCGAACCAAAGTTTATTGATTTTCTGCATACTATTCAGGATTTTTGAAAAATAATTTCATTCAGGATTCCGCTACAAAAGTACAGTTTTTTTATTCACTCACAACTCTCAAATAAAAAAAAGCGTATATTTGCAGAAAAATACACAATTCGTAGTAAATTGAAATTTCAGACTAATGGATGATAATAGACAATCTACTTATAATTATTTAGATAAGTATCTGACAGACATCAGATCGCAGGGACGATATGCGTTTACGGATGAAGAATTAAACAGTCAACTGGAACGCTCTTATCCTGCATTAAGGCAAAGCCTGTTCAGGCTCAAAGCGAAAAACGAAATTGCTTTAATCCGAAAAGGCTTTTATGTGATTATCCCGCCCGAATATTCAAAGCAGGGGATTATTCCGCCCTATCTGTTTATTGACGATTTGATGAAATCGTTAGAAAAACCGTATTATGTTGGATTGTTGTCGGCAGCCGCACTGCATGGCGCAGCACATCAGCAACCAACAGGATATACCGTTATTACGCAAAGTCCGGCTCCGCGAAGTGTTAATAAGTTGAATATCATTTTCTTTTCCAAGCTGGTTTTTTTGCGGGAAGGTATTATTCAGAAGAAAACACCTGCGGGTTATATCAACGTGTCATCGCCCGAATTGACTGCATTGGATTTTTTCGATTATATCCATAAATTTGGTTTAAACCGTATTGCAACAATATTACAGGAACTGTCGGAAGAAATGAAGCCGACATCATTGAGGAAAATTGCCGTTCAATATCCCAACACTGCAGCAATTCAGCGATTGGGATACGTTTTGGATTCGATTGGTTCAGCGAAAAAATTATCAGATACGCTGTGGGCAGTGTTAAGCGAAAAAACTTACTTTCCCGTTCCCCTTTCGCCCGAAAAAGGGAAAAAAGGAGCAATTGACTCAAAATGGAAAGTCATTGAAAACATGGAAATTGAAAGCGACTTATGATACCGCAGCGATACATAGAGGAATGGAGAGCCGTTGCGCCTTGGACATTAGATGCACAAGTGGAGCAGGATTTGGTAATTGCACGAGCTATTGTCGAAATTTATTCGGACGACTTGTTGAAAAAATCGCTGGCTTTCAGGGGCGGAACGGCTTTACACAAGCTGTATCTGACGCCTCAAATCCGTTACAGCGAATCATTGATACGGATAAAGTCTTGCATTGCTATAAAATTCACATGAAAAATGCTGTGGATAAACCACCAACCCAAAAACAGTTTCTTGCCAATATGGAAGAAAAAATAGCGATGAAAGAATTTACAGATGATGTTTATCTTATCATCAAAAAGGGAGTTCAGTATGATAATGAGGCAGCTTGGGAGCTGGTAAGGAAAGAGTTGGTGGAAAAAATATAATATAGTATTCGGGGCGTATTTTTAAAATAATTACACACTTTTTGCCCCGAAATATTAAAATAATTAGTGTGTCGTACATCAGGATTATCCTGAAATTCATGTAATTGCGGCTTGGTCGTTAATGGAATTTTTATTTTGACACACGGATTACAAATCCGCGCGAGCAAGAAGAACTTTCAAAGCTAATGTCTTCATCAATTTTTTCCCAGTGAAGGCCAAAATGGGATGCTTTCCATTCGGAACGTTGAATATTTGTAGCCTGTCGTAAGCGGGGGAAAAACCGCATATGAAAAATTTATTTTTCAGTATTATATTTTGAAAATCAAAATTCTTTGCCTATCTTTGCCCCATAAATAGTCAATATGAGAATATTTACAGAGCAAATGTTAAAAGAATATGCAGAGAAACATCCGGAATCGAAGGTTGCGCTTCAAGATTGGGTTTCCACAGTCAAGCGAAGCAACTGGGCATGTTCTGCAGACGTAAAAAAAACGTTTAATAACGTGGATAATATTGGTAATCAGCGTTATGTTTTTAATATTAAAGGCAATCATTTCCGTTTGATTGTTGTAATAAAGTTTACCATTCGATTTGTATATATTCGTTTCATCGGCACACATCAAGAATATGACAAAATAAATTGTTTTACAATATAATAAATACAGGCATGGTGGCAATTGAAAATAAAATCCAGTATGATTGGGCTGTAAGGCGGGTAGAAGAGCTGCTTCCGCTGGTAGATGATCAAACTCCTTTAAACGATCCTAACAGCATTGAACTTTCACTTTTATCGAATCTCGTAGCAGATTATTCGGAAAAACATTTTTCCATAGGCGAACCTTCTTTCTCGGATGTAATGAAATTACGTATGTATGAAATGGGCATCAATCAGATTAAACTTGCAGAAATGCTGGAAATTAGCCCATCGCGTGTAAGTGATTATTTGACGAAAAAATGTGAGCCTACATTGCCTGTAGCAAGAAACATCAGTCGGAAATTGAATATAAGTGCGTCGGTTGTCTTAGGCGTATAAATTTTTGTTCGGTGGTAATATCGATGGGGCACGGATTACAAATCAGCGCCAGCAAGACTTTATATTATGTATACGGAGGAATTGACATGAATGTCAATTCCTCCGTATACATAATATCAATGATTCCAGACTCTTGGTGCAGGGATGCCGGGGAGGGGGCGGCGGGATTGCAGGGCTTTCATCACTTCTTCGATGGCGCGGGTGAGTTGTTGGTCT
>Ga0209628_10001515_pt1 | contig 15122 bp, 3 predicted proteins | sample TergutCu122P4_FD_187285 | JGI IMG/M metagenome (GOLD analysis project Ga0209628, IMG submission 187285) | Cubitermes ugandensis P4 segment gut microbial communities from Kakamega Forest, Kenya - Cu122 P4 (SPAdes) (version 2) | ecosystem: Host-associated > Arthropoda: Insects > Digestive system >...
CATTACCCATTTGGTAGGCGATTCTTATACGGTGCGATTCCAAGCCATCTGCCAAAACTTAGCCGGAGATGAGTGGAAAATTGAAGGTATCTCCGTTCGCGCTACTGTTACAACCACATGGTCGTATGATTTTTATTTTTGGTCATATAGTTCACCAACAAGTTCCTGCAAACCTACAGGAAAAATAAATTTCTCGTTTAACTATGGAAGCCCGCCTTACCAGATAAAAATCACTTCAGCGCCTTCGGCATATACCGGCGCTACCAAATTTTCAACAGGAATAACTTCATATTCCATAAACAACCTTCCTGCTGGCGACTATACGTTTGATGTCAATGACGAGTGCAGTGTGCCCGTTTCGGACGGCGTTACCGTAACAGTTTCCGGGAATAATTTGCCATACTTATATCCTTATATTGAAAGGGGCTGGGGTAGCAATTGTAATGAAGTATGCTTAACTGCAAATGTAGGTAACTCGTATTACAATTATGAGTATGCTTTTGCTATCAATCCGGGCGACCCAATAGAATGGCAGCCTTGTAATTCCTCAAAACTGGTTTATTATACCGAACTTCCTTCCCCCTCTTATGAAGATTATTGCAATAATCCGTATGATTATGGTATATTCTACATAAGACTTAAAGACTGTCCGACAGTATGGGATAGTTATCCGGTTACCCCCGGTTTGTCGTTATGTTCCGAACCTGGTCTAACCCTATCGGATGAATTTGAGAGTTGCACGCAAACAAGAGCAAAAATTGGTGTTGGAAGCGAAGGGAAGGCATGTTTTCCTATAGACTATGTTATTGTTCCCGACCTTGACAGAGCCAATATCTTAGATCAGGGTACATTTAATTATCTCAACTCATATACTACGAACGTTCTTTTTACACCCGGGGTTAAATACGTAGCCATCTTTACAGAAAGAAGCACAGGGAAAACATGGGAACGGACAAAAACGCCCGCCACACCCACAGGAGTAACTTATACCATGCAACCGGTGCAATATGCTGAGAGGCCAAGCAAAATACAAATTATAAAAACTTCAAGTAGTAACGTTGTGGTGGAAGAGAATTCTTATGAGGACAGTTGGCTTCCATACTTATATAATTCTTCTCACAATTGTGGAGACAAACAGATATATTTTACTGTTTCCAGTCCCGGTAATGTAGGCGGAACGACGGTACTCTATGAATCTGGTCCACAGCCACTTCCCATGGGAAGTCCAGGCTCTTCTTTTACAATAGAAAAATGGTTCGGTAATGATGGAATAATTCTTACTAGTTATCCTCCTGCAGAAAATGGAACTCCCGGTAGTGATGACTATTTTGGTTATTCTCAGGTTGGAAGGAACAATATATATATTCCACTTGCAAGAGGAAAATATACTTTTAAAATTACCAATCCTTGCGGAGTTACCACAACACATTCCGTAGATGTTTACGATTATGAATTTGAAGGACCATTTGATTTTGAAACTACTCCTTCCTGTTATGGACCTCAAATTACAATTAATAGTGGTAGATTGAAACTTGTTGATGAATATGGTAATTTTAAGGGATATCCTAGAACATATTATGCATTTAGAGCCTTTTCGAATACAAGTTTTTGGCATTATACTTACTATTCTAATGCCATAGTTTTAGAACCCGGCGCTTCCCTACCGTTTACGGTTCCACTTAGCTACTTTCAGTCTTATAGCCCCATGAAACAACCGGGTACTTATTTCTTTGAAGTTTCGCAGCCCAGGAATAGTACATCATCTCCGGGTCCGGTAAATCCTTCATGTGCTTGGGCATCGGGTATCATTGAATCTGATGGTGCAATTCCGAATGCTGCACCCAGCACGCTTTCCAGTTATGTTTGCAGAAACACAGGGGAGGGTCATATTTTTATTGAAGCCAAAGGGGGAAAACCGCCTTACAGTTATTGGGTTGTGGCTTCCGGAGCAGGACCTTCCGGCACCATATTGGCAGGACCCAATTCTACCGGACACTTCGATATTGGAGGTCCGGGAGATACTTTCGATATTTATATTCAAGATAATGGTTGCAGCCCTCTACAAAGAGTTCCGGTTATTATGCGCGATTTAGCCAACGATGGCGTTGCTTTTACCAGCAACAACGGCGTATTTTGCGAAGGCTCTATGGTTGAGTTGAATGCCGTGGGTTTGGGAGAAAATGTTCAATACAACTGGTATAAATTACCTGACGAAACCACTCCGGTTTACACAGGCGCCAGACCCCGTTTTGAAGCCGTTTATCCAAGCAGTGCGGGAACTTACAAAGTAGTAATATCCCCTGAAAAGTGCCCGGGAGAGACCATAACCGATTACTTGTATATTACAATAAACCGTGCCCCCACTGCGCCCGATTACATAACCAGTTCGGAAGGTACAACCGTATGTCAAGGCTCACCTGTAACGCTCACAGCAATTGGCGGAGATGGCGGCGAAGACAGCGCCCCATACGAATGGGCAGAAGGGAAACCTGGTAATTTTAGTCCTATAGGTGGAAACGCCCACTATATTACCGTTTATCCTTACCAAAACACCACCTACAATGTGCGCCGCGTAGGAACGGGAGGATGTGCCGGAACAGTAACCGAATGGACACCAATAGAAATAAAGGTTGATAAAATTACCAATAACGAATTCATTGATATTGACATCCCTGCGATGATTTGCAGCGGAACAGGAACCACTATAACAGCTCATGTTGCTATGGAAGATAAACTTGGTATTCAGGTTCCGAAACTTCCCGGTACGCCCATTTTCAGATGGTATGCATCTGAAGATGCTACTGATTATTTATTTGAAGGCAATCCCTTTATAACACCCGAATTGGATAAGAACACCACTTATTGGGTTTCTGTAAAGGCTGCCGGCTATTGCGAAGGCGAAGCCTCCCCTTATGGTCGTAAGCCCATAACCGTTTATGTGAACACCACCACCTCTGCCCCCACAGCAATTCAAAGTCTCTCCGGCACTGAATTTTGTGAAACTGCCGGAGCCATCACCCTTTCCGCTACCGGCGGCAACGATGGCAGTGGAAGCGCTACCTACGAATGGGGAACGGGAGATTGCGGCGAGAACATTATCCCCGGCGCAACCACTGCTTCATACACCACCGAACCCACCAACACTACTACCTCCTACTGGGTGCGAAGAATTGCCGGCACTCCTTGCCCCGCTGTTCCAACCCTCTGCAAAGAGATCTCCATTATCGTAAAAAACTGCACCTGCATCAAACCCATCGCAATTCCCAAACAAATTTGCGATTAATTGTCAATTGTCAATTGACAATTTATAAATAACGTTCTTTGACATCTTGAGTTTGCACGAAAAAAAAACTATGATTTTTTTGATTACCGTGGTTGATGAGGTAAGGTATTTCGTTTTTTTAATATATTTGCCGCGAAAAAATAAATTAACAATTATGGCAGAACCAATAGCAGATACCCCCGTAATAAGAGGTAAAGATGCCCTTCGCTTTATGCAGGCAATGGCAAACGTAAAACCGATTTCTAAAAAACGTAGAGCGGAAATGGAGCGTAATTATCAATTAGTAAAATCAAGGGCAACATTTCCTTTATGAATATTGAAGAAAGTGATTTTACTTGGATAATGAAAAGGTTAGATTTCGACACTGAAATAAAACCTTTTTGAAGCAAAGGGGTTATTATCCATCGGTGAAAATTGGACGTTTGGCAGTATCAAGAAAATATACCGGAAAAGGTTTTGGAAAGATAATTTTAGATACAGTGGCTCATATGTATATGGACGATGAACAAAAAGCCGGCTGTCGTTTTATCTCAGTTGATGCAAGAATGGATATTTGTGATTTTTACATCAGAAATGGTTTTAAGTTCCTTACCGACCAAGACGCCGATAAAAATCAACGCGTAATGTATTTCGACTTAAAAAGCATTTAATATAAAAAAAACAACTCACAACAATTTCGTGCAAATCTTACAAATACCGTTTGCACGATTTTTTTTTCGTACAAACAAAAAAACCAATAACTATTAAAAAATTTATTAACAAATAAAAAACCAAAAAAAATTATTAACAAAAAACCATTATTATGAAAAAAATCTTTGTTTTACTTTCAAACTTAAGTAAGTTGGCAATGGCAGCATTGTTGTTTTGTGGTGCGATTGCAGTGAAAGGGCAGTCGTGCAGTAACATCACTATTTCTGCCGAGTGTACCAAGCCAAAAACTTGCACCGCTTTTGGCGAAATTACGGTAACCATAGGCGGTACCGATGCTGTTCATTTGGATTGGAATGCCTTGCAGTTCCGGCTCACGCCCTCCGGCGGTTCGCCCGAGATGTGGCTATCGTGGCTCGGCACCGGTACCACCCCCGGCAGTACCCGCACTTACCCCAACGCGATACCCGGAAATTTTACCGTTGAGTTTCGAGCCTTGTGCACAGCCGGCAATGTAACCGTGGAACGAACCACCACAGTAACCGTAACCACTGATATTCAGCCGTTTGCTTTCTATGCTATGCCCATACGCAAAACACTGAATTGCAAACCCACCGGCATCATACAACTCACTTTTCAGGGGAAAAAACCTGTGTTAGTTGCCATTTCCGGCGCACCTGCATATACCGGAACCAGAAATTTCTCCATCTCTAGCCCCACTTATGATTTAAAAGACCTCCCCGCCGGCACCTATACTATTTCTGCATTCGACGGATGTAACACGATAACGAGAGACATTAAGGTAGAGGCACTCTCTTCAGACGTGCCCGAAGGACTTGCCTCAGCATTAAGTAGAGAAAATGTGAGTGATTGCAGCAATCTCAAAGCCAAAAAACCCGAAGCGGGTTCAGATTGGAATTATTATTGGGTAAACTCCTCACAATTTTACGAATATGCCTATACACTTAATGATTGCAACCCGCCCTCCTCGCCATCTGATTGGAAGCCGCTTAAAGATGGAGATGGAAAAGGAAGTAATGATTATGAAGTATTTAACTTCCCTGGCGTGGATTACCAAAATTTATGTGCCGGCACTATATGCTCTTGGGTAAGACTTAAAGGCTGCCCAACAATCAAACAAACCAATCATTCCTTGAGTAACGAAATTTGCGACCTTAAAGCTAATAATTTTCTGGGATTCGATTTTGTTCGGTTAAATGGCAGTTGCGATCCTGCCGATGCCAGATTACAAATAATAATAGATAACACCTACGGACTTTGTTATCCATTAACATGGGAATTAGAGGCGGTTAATCCATACACTTATTTAGACAACGGAACTTATTCTCCCACTACCCTTCAACTATCCGATGTGCTTGTTCCCCATACGAGACCTATTTCCTTTATCCCGGGAAATGATTATAAAATTACCATTACCGATGATGCAGGTGTTGTGAGAAGTAGAACATTTACTTATCCAACAGTTATTCCGGGTGACCCAAAAACTTATTACAATACTTATGCCTTTTTTATTATGGGACAAGAATGTCATTGCGGTTTAGGAATACCGGGAGTTGAAACTTATCCAAAGCCTTTTAACACAAATACAAAATTTACTTATGTGAGTAGTAATACGGAAAGCGGTAGAAATGTTGACCTTCCTATGGGACAAGTAGGTGCTTCTATTGAGTATGTACCCGGAAACGGTTATACTCCACGCTACTATGATTTGAATTCTTTTTATGGTACGTCCCATACTCCGTTTAATGGAAATTCAATAAACACGGTAGCATCTAAATGTAATGAAAATGGTTTATTTATGAATGCTTCTGGCGAACACATACCTAAAGTTGACCTTCCACTTGGTTATTATACATTTGAAATTCAACCACCCTGTGAAACCCCACAAAAATTTTCGGGAGAAGCTACTCAAACTAAAATAGAAGAAATAAGCCATGAAATAACCAAGACTTGTGAAGGCTATGTAGTAGATATAACTTCTTCTTGTTATATTTATAGATATGATACACTTTCTAAAAGTACTACCCGCACTCCCAATGCACAGAACAGATATTTCGAGATTATAGACGGTCCTGAAGGCATTCCCGCCATACCCAATAGAACAAATTTCACATACGGAAACCCCCTTACTCAAACTTTTGAGTTTCCACTTATAACTCCAGGTACATATACAGCGCAGGTTTTTATTGCCAACTTATCATGGGGTAATTCCAGGTGTGTCATGGCAACCTACACTTTCGATATCCCTGCCAGTGATTTAGGTTTTGATTACGCCGTCGCCTATATTTGCCCCTCAGCGCCCACTGTGGGCATGGTGAAAATAAAAGCTAATAATGGCATTCCACCTTATACTTACGCGCTGCTCGATGAATTTAATAATCCGGTTGGTACCCAATTAACTCCCGGCGTATTCTCCGTTCCCAATCCGGTAGCCGGAGATAAGTTCTATTGTGAAATATCTGATGCTTGTAATGCTACACCAAAAAAAGTTGCAATTACCATGCTTGATTTGAAAACGGTAAAATTGGCGTTTTCAAATGCCCCCGTGTGCAGTGATGCCACGCTTGAACTTTGGGCTTATAATTTGGGAGATGATGCCGATTATATGTGGACATTGCCCGGTGGCGGAAACGAATTAGGAAGAAATATCTACATTTCTCCTCCTTCTCCGGGTAAATATTATCTGAGTATTTCAGACCATAACGGTGGGTGTACTTATACTCTTTTAGATTCCGTAATCGTTAGCGTGTACCCTCCGGTAAGCGCCCCCGCTTCTGTTGCATCCGGTAAGTTTTGCGCTTCAGGCGATCTCATAGAGGTGGAAGCAATCTCCGGAATTACTGCCAATGCCGGTCACTCTTTGTTGTGGTATAGTAGCAACAGCCCTTCGGCTACTCCCCTACCCCCTCCGGTTACTATAACTGCAAACGAAGGTAACTACTCGTTTTGGGTAGCGCAGGCAACCGCGCAGGGATGTACATCAAGCAAAATAAAATTTGAAATAGATGTAACCGGAAAACCTGCGGTTATCTCCATGAATAAAAGTATAACGTGTGTGAACGGCGACGTAACACTCTATTCGGAGGTGAACGGTGAATGGAGTAGCGATGACCCCGCCGTAGCACCTATTTTATCCGGAATACCTACTTTTACCGGAGGCAAGTACGAACTTACCGTTCAGGTAATTGCTCCCGGCTCGGTTACCTTTACCTTTACCGATGATGTGTACAATTGCAGTACCACTTCCGAAATATTGTTTGTTAATGCTCCCACCGTTACCCTGAATTATGGTAGTGTATCATTCTGTCAAAACGAGTCTCCCAAACCGGTAATCCTTTTTGGAGCACCGGGCGGAACTTATTCCGGCACGGCAGGTTTAGCTATTAATGCAACAACAGGAACGATAGATCCGGCTGCAAGTACTGTGGGAACACACACCGCATATTACACCGCAACTTATGACCCTGTTTGTGGTAGCGTTACCGTTACCGGGCAAACCAGCATAACTATCAGTTCGGCGCCTAACGGCACTCTTTCTTATTCAACTAATGTGTTCTGCAATATTGACCCCGCTACTTATTCACCAACGGTATCGGGCAGCGTTACCGGCGCTTTTAATGCCACGCCTGAAGGCTTAAGCCTGAACGGTTTCACCGGTGTTATCACCCCAAGCACAAGCGAACCGGGCGTTTATACTGTAATGTTCATCATGCAGAATGCAAGTGCTTGCGAAGCTGTCGTAACTTACGAGGTGGTTGTTGTTGAACCGGCATCTCCCCCTGTTTTACCCGACCAAGAATTTTTCTGTATAGATCTCGGTGAACAGATTACCATTGCCGACTTGGATGCGAAAATGGGATTATCCGGCGCCACGTGGTATGAGGGGGGTGTAACACCCAAAAACCCCACAGACCCGCTAACTGATGGATATGACTATACGGCAAAAATTGGAGTGGGAACCCTTTGCGAATCCCCGATGTCCAACCCTGTAACGGTATTCATTAATCTGAAACCCAATCCTGTAATAATATCCAATCCCGATTTTGCTTTTTGCGAAACATGGAATTGCTACCCAATTGATATACTTACCGGCATAAATCCCGACCCCGGACACGAATTGTTATGGTATGAAGGCGACGGGTTGGAATGGCCGCTCTATTATGCGCCTTGGGTCTGTCTGTACGACTATCCGAGACCGAATTATTATGTAGCGCAACAACTGATTGTTGGAGGGTGCGCCTCTTCCCCACAAAAAATTACCATAACCGTGAACGGCTCCCGCCCTAATGCCGGCTTTATGGAAGAATATGTTTGTACAGGAGACTTTGTATCATTGCTTTCAGAAGATGAAGGCGTTTGGAACTGCAGCAACCCCGCTGTAATATCCATGGGAACAGGCATCCCAACCTATAACAACACGCTGGGTTATTATGTATTAAAGGTACAAGCTTTAACTTCCGGTATAGTTGGTTTTACCTTTACTGCCACCGGAGGTTGCATATTCCCTGTTGATAGACAATTAACCGTAGTTTCACCATCCGAAATGAGTTTGAATTACGGAAAATCCTCGTTCTGCCAGTACGAAGAAATGGCATATTTATATGAGCATCTTCCCTTACCCGGAACTTTTTCTTCATCTCCGCCGGGGTTGGTTATGGATATGTGGGGTAGAATAAATTTGATGACAAGCAAACCGGGAGAATATACGGTTATTTACACGATAAGTGGCGGCAGTTGCAACGGCATGACCGTGAAAACCGATATAGAAATAGTTGAGGGCACCGCCACGATAGATTACGGAGCAACTTACTTCTGCTATTCCGACCCAACAACGTTTTTCCCCACCATTAAAGCTTCCGGCGGTTATACTATCACAAATATTACGGCATACAATTGGTCGGGAGCTACTTTAAACATAGACCTTAGTACCGGTGCTTTCTGCCCGGGTACAAGTATTCCGGGTTCTGATGCGTCTTCGTATGGCGACGGGTTTCAAATTTGTTTTGAAATCCTGTTTAATAGCGGTTGCGAAATGGGATTATGTACTTACGTAACTCTTAAGTCGAATCAAGTTCAGCCTTTTTATGGGAGCGAACTAAGTTTCTGTGGAAAAAATGCTACCGTTGCCGATTTGAACATTCGTTTGAAAGAATGGTGGGGTTATACCGGCTTATCATGGTATTTAGACAAACAACTTCCCGCACTATCTGATATTGAACCGTTGATTGACGGCGGACAATACTTTGGCAAATTTGCTGCGGAAACCGGCTGTGAAAGCGAGTTCTCCGATTATCCTGTAGTTGTTATATTAATGGATACCGTTCTCCCCACTTTCAGTTTCCCCACCAAGTTTTGTGTGGGCGAGCCGGCTCTCAATTTAAACTGGGAAGCAGAGTATTCTGAAGAAGGAGTTTGGGGACGCTGGTCGCCGGCAATCATTAATACGGCTACCGCTACCCCTCCCGGCACACCCAATGTCTATACATTTACTCCATTAAGAGGAGAGTGTGCTAAAAAAACTGAAGTATCTGTTACGATAATAGATCCTAATACTGAACCTGAGTTTGACCTTCCTGCTGCGTTTTGTTTGGGATCAGAACCGGTTGATTTAAAAATGAAACTTGTTTCAGACAACGGCATTGAGGGCACTTGGTCGCCGGACGAAATATCTACCGATGCCGTAGGCTCAAGCCTATACACTTTTACCCCCTCCTCCGGAGAGTGCACGGGAAAAACGTTTGAGTACCGGGTTGAAATTAGAAAAGAAAAACCCTCCGTAAAACCGAAAAAAAATTGCAAATAGACTAAAATTAACATTAAATTGAATATAAACGAATTAAAATTTAAAATTATGAAAAAGTACAATAATTTCCCCGTTTCCGTTTTTCAATCTTTTTTGAAAAAGATTTTCCTTTGCCTGCTTGTTTTCTTTTTGCAAGCACCGGTGTTTACTTCTCTTTTCGCCCAGTGCGATGACATAAAAATCTCTGCCGTTTGTTCCAAGCCGGAAACTTGCAACACATTGGGCGAGATTACCGTAACGATATCCGGCGCCGATGCCGGCAACATAAACTGGGCTGCCCTTTGGTTTCGCCTAACGCCTGACGGAGGCTCTCCGCAGCCGTGGATGTCGTGGTTAGGTAGCGGCATCGGCAGCGCCCGCACTTACCCCAACGCACTCACCGGCACCTATACCGTAGAGCTTAAAGCCATTTGCGATGCCACTACCGAAATAATACGCAGCACCACCGTAACGGTAACTTCCAATAAAGTTCCGTTCAGTTTCACGGCAGTTGCCACGCGCAGAACCATGAACTGCCAGCCGACCGGCGTCGTGCAACTCACCTTTATGCAGGGGCAACGCCCCATACAGGTGCAAGTAACCGGCAGCGGAGGCTACAACGCCAGCTACACTATTTCCTCCTCCTCCTTTTTATTGGAGAACCTGCCCGCCCAAACTTATATCATTACGGCAAACGACGGCTGCGGTCCCAAAACCCAAACCGTTGCTGTTCAGGCACTCACCTCAGATATACCCACTTCGCCCACCAATCCAATGGTTGTAGCTTTGCAAAGAGCCAATGTGGGCAATAGTGATTTAGTTGCCACAAAATCTACAGCCACTGACGCCAATTTGAATTACTATTTCAACAGTAACCCCGGTATTTTTTACGAAATTGCCTATACGGTAAATGATGCCAACATACCTGCTACAAACTCTCCTCTTTGGCAGCCTCTTACGAATAATCCCGTATTTTCAGTGGCTCCCTTAACTTACCAGGATTTATGTGCTGATCCAACACCAGTAATACGCTCCTGGGTAAGGGTAAAAAATTGCCCGAGTATAACCAGACAAACTACCCACACTTTTGCCGCCATTTGCGATATAAACACAGTTACCCCTGACAAATTCTTAACACTTGATTATATTAGACTTAACAACAGTTGCAACCCTGCCGACACACGACTAAATATATTGATTAATAACACTTACGGATTTAGTTACCCCATAACTTGGACACTTGATGCGGTTTCACCTCCTTCTAACTTAGCCGGAGGCATCTATAACCCCACCAAACTTTCCACTGCCGATACGCTGCTTTCTTACACAAGCGGGGTTGTATTTATCCCTGGATCTGATTATAAAATTACACTAACCGATGCAGACGGAGTGGTGAAAATATACACATTTACATATCCGGTAACGACGCCGGTGCCGAGCTTAACTTATAATGTAGGTTATGATGTGGATACTAGGGATTGTTATTGTGGTGATATGTACTATTACATCATTACTCAAGGCAACGTTGCTCTTATACCCGGTACTTCATTCACTTATGTAGGCAGCAATACCATCAACGGTGCAAATGTTAAACTTCCCATAGGAACAGTAGGATCTTCCATTGTATATGAACCTACGAGCCCTCTTGTTTCTTGTATTTCTGGTACGAAATATTTATTTCAAGGGACTGGTCATAATCTGTTTTCTAATTCTTCGATTGGCTTTTCCACAGATTGTAAACAAGAAGGTTTATTTTGCAATTCTTCAAGAATGATGGATTCAAGTCCATACGGTGAATATTATTTTGACCTCAAGGAGCCTTGTGCAGCAACTGCGCAAAATTTCACACTAAAAAAAGGTAGAACATTACTAAGTGATGCTACTATTTCTTGTACTAAAGGATGTGACGGATACGACGTTTCTTTAACTGGTAGATTTAGTGTAACTTATGATGAAATTAATTTTTCAGTTACTCCAATATATTTTGGAAGAAAGTTAGAAATTATTGATGGTCCTGATAAAAGTGCTATAGGGATAGAAACAACATATGATTCACATACCTGGCCTTCCACACCTCCTTCCACACTTCTCACACAGACTTTCAGTTACAAATTTACAGTACCGGGCATTTACACAGTAAGTGTCAGAATAGGAAGGCAAAAAGAATATACTTGCAGTATAGAAACGCTCACATTCACTGTCCCTGAGTGGGAGTTTGGCGTAGATTATGCTACCGCGTACATTTGCCCCAACGACCCCGATGTAGGTCTTGTAGAGATTAAAGGCAAATTTGGCGAGCCGCCCTATACCTACAAACTGTTCGATTCACCGGGTTGTACCGGTACGGAGTTCCCCGAAATATCCGCCGGCTCCGGCACCTTTAAGGTGGATAATCCCATAGCAGGGCAAAAATACTATTTTCAAATCACCGATGCCTCTTCTTGCAATCCAATATGTAAGGAAGTTACCATACTTGATTTAGCCACGCTAAAAATGGCGTTTTCCAATGCGCCGGTGTGCGCCAACGAGCCCCTCAATCTTTGGGCAATTAATTTGGGAGACGACCTGGCAACTTACGAATGGAGATTGCCGGCTTCTGCCGGAGGCGGCATTTTGTACGGCAGAACCCAAACCATACCGGCTCTTTCGGGAAGATACGAATTGAAAATTACCGGTACCAACGGTTTGTGCGAATTTGTTCTTGAAGATTTTGTAGATGTGGATGTACTTATTCCTCCCCCGCAACCTCTTGTTAATGCCTCGGTTGACCTTTGCCAAACCGGAGCCACCGTGGATGTGGAAACCGTTACGGGCGCCGTTGCCAATCCGGGCAACTATCTGCAATGGTACAGCGATGCTACGGCTGCCACGCCGCTTGCGCCGCCCGTTACCATCACGGCAAACCCAGGAAGTTATACCTTTTATGTGGTGCAAACCACCGGAGAGGGCTGTAGCTCATCTCGTAAAAAAGTGGATATCACCGTATTAGGAACACCATCAGTGGTGAGCATGAGTGCAAGCACCATTTGCGTGGATGGAACCGTAACCCTGACTACCGACATAAACGGCACTTGGACCAGCAGCAACCCCGGCGTTGCCTCGGTAGGCTCAGGCGTTCCCGTATTGGATAATGGAGAATACAAACTAACGGTAACAGGCGTTTCCGCCGGTTCGGCTTCTTTCACCTTTGGAACCGGTGCATCGTGCAAATCCACCACCGGAACGTTATTGGTTCATTCTTCCGAAGTTACCCTTCTTTATCCCAGTGCGGTGATTTGTAAAAACGCCTCGAACCAAACACCCACCATTTTTGGCACTACAGGCGGGCAATTTTCTGCTACTCCTACCGGTTTAACTATCAATTCAACCACAGGAGTCATAACCCCGGCGTCCAGCACTCCGGGTGCCTATACCATCACTTATTTGGTAAACGACCCGATTTGTGGTAATATATCCGGTACTGCCACCATAACCATTTCGGAACCTACCGGCACATTCAGTTACGCAAGCAACAAAATTTGCAAATTGGACGCCAATTATGCGCCCATTTTGTCTCCCGGTATCCCCGCCGGAACTTTCAGTGCAATCCCTTCAACGGGCTTAAGTATGAATTCTTTCGGGGTCATTAACCCCGGCGCAAGTGATGCAAATACATACACGGTAAAATATTCCATGACTGACATCAGCGGTTGTCAAGGAGAACTCACCTACGGGGTGGAAATTATGGCTCAACATCAAACTCCAACCCTCATCTCTCCTCCTGATCCATTCTGCGAAGGGCAAACGATAGCCGATTTGGGAGGAGGTCCATTTGCCACGTGGTATCGTTCCACCGAACCCACCACCCCATTATTACCCTCTACTCCGCTGGTTCATAATGCCCAATATCGACTTAGAAATGGCGTTGAAGACGGTATTTGCGCAGGTAATTATACCAACTATATTACGGTAGCGGTAAATCCGGTTCCGGCAGGAACGCTTTCGTATTCCCAGCACACCTACTTTACCAACGATGCGGCGGTTTATCCTCCCATTTTGTCTGCTACGGTTTCGGGAGGCTTCAGCGTCTCGCCTTCGGGGTTGAGTTTGAGTTCCATCGGAGGGATTATCCCCGCCACCAGCGAACCGGGTACTTATACCATAACTTATTCCATGTCAAATAATTGCGGAGATGTTGATTTAACGTATCAAGTGAAAATAGAAATGATGTGCCCCAGCGCCACCGTTTGCGCGGGTGAAAAAGTAACTTTCATCGATTTGATTGACGAATATGATGGTAATTTAACTTTTTACGATGATAAAATGAACGTCATTACCGATCCGGACATCACCTTTGACGAACCCGGCGAATATATGTTTTATGTAACCGCCACAATTGGCGGTTGCGTCGGCGATATGGAGTATCTTTTGATCATCGTGAATCCAAAAGCCACAGAGAGCGATATTACAGAAGTAACCGGTGCCATGATTTGCGAAGGCAAACCCGTAAGTTTGGAAGCCTCCGCGAGCATAGCCGGCGCAGAGTTTAAATGGTACAGTGCTGCAGGCGTTCTTCTCCATACCGGAAATCCGTTTGAGCCCGCGCTCCCCGTTGCCGATGGTACCCAATATCAAGTATCGGTATTTAGCGACGATTTCTGCGAAAATGATGAAAACGACCGCTATTGGGTTACCGTAAACGTAAAACCGACGCCCGAAATTAATGTTGCAAATTTAACAACTTGTATCGGCGAAATCGTTTTTGAAGAATTGGTAGCCTACTTGGAGCCACCTACTGCCAATGTTCAATTTTTTGAAGATGACGGCGTTTATACTCCAATTACTGACGCAGCGCGGGTATTACCCACAGCCGATACTTACAGATTCTGGGTAATCGCGGAATACGACGGGTGCGAAACCGATTATATCAGTGTGGATGTTACGGTGAATGATTGCGAAATTTGTCCCAGCGCCATTGTTTGCGCTGAAAAAGAGATGTTTTTCGATGAAAACCTGTTATCCGACTACACCCCGGGCTCAACGTTGGTATTTTACGAAGAAAACGGAACCGAAGAAATAACCGATGCCAGCCGAACATTTGATACCTCCGACGATTACTATTTCTATGTGCAGGCAAAAATGGACGATATTTGTATCGGTAAAAAAATGCGATTTATGGTAAGAGTAATTGAATGCGAAAGATTTACGATTATTTACGATGGCAACGGCAACACCGGAGGAACAGCACCGTTAGACAATACCAAATACTTTGATAACGACCCGGTTACCATCAAGGGTAAGGGAGACCTCACCAAAAATTGCTACAGATTCAAAGGATGGGCTTACAGCAAAACGGCGATTGTCCCCGACTTTGCTTACAACGAAGGCACAACAACTTTCAACATCTCC
>Ga0209628_10001516_pt1 | contig 15117 bp, 7 predicted proteins | sample TergutCu122P4_FD_187285 | JGI IMG/M metagenome (GOLD analysis project Ga0209628, IMG submission 187285) | Cubitermes ugandensis P4 segment gut microbial communities from Kakamega Forest, Kenya - Cu122 P4 (SPAdes) (version 2) | ecosystem: Host-associated > Arthropoda: Insects > Digestive system >...
TGTCGATCGGGTAGGAATTCTGCTTCTTATTCCGGATATCTTGGGTTCAATTATCGTTCCAGAGACCGGGTATGGCCACAAACTTCCGCGACTTTCATCAGTACCTCCAGGCAAAAGCCGGGGTATTAACCTCATATTATGTCTCGACCGCTTCTTTCCACATTCCTGACAATTCTTTATCCACTGAACCACTATTGAACGATATACAATGGAAGGTACTGGCAGCATCGATGAATAAACCGCAGTTAAGTAAGATCTACAGTTTGCTGCCATGAAACAATATTTCCTAAACTGTAATTTATTACCGTCTTTACGAGAGCCTGCCATCTGTCCCTATCCTGAGCCAGATCAATCCAGTCCACGCCCTCCTATCCTATTTCTTGACGATTCATTTAAATATTTTTCTCCAATTTATGCCTAGGTTTTCCAATTTCTCTCTTTTTCTCAATTATCCCCACCAAAACTCTGTACGCACCTCTCCTTTTCCCCATACTTTCCCATGTCAATTTTAAATAACAAACAGAATTTAGAATAAAAAATTAGATATTATATGTGTGATTAAAGAAAAGTTGAAGACATGAGGATTCTGTTCGCTCTCAGACTGTGTACCGCAGTACTTGCACAGCGCTGTATAACAGCCATTGCTATCTTACATAGTGGAAAGAGTAGGGAGTGAAATTCATATCTGTACATGCTCTCCCAGTTCCGCGTCAGGAAAGAAGAACTTTACTTATCATCAACAAACTGCACAACGCCACCTTCGTGATAAATTCATTTATGTACATCTATTGCAAATAATATGTATAATACCACAATTGTAATTTCCTAACGAGCAGAAACTATTTACCAATTTAAAGTACTCCCTGAAGAGGACTATAAGAAGTAGTCGAAACATGTTGGAATAATCTCCCGTATGTGTATGGGTGGAATTTTTTGTGCAGTTTGTTGGTGATAAAATTTATTTAAGTATATCTATTGCACGGAAGATGTATAATGTCAAGGAAAGTTACTTTTTACACACATAAGCAATTATTCTTTTTGTGTTTCTACGTTATGTAATATCCTGCTTCTTATCCTACAAGTGTGACTTTTGATCCCTCACACAGGGGTACCAACACCGATTTATTGTCAGCATCTGAGAACAAATGGCTGAGGAGAATATTTTGCCCTCAAGGGGATGAAGGACCTGAAAGTGGCAAAAAAGGCGCAATGGAATTTAAAACAACTTAGTCTGCGTGAAGAATATTTAAGATAAAGAATCAGGAAGTATGAGAGGCGGAACTTTAAACACGCATGTGGTAAATAAGCAGGTTGTATAAAATGTGACCTGAAAGGGCTTCAAGCCGCAGACACCTTTATGAACCAGAGATGTACGAGAGGAAGATATCAAAATTGGCATTAGTGAAATACACTATGAGGACATGATGTGTACTGACCTTTCTGATGGTAGGAGACTCTAAACTGTTTTGTGTTTAGGGTAACGAGCATTCCGATTCCCAAGAGTCGCAATGTGTGTGTGTGTGTGTTTTTTTTTAAGAAGCAATAAAATCTCGACTGATGAGGAAGGCCCAATACGAAATGACCTGCAGTCAGTATATGTAATGTCATGACACCAGGTTCTTTACTACTTGATATTAGTTAGTGCCTAATACGTGCTTAAATGAATGGTGTTGGTAATATTTTAAAGTTGAAACCAAAGAAAAATTAAGATATTAACCGATTTTTGAAAGAAAATTGTTATATTTTGAAGTCTCAAACGTTATTTCCGCTCGTCCTACTGATGAGAACAACATGGAAATGAAGCTGTCTCTGCTGCATGGTAGAATACTTCTGACAGGGGAAACCTAATTACTGGGAGATAAACCGTTCTTAGTGTCACTTTGTCCACCACAAATCCCTCTTGGACTGGCCGGTGTTCGAACAAGGATGTACACAGTGCGAGGTCCAGCGAATAACCACTTGAGCCATGGCACATATTTGAAGCGCGAATTTCGTTCAAATATTACTTAAAATTTCAGTTCCTAAAACACAGCAAATAGAGTTCTCCATTACAAAGTCCAGTCAAATAATATCTAAATAGAAATAAACGTTTATGTTGAGAATTTTACGAAAAACATTACAGCGTGTGGAAAAAATGCAGAGTTGTTGTATATTAAAATAGGTGATTTTAGACTCTTCTTTTCATGGTGCAACAGCCACCAGTGGGCCAAGTCCTCCTCATTATCGAGGCTTCAGGTCTCGCTCAGACACACCACACTCATTAGGATTCCTCTGGATGAGTGATCAGCCTGTTGCATAGACCTCTACTGGACAACAAATAACAGCCTCAAAAGACTTACATCCATGACACCGGCGGGATTCGAACCCATAATTCCAGCATGTGAATGGCCACATACACACGCCTAAGACCGCGCGGCCATGGGATCGGCAAAATTAACGTTTTGGAGGGCTAAAATTTGAAGGTTATTACACCCATGAAAAAAAAAAACTTTTTGTCGAGAAGAAACGAATATCGTCAGAAAGTTACTCGCGTTTTATAAGAGACACTTTCTTGCAGGCTGCATCTAGTTTGCTAAGAAAGAAACATTAATTAAAAGGCATTCAACTTGTTAAATTTGTGTTATCAAACTATAAGAGAGACTTGGTTTTTAACGGTAATTCAGCGACGGAGTTATATGAAGCGCAAAGATGCGGATCATTCACTGACGTTATAGTGAGCTAGCGTTTGGTTACAGAACACGGATGACCCTGGCAGTGCAATTCTGAGTGACAGCTGAATTAATCGTATCGCGCTTATGTAAAGTTCAGCCCTGGAGACACAGCAGAATAGGTCGAAGCGCCGTTGGGCCCATGCTGTTTTTCCGAACACACACAGCAATGCGAGTCTCAACACTGGGGGCATTGAGCGCCTCTTAGCTCTGCTTAAGATATCCATGTTACATCGTACGTTAGTTTCTAAAAATACACAGAGAAAAAAATTGAAGATTGTCGTCTTCTGGGATTTGACTCACAGTAGCCTGGTAACAGTTTGCCGCCGTTTCGGGGAAACCTAGTATCCCTATCTTCTGTAGACAGAGATAGTGTGTTCCCTCGAAAAGTAAATAAATTTCAGCTCGGATACACGGCGTCACAAACAAGAAGAGGATTTTCTTTATGGTTGCTGCCGTGAGAAAGCACACTGCTCAAAGAAAGTTATGGGTTTGATACTGTGACTTTATAGGTAACATGAATGTTATTTGCACCACATACACCTTAGTGCAAGTTTGTGTAAAGATGGCCTGATGATGATCAATTAACCGAAACATGTCGTCAAGATAAATATAAAATAAAATAGAGTGTTGTGTTGGACTGAAACCAGAAAATATTTTGTTGTCTTTTACTTATGGGAGTATAGTTTGGCAGATATATGTCGTTTCGGAGCAACACGCAGCTTCTATCTTCAGATTAAAAACCCTACTTTCGTGAAGTTGAAGGCAGTATATTCCTTTTTCAGTGCCGGTAAACACCTACCAGACTGCGCATTGTTTCAACCCAAAGAAACATCCAGCGAATATTCACCACTATGAGAACTTCAAATTTTATGAAACTGCGAGCTGTGACGAATGTCTATTCGAAATGTGGACGGGCACGTTATTGATGACAATTATGAGCTTCAGCCTGTTTAAATCTGCATAGAGCATCCTCGTATTGCACAAGGGTCATTTGAAGATCTCCGAACCCTGCTCGGACCGTCAACATATTAAATGTGAAAGGTGTATTATCTTAAGTAAAATGTACTTCATATTAAACAACCGTGTGAGCGAATGAACTATTTATCCATTATTACAGTTACTGCAATAAAATTAATATAGTGATTAATTAAAGTAGAATTTCTTGAATTGCTTTCTTTGTCTCCGATAATTTCTTCAAGATATACACACATTACCATTCTAAAAAATTAGGTTTGAAACACATTTGTACCAATTATTATTAGATCGTGCTTAAACTGGAAGCCTATGGGGGATGTTGAAGCTTACCACTCCGTATTTTTCATACTCCTCCCACTGTCCAGGGCTGGAAAGATTTCACTGTAGAATGTTCCCATGCAATGTACACAAAAAAGTTTGTAACTTACATGTTGTTTACAAATTTTAACTCTACTTTTGAAATATACTATATCACTCAAATACTTGTCCTTTCTGATGGAGAAGCGTAACTATCTGTATTCGAAAACCCTCGAGGGATCCGGACCTAATTCTGAGGGGGAGAGGGTGCTTATTACTGATTTAAATTAAGCCGCGGACCGGCAGTGGACAACGGACAACCATTTCATCGCCCTGTTTTGTGTAACGCGTAACTCCGTATGGAACACTGAATAATTGTTTAGTTAGACACATGCATTTAATTTAATTTCTACAATCAGCGGTACCCGCTTTTAGGCGCGTACCTATTAATCACGTAAAACGTCTGTTAGCTTAGTCATGCATGTCCGTCCGTCTGTTCGGACGTCCCGGTGCGGCTGCCACTGGATGGATTTTCGTAAAATTTGAGACTAGGGACTTTTACGAAAATCTGTCGAGAAACTCTGCATTTGGTTAAAATCTGACAAAAATATCGGGAAATTTACGTACAGACCTGAGTATGTGCTGATTGTTGACGGCAGTACGAAATATTTTATAGCTCGAAAACAGTGCATAAAACTCATTGTTGAACTTCTGTGGCAACACTGAGCACTTTTATATTGTTGACAGCTACGTGTAATTCAACAATACCAAAAAACATTGTTGCTTTTCAATGGCAAAAATGGTTATACGAAAGCGCCACAGTATGAAGTTATACATACATTGTCTGTCTTATTCCTTAACATTGTCCTTATTAGTTTAAAATAGGAATGGCCCCAAAATAAGAAATTAAGGTTTACTGAGTAATTAGAGATAAACCTGGAAACAGAGACTCCGATGTCATCCAAAAACATTACGGTAAATTTTTCACATCGCGCTATCAGTTTTTTGCTGTTCTCTGTGTTGGCAAGAGTATGGAGCAGCTGAATGGATGTTCTCTGTTAGGTCCGCGACAACAGATAGGAAAGAAAGAAGTTTATTTGTATTGGCCCCATACTCTACTGAAGCATAAGAACTCGTACTTTAGGCCACCAGTACGAAACTTTATCAGTAGTCTTTTATTATAGACTGACAAGCGAATATCGCTCTTACGTCTTCCTATTGTGCTTTCGTTTGTAATATTTTCGTTAAGAATGTTTAAAAGCACTTTGTATGAAAACACAGACTAACAGAAACGTGGACCTCTGTATTGCCACTATGACGTCACCGTGTAATAGACGAGCGCATGGCCGGAAGCCCGGTAACGTGCGGTAAATGTCGATGGCTTATTAATTCTGCGACCGGTTACAGAAGAAATACAGCCAGCATCCCTTAGTCACTGGCACAGGACGTGCTATGAGAGCACTACGTCGCATCTGAAAGAACTTTACCAGGGGTGCACAAATTATTTGACAGTCTAGGAGCCACCTCGGCGTCCTAGGCGCCAGGAAGGTGACAGGAAGCAAGTTCCGTGCTCAGGATACACAAAAATTGGGCGCTAACGTACTAAATTTAACAGCCATGGTGACTTGGTGTCAGGGATTTGTATACCCCTGCAGCTTTTGTTTGTGACAGGGCACTTAATGCGGAACATAACAGAGGTCACTAGCAGGAACAGAAAATATTTTGACATTCTTGAAATACAATTGTGTTATTGTTGATTTAAAACTTTCGCCTTGTTCTAAATGTTTTATTCTTTCTTTTGGGTGATTCCCCGGTGTCCGAATGTTATATTCCGACGTTTCGGAACACTCTGTCTGTTTCATCTTTATAGGCAGTGTAAGCAGGAAGAATAACCGGGATGAGTTTTTTGGGGTATTTATAGGGGAAAGGGTTTGGCTCGAAAATAGCCTGAGCCAAATTCTCATCCCGGTTATTCTTCCTGCTTGCACAGTCTATGAAGATGGAACAGAATGTTCCGAAACGTCGGCATATAAAATCCAGATGCCGGGGAATCACCCAAAAGAAAGAATACAATTGTATTTGTTTAACCATTAGGTCTGTAGACAACAACAGCAGTACACATTCAGCCACCATTCTGCCCCCATTTCACCTGCCCATTCACCCTTCAGTAATCTAATTAATTTACCACCCATTTATCTATCCACTCAACCATCTTTCTTCCAGCTTTCATTAAAATTTCTGTCAGTCCAATCCATAATATAGTCCTCAATCTTTCATCTTTCTACTAAATTAAATATCTGTAGTTTATTTAGCTACTCATATAAACTCAGGAGCAAGGACTGATAACGGAGGAATCTTGTTTCGATTTCCGGTATGTAGATTTCTTAATTCTCTTTCCAATACTATTTCTAGGGCACATCCGGCCTCTTAATCAAAGTATATATGGGGTAAAATTTCCGAGGCTTGAAGATGGTCACTTACGTTTATCTAGTACCAAGGTTAATGTGTGGAGCTGTATCTCCTCTCCCACATGTACCTTTGTGGCCTGTACAGGAACAAGTGCAGGCCACCATGCCAGTCTGTAAGCATTCACTCACCCACCGATCCACCGTTTACATACATTTTATGCATACTGAACAGCACTCACCTTACTTCATAACATGACCAGACTAGTTTATATTGATTTAAGACCCTTCTCGACTTCGCGTGTTAAACGTTTGTCTTTCTGCGAAGTCGTGCAGTTCTTCGGACATTGCGCTGCTTCCTGTACATTCCTGCTGCCATAAAGATGTTTCCGGCAGTTCTGTCTGCGGAGCAGACAGTTGTTACAGTTACATACGGACCTGGCGACCGGAACGTGTGAGTAACGGGTCTTGTGAAAAAGCGGCACGGATCGGTGCAGATCATGTGCCATATTTTGGAGAGACAAACGGTGGTGGGGTGCTGACAGGTGGCAAGATGCGGAAGGTGAGAATAGATTGTAGGAGAATGAGGAGGAGAAAAGTAATGGTGAGAAGAGTTAACAAGAGTGCGAGTGGGTTACGGAAGAGCAGGAGGCCGAGCAGCCCATCGTGCTGCCCGCGTTAATAGAGTGCAATCATATAAAGCATGAAGAGGTTATTTGATCATTCTTGAGGGTGGTGGCGACACGAACCTTCGAAACGTCGGGAACTGGGTGACTCATTACCACATTCCAGAAGACTCGAGTTTTTTGTAATCTGAAATCTGATATCTCATGTGAAAATATGGGTTTGTAAGCATCGCTCAGAGTTCTTATAGAGCAGTCTCTGTGCTTAATTGCAACCACACCTTGAATGTATGTAGGAGGAATAAAGATATAGCTCCATTACTTTTTAATCTGGCTACCAGATGGAAGTTAATGGTCAGATTGACAACGCGGCCACTTCACCCAGGAGAGGAAAGAAACTATCTGTGCCCTTTCGCTAGGAGGTGTGGAATGTCCCACAGCCAGTCTGAAAGCTTTGCGAAGGATAGTTCCTCGCTTTTCAAGACCTTAGCCTGTCACCGTGTACAAACCGAAACATCGTGTTTCCATATTTTATGAACATAAATTACTATGTTTTCCATGAATATTTATCGAAAGCCTGCGCGATCAAACCGGTAAGAGTGTGGTTCAAACAAGAATCAAACATCAATTGGATTGTGACGCCATCCAGAACATTGTGTGGAGGATCCCACACAATACTACCTTACAACAGACGTGTAAATTGAAAGAAGGAAACTCATTCACATGTTTTAATGGAAGTACTGCGTCTTTTGCATGGCTCATTTTAATCTATTACTTAATATACTCGTATTGTTAAATATCCGTATATTACAGTTTTGGTTATAAGAATACGTGAATTATTGGTATCTAAAATTTAGATCTCAATTATTTTATTTCACATTTTATTATCTTATTTATTTTAACTGGTGCAAGATGGTGGTTTCTATTTAAAGCGAAACATGTAGCACAAACAACAATAAAATATTGTCAAAACAAATTTTGTGTTCGACGGTCCTCTCTGTCCAAATCATTGCTTTTATTGGCTGAGAGCATAGCAAAATGACTGTTGGTCATTTAGAAGTCAATAAGGAATCCGACTGTACCTTACCTTTCCCAGAAAGTTTATCTGTAACTTTTGATGCATTTTACGATTTTATCACTAACTCAGAATCCACTGTTGAAAGGTAGGTGGTTTGATGAATTAGACAGGCATCTTAAGAATAAGATCAGTCAAAATACATCAATGTATTGTCAATATGTAAGCTGACAACTAGTTTCGACTTACAAAGTTATCATCAGGCCATACTGAACCATATTAGCGTAGGTATATTAAGTGGCAGTGCACATGTGTGGGATCCCAAAAATGTTTCAGAATAAAACATATGGCATAAAAACAGTAGTATATATAGAAAATAAGAGATAAAAGTCAATAGAACAACACAAGTAACATGGTTGTAAAGAATGCCACAAAATTTTTCACATATTGGCGTAGAGGCATAGGATTGTGTGTACAGATAACAATACGTGTAAAAACTGGGTGAGACTGTCAGACTAGACGAACATACGCCTTATATTCTTGATATTAATATTTCATGTTGTTGACTGTAAAATCGAATGTTTGTATCGGGGTGATGATTAACTTGTCTTCTAGCAAGGAAAAATAAGCTTGGCTAGTAATAATATCAAATCAGTGGGCTTCGCAGATGCAATAGTATAAAGCTGTAATTAATTTTGCATCTGACGAAGACGTTGTTCACACTTGTATAGCTCGCAAGAGGGATGTTGTACTCGTATAAGCAAACACGTCCAGAATCCAGTACGTTGTATGCCGATAATTAATCTCTGTCGATAATAGTTATTTGGAAGGGTTGAGACTTAGGCGTGTTGACTGATGTATACAACTTATGCGAGTTTTTTGGGATCCCACACATGTGCACTGCCACTTAATATACGTACCTAAGCTAATATGGTTCAATATGGCCTGATGATGACTTTGTAAGTCGAAACTACTTATCAGCTTACATATTGACAATAAATTGATGTGTTTTGACTGATCTTATTCTTAAGTAATTAATATAACACATCGGGATGGCTCCAATTAAAATAGACAGGCATCGCTTAATAAAAAATTTGTGTGGAAGGACTAAAGAAAATTACTGAAGATTAACTCAGGGGCCAGGCACCAATAGGATGGAGTATAGAGCGATGCCGACATATCAGCATGATCGGTGTGTTTATATGTGAGCCGATGACGATGGTGTTCTTGATGATAAGGATGTAAGCAATGACATTATGAGCTAACTCAGTATCTTTCTTAGGATTGTGATTGTCTCAGGGCACATGTAATTAATTCTCGGCCTTAAAGAAAACTGGACGTTCATTGCCGTTATAATAAAATTCGACAACTTAGTAGTCTCAGACCCCCAGTCTTACTCTTTGTTCCAATAATCGTTCTTGTATCGCGAAATTTCCGCCGTTTATCTGACGATAATTTCGGGTAAAGGGCAACTTTTAATTTTTATATTTAGTACCAAATATTTAACCTTGGACTTTGCAGTCTTGGAGTATGATATGGCGTTACGGTGTTATATAGCTGCAATTTAATGAACGGACTCACTTTCCGTTAACACAACACTTTGCAGTTCAATTGTGCACTTTGCTGTATACGTGTATTCGGTCGTTCTGAACTGCAGTTGTGTTAAATTGACGTCAGCATGTACGAGTTCGTAGCTTCTTCTGTGTACGCAAACAGTACTGTGAGAACGTTGTTTGGGTGTCACTGTTTCGGAGAAAAGTATTGCTTCCATTATCAGGTTATAAGACCTTTACCCTGAATAGAATCAGTATATTCTTCTAAAGCATTAGTAACCACAAGTCAGACTACACGGTATCGTATATCAGAAAACCACAATATGAATTTTCATCATCGTGAAAACATGAAATTTTGCGTTGTGATGATAACATTGAAGTGATCTTAAAGAAGTGGATGATGGTGGTGATGTCTTCAGTAATTACAAGTGAGCGGGTTGGCAAGAGAAGAAGTTTAAACTTAAGTTTAATTGATTATACCTGCGTTCTTAGGCGCTATAACGTAGCGTAGTGTGGCAATTCCTACCGACATTTCGGGACAACCTATCGGTCCCAATATGTTGTCCCGAAACATCGGCACGTCATTACCACTCTATGCTGCGTAATGTCTCATACGAGCGTAGATCTCATCTACGTCGCGGCGGAAACATGAAATCATGCTTATGTTTAGTAAGAAGCCAATAATTCTCGGCAGAAAATCATGATAACAGAGAAATGTAGCGGGTTTCCATATATGAGACAGGCAGGACGGGAGTGAGTTGCTGTCTGTCTGTCTGTGGAATTTCAATCGCCGTGATTGTTGTATAAGGAAAGAGAGAGTGTTGGTTATTCAGGTCACGCTGTTGCTGCCTGCGAGGCTGTGCAGAATTGAAAGGACGGCTACGAACTGGTGTACCGGGTCCAAAGTTCATCTTCACAGCTTCAATACAACTGTACTTTTGTGTATCGACTCTGCTGTATGTTTCGGCAATATTTTGCTGTCATCAGGCGCGCTTTACTCAGCGTGACAAGCTCCAATGCGCTTGTGGTGCGCAGCTTGTCATTTCACGCAAACTGCGCCGGATGACAGCAAAAACCATGCCTGATATGTGATTGTTTTATACTCTGGGTGCCTGGAAAGGAAGGTAGGATTTTCACCGAAACATTAGTATATCACTGCCACACTACACGGCTTCACATCCCAGAAGCAAATAATCTTGAAACTTATAACAAGGCTCTAGAATATGGAGCCGAGGTCTCTTAGGCTTTCTGGAGGCAGGACTGCAGCCTGTACGACTGAGGAATACGACTTTCCTTTAAATTGTTTCCTCTGCATATCGTGCGGAGCGGCTCTGAGGACAATCCAGGTTTCTAGGACCTATTTTCTAGGCAGGAAGCGCCGGAACCTCTATCTAACGCTGAATTTATTGCACGGAGTTATAGCTCTACTTCCCGAAACGTCTTCATGTCATGGTGATTAATTAAACACAGGAACAAATTTACCTTTACATACTCATGTAATTTATGTACAATAGTTTCCGTGCATTGAAATTACGTAAGCAGTAATTTCAAATTCATCCTGTGGACAACAAGGGCAACGGAACTGCCATGAGCGGAGATATTTTCTTTCTTAAAGTCAGGTACGCCTCGATAAGAGTATGTTGCTTATTCTTTGGTTATGATGTGCGCAATGTGAAAGTTGAAAACCTGCTGAAGGGAACAAGGGTGTAGTTTGTGATCGTTGGAGGTAGGGAAGTTTTAAGGATAGTGTCAAAAATTATATTGGGAAAATTGGTATTTTACTTATTCGCTTTGTAGACCACTTTACTAATTTCATTTTCATCGTACTGATTTAATTCATGATGCTACAAATATGTAGGTCGTCTGTTAAATGGTAAATTGGGAACGTTTTTAAGCGGTGGCCTAATTCATCTGCCTGGAATGACCCAGGAAAACCACGAAGAAAACTCAGGTAAGCTGATCCGGCCGAATTGGAAACTGTAATCTCCTGAATGCAAGTTACCTTTACACATACTCTGCCGCTTTTTCACTTGCAGAATGGCAAGTCATTAGAGGAAGTCAGTGAAGAAAAGTTATAATAATAGAAACAGACATACATTGTAACCTACAGTTTCTAGCCAACCGAAGACAACTTCCGTTATGTTAATTTATTCAAACATTTTCCCATTCTACCCCCTAATTTAATTACCCCCTTAATATTCCCAAGGTACAATGTGTCCTGCGCTACAGAGTGCATCTTTCCATGAAGATAGAAGGGGGCAGTACAGGTATCCGCTCCTAAATTCATGTACTCTTAACCACGGCATTAGATGGAGGTACGTGGCCAGCATCATGCCCCAGCTGCTTTAACGCGAGAAGACAAAGCTTCTGTACCCTTGCTGGGCTGAGTGAATCCCATAAGTTTTAGCTCAGATAATAATGCGTGTTCTTGCCAGGAATAGAACTCTGAATTCCCAACTGTTCAGCCAGTAGCCCAGTGATCTGTCTAGTGAAGATATCCATCTGGTCTTCTACAGTTTCATTATCCTCTTTTGAAGTCTCTTTTCTTCAGTTTACCTTTCAAAATAATCTCCCTTCACTTCAACTTGTCAACTTTCCAACGCCTCTTTTGTCCACCTACTTTTACTAGAAGGACGAGCGGGAAGGACGAGAGGAACCTATAAGACATTGCAGTTTTCTGTTTTTTTTTCTTTTAAAATTGTTGTGTTCATCACACTCTCCCTCATTTTTCCCTTTGATCTTCTTTCATGTTTCGTGCTTCAGACGTTAGCCTATTCCTTCTGGCAGGTGATGGTACACATATTCATGGTACCTGGGTTCAGATTCCTTGTCCGCCTGTAGGTATACCAAGTAAGTATTTTTCTCTGCCTACTGCAGTCTTCTGCTGTGTTGCTTTTTGCTGTCGGTCGGTGTCGAGTCTTGTTCTCGAAGTACGAGTCCAATTACGGAAAGTTTACCTTATATGAAGAAATCGCCAATGCTGGAAGACGGCGCGCTGTGAATACTATTTTCTTGAAGTTAGTGCCGCATCACAGCATCTCATGGCACAGTGCAACCAAAATTCTGCATTCAGTCACCTAATGACCCGGTCTGCCATTACACTCTCAGCAGTAATACCTACATACCTATGTTGTGTTTCTTACAGGTTCCGGTTTTGGCACTTCGGAGAATGGAAGGACGTCTTGGTGGACGACAGGCTGCCTACATACAGGGGCAGACTAGTGTACACTCACTGCACTAATCCTACAGAGTTCTGGGTCGCTCTGTTAGAGAAGGCCTACGCCAAGTAAGTTTTAAAACGAGGGGAAATTTTGGCGATTCTCTGTGGACGGAGGAATTTCTTTCCTCATAAATGGTAACTGCAGGTGCATTCAGTAGGCAGTGAAGAACAACAGAGGAAGGATAGTCTTTCAACTTGTTTGCAGAATCAAATGACAGAGCGCTGTCTCAGAGAAGGCTTGAATTTTCTCCAATCTGACTGTTGGACGGAGGACTAGGAATTTTATACGGCAGACAAATGGCACGGCGTGAAGTATGACAAGTGTCCTCAGACGTAAATATGTTTTTGGGGCCACGCCGTCTTTCTAATGAACCTACCTTTTCCATAAATTGTGGAAAATGTTTTGACTCTCTTAGTAGCTATTACATTCTTAAGATGGAATCTCCTGTATTTAATTAGTTAGTTAATTAGTTAGTTACAAGTGCGTATGCCATTTGTATTTACGTTGTAATATGGTTATCTTGTACAAAGCCATAACAAGTGTGTCTGCATTTCTATGCGTACGTAACAAAAATTCGAATATACAATTCAGTAGTTAGTCTTCAGTGTGTTTAATATGCATGACATACAAGAACTTTGAAATAAATTATTAATTATCTTTGTTATGTTGCTTATTCTTTGGTTATGATGTGCGCAATGTGAAAGTTGAAAACCTGCTGAAGGGAAGAAGGGTGTAGTTTGTGATCGGTGGAGGTAGGGAAGTTTTAAGGATAGTGTCAAAAATTATATTGGGAAAATTGGTATGTTCGTCGTTTAATTGGTTGTCCAATCTTTCCATATTATTGAGATTTGCGCCTTTTTTCTGAAAGTACAACACTTGCATGATATCCTCTATAGGCCCAAATGTATGTATGTATGCATGCATATATGTTGCCATTTAAGTGTTGGGCGAATTTGGAGGAGTTGCTGTTATTTTTGATGGCTCGATTATGTTCTTTGCACTTTTTGAGAAATATCTGTCTGTCTGATCTACATAACAGCAACAATGCACAGCAGTATGCAGCGTTTACCTATAATGTACAGTACGCCGTACGTTACGGATAAACAGTGAACAAATAGCACCCGTACATCAAGCAGTATCACACATATCACGTGGAGTTATACTGAGATGTTATATGTGATGTCGTTATATTTAAATAATACTGGAAATTAAATGTGACTTTTGCATGCACTTCGAAGTATATGTACCTATAAGCCATTGAAAACTTAAGTAACATCATTAATATATACATTTACCCCGGTTATTATAATATACCTCCTATTCCTTACAAAAATGACAAATATGATATTGTTACAGAATACATTAATAACAATTCTGCAATGAGAAATTTACTGGCGCTGCCCACTACTTTCAAGTTCTTCCGCTACCCTACATCTTAACATCCACTTAGAAGATCAGCATCATTTTATAATGTTACTTCAAATTTTTGAATATTTAATTTACAGATTTTATAAACTCTTCAAACTCCATTTTTAACGCATGTTAACATTTTACAACATCTCCATCTTGATCTAAGACGAGATCTCGGCCACAACATTCGTGGCATTGCAATATATATTTCCTATTATGATTATGTGCTCAGCCTGAAGATGGCTTGTATAGCCGTTGTATGTTGTTGATGATTACTTATAAATAAAGTTGTGCTTAGACTTGACTTACATTTGTTTTTTTCCTTCTATGTTTACACGCAACAGGGATGCCTTGCCTAAAAAAAATAATAGGGTTTGTAACGGCTGTCCGATACCACAGAGATGGAGAACCACTGCCCTAGAGAATCATTTTGTTGGACCACTTTACTCTATGGATTTTCCAGTATTCTGTGCAGTCTATTTAACCGTAGAAGTCATGTTTCTTGTAGAATATTTTATCGTGATTCATATTTGCTTGATGTGTGCTCTGAGTGTGGCGTGCAGTGGTACAGGGTTATGCCGTTTTCAGGCTGTATGGTTGCTATGAAAACCTGCAGGGGGGTTTCACCACGCGAGCACTGCAGGACCTAACAGGTGGCATTGTGCAGAGTTTCGGTCTCAGCAATCAGGACCGCTATCTGACGTTCCAGGTGCTGAACAGCGCGGTACCACGCTCCAGTCTGCTCATCGCTAGCATCAATCCGGTGAGCTGACATGTTATTAGCAGCACAGTGGGGCTTTCCGGGTTATTACACCGTGTAGTCTTCTGGGATGATACAGACACTTCAATATTGATGCCAGGTTTGAGGTTGTCCCAGCTCTGTTTCTTAAGATTGAGGTCTTTCGAG
>Ga0209628_10001517_pt1 | contig 15115 bp, 11 predicted proteins | sample TergutCu122P4_FD_187285 | JGI IMG/M metagenome (GOLD analysis project Ga0209628, IMG submission 187285) | Cubitermes ugandensis P4 segment gut microbial communities from Kakamega Forest, Kenya - Cu122 P4 (SPAdes) (version 2) | ecosystem: Host-associated > Arthropoda: Insects > Digestive system...
CCAGTTACGGCGTATTTATAGATTTGGGCGGCGTGGACGGACTCATTCATATTACCGACCTCTCCTGGGGACGCATTAACCACCCCGAAGAGATTGTGCAGTTAGATGAAAAAATTAATGTGGTAATTCTTGATTTCGACGAAAACAAAAAACGTATTGCTCTTGGATTGAAACAATTAACACCTCATCCATGGGATGCGTTGGATGCTAATTTACAAGTTGGAGACAAAATTAAAGGTAAAGTAGTAGTTCTTGCCGATTATGGCGCATTTATTGAAGTAAGCCCCGGCGTTGAAGGGTTGGTACACGTTTCCGAAATGTCCTGGTCGCAACATTTGCGCACCGCTCAAGATTTCTTAAAGGTAGGCGAAGAAGTGGAAACCGTTATTCTAACCTTAGATAGAGATGAGAGAAAAATGTCGCTGGGTATTAAACAATTAATCCCAGATCCATGGACCGACATTATTACAAAATATCCCGCCGGTTCTAAACATACGGCCACTGTTCGTAATTTCACCAACTTCGGTATTTTTGTTGAGTTAGAAGAAGGCGTTGACGGATTGATTCATATTTCCGACCTCTCCTGGTCAAAGAAAATAAAACACCCTGCCGAGTTTACCAAAATTGGAGATACGATAGAAGTGGTTGTGTTGGAAGTAGATATTGAAAACCACAGATTGAGTTTGGGACACAAACAATTGGAAGAAAATCCATGGGATGTATTTGAAACTGTTTTTGCTGTTGGAACTACCCATCAAGGCACCATTATCTCGCAAAACGATAAAGGATACACTATTGCTTTACCGTATGGTATTGAGGGATTCTGCTTCAACCGTTCATTACAGAAAGAAGATAAATCTAATCCAAAAATTGAAGAAACGCTTCCATTTAGAGTAATTGAATTTCAAAAAGATGCTAAAAAAATCAATCTTTCTCATTCAAAAACCTGGCAAGAAACCAAAGAAGAGGAAGAAAAGCGCGTAGCTACGGAAGAAAAGAAAAAGAAGAAAGAGATTGATAAAATAAACGAAAGCGCTGAAAAAACTACTTTAGGTGATTTGGATATCTTTAAAACGTTGAAAAAAGATTTAGACAATAAAGAAGAATAACATTTTTTCTGTTTGCGTAAAAGGCTGCTCAAAAGGCAGCCTTTTTTGTAAAATTTAAAAAAATATTGTAGGTTTGTGAAAAACGGTTACTTTTGCCGAAAAAATTGCAAAAAGTGAAGAATATTATTCAATTACACGATAAAAAATTTATCGAATTTATACCAAGTCAAGAGATTGACAAAGCAATCACCGATGTTGCCAAACAACTGAATAAGGATTATGCAGATGAGCCTCCACTAATTTTGGTTACTTTAAACGGTGCCATTGTTTTTGCCGCCGATTTGCTCAAGCAACTTCAGTTCTCGTCAGTTTTATCGTGCATAAAATTAAGTTCTTATCAAGGCACTAAATCTACCAATACCATGAAAACATTGATTGGGTTGAATGAAGAGGTGGCCGGCAAGCGCGTACTTATTATTGAAGATATTGTGGACACCGGCAAAACTTATCAAACGCTGGTGGAGTTGTTGAAAGAAAAAGAGGCCAAAGAGATTCGCATTGCCACCCTCACCATGAAACCCGACGCATACCGGTTGGATTTGCCCGTGCATTACGTTGGCATAAATATTCCCGATAAATTTGTAGTAGGCCGTGGATTAGATTACGATGGTTTGGGAAGAAATTTGAATGATATTTATCAACTTTATGTAGAAAAATAATCAGGGCAAAATCATTAAAACCGGTTCTTGCTTCACAAAGTTTGTTGCCAACTCTTGCGCTTCTGGGGAATGGACTAACCAACAATCCAACTGGCTTAGATGTTTGTGATATCGCAGACCATAAATCCTCTATCAAATTGTATCCCAATCCGTTCAACTCATCGTTGAAAATTGTTTTGAACTTGGAAAACCCCGATAATCAAAAAGTGGATATTATTTTCACCGACATGCTCGGCAGAGTTATTGAGCAAGCCAACTCCATAGTTCCCGGTGGCATGTATGAATTTGAATGGAAGCCCAAAAGCAAACTATCGAACGGTATCTATTTCTGCCACTTGCGTGTAAACAACAGAATTGTAGGAACGGAAAAAGTGATTTATTGCGAGTAATTTTATAAAAAAAATTACTTTTGCATCTTCATTTACAAAAACCTACATGACAAAAAGACACTTGATTACCACTGCGTTGCCCTACGCTAACGGGCCTATTCATATCGGGCATTTAGCCGGTGTGTATGTTCCGGCTGATATTTACTGCCGTTATTTGCGCGCAAAAGGGGAAGAGGTACTGTTTATTGGTGGCTCTGACGAGCACGGCGTACCCATTACCATTACGGCAAGAAAAGAAAATACAACACCCCAGGCCATTGTGGACAGGTATCACCATATCATTCAAAAATCGTTTGAAGAGTTGGGCATTACGTTCGATATCTATTCCAGAACCACAAAACCCATCCATCACGAAACAGCGACCGAGATTTTTATAAATCTGTATAAAACCGGAAAGTTGATAGAGAAAACCTCAGAGCAGTACTATGATGAGGAGGTGGGCGAGTTTTTAGCCGACCGCTATATCACAGGAACCTGCCCCCATTGCGAATACGATAGCGCTTACGGCGACCAGTGCGAAAAGTGTGGAACATCGCTTAATGCCACCGACCTTATCAATCCAAAATCGGTATTGAGTGGAAATGTGCCCGTAATGAAAGAAACCCACCATTGGTATTTGCCGTTAGACCAATACGAAAACTGGCTGACAGAATGGATTTTAGAAGGACACAAAGAGGATTGGAAAACCAATGTGTATGGACAGTGCAAATCTTGGATTGAGCAGGGATTGCAACCCAGAGCCGTTACCCGCGATTTGAATTGGGGGGTAAAAGTTCCTTTGGAAGGTGCCGAAGGCAAGGTGTTGTACGTGTGGTTTGATGCCCCCATCGGGTATATTTCGGCTACTAAAGAGTGGTGCGAACAAAACGGACAAAATTATGAAAAATGGTGGAAAAATGAGGAAACCCGCCTGTTACACTTTATTGGAAAAGACAATATTGTGTTTCATTGCATCATTTTTCCGGTGATGTTGAAGGCGGAAGGTTCTTACATTTTGCCCGAAAATGTGCCCGCAAACGAATTTCTGAATTTAGAATACAAAAAAATCTCTACCTCAAAAAATTGGGCGGTATGGTTGCATGAATATTTAGAAGATTTTAAAGACAAACAGGATGTGTTGCGTTATACTTTAACCACTATTGCACCGGAAACCAAAGACTCTGATTTTACATGGGCCGATTTTCAGGCAAAAAATAACAACGAATTACTGGCTATTTTTGGAAATTTTGTGAACAGAACGGTAGTTTTAATCCACAAATATTATGAAGGAATTATTCCGGAATTGGGAGATTGTGCGGAAGAAGAGAAGTCGCTTGTAGCCAAAATTGCCGAATTTCCAAACACTATTGGTGCATCCATAGAGAAATACCGCTTCCGTGAGGCCTTGGCCGAGTTTATGAATTTGGCGCGCTTGGGAAACAAGTACCTAACCGATACCGAACCTTGGAAAGTAATTAAAACTGACCCCGAGCGTGTGAAAACCATCCTTCATTTGTCTATTCAAATTTGTGCCTGTTTGTCGGTGCTGGGAGAACCATTTCTACCGTTTACTTCAAAAAAACTTCAAAAAATATTAAATCTTAATGTACATAAATGGAATGAAGGCGGAAAAATTGACCTCCTAAAAGCCGGACAAAAAATTAATACCCCTGAATACCTTTTTGAAAAAATTGAAGATGCCACCATTGAAGCGCAAGTTAAGAAATTAGTAACTATGTGATTAGTAATTACTGTAAGAAAACAATAAAAAACAGAGGTACACGTTTTTTGAAATATAATTTACTTCAATGAAAAAAATAATTTTTTTACTGTTTTTGCTATTCATTATTTTCCAAGCCAAAACACAAGATTTTAGATGTTCAATCTCAATCAATTCCAGTAAGATTTCAGGTACTAACTATGAAAAATTTAACCAACTTCAACAAGATTTGTATAAGTTTGTAAATGACAGAAAATGGTGCCAGTATACGTTAAAAATGGATGAACGTTTGGAGTGTTCTATTATAATTAATTTGGAAACCCAAACCGGCGAAGTGTATAAAGGAACCATGACCCTCCAACTGCAACGTCCTGTGTTTAAGTCGAGTTATAAAACAACAGTGCTCAACTTTCAGGATATGAAAATTCAATTCAATTACGTGGACGGAGCCCCGTTGGAATATGCAGAAGGAAGCAATCTTTCGCAACTAACCTCATTAGTAGCTTTTTATTTAAATCTGTTTTTGGCTGTTGATTTTGATACTTTTCAACGAAATGGCGGTGCACCTTATTATCAAAAATGTAGCGATATTCTCAATCTTAACCAGTCGGCAGTAGAGCCTGGTTGGAGTGCAATAGAAACGGGACAGAAAAATCGTTATTGGCTTATGGAAAACCTGACAAATACGTCGTACAGTAAATTTCACGATTTTCTGTATCAATATCACCGTTTAGGAATGGATATTATGGCGGAAACACCCGATGTGGGAAGGGCAGCTATTTTAGAATCTCTGAGATTGCTGCAACAAGTAAATCAACAGCGGTCTGCCTTATATTTGATGACGATTATTACCCAAACCAAACAACAGGAAATTATCAATATTTTTAAAGAGGGTTCCCCCACGGAAAAACAGGAAGCCATTAAAATCATGAAACTTATAGACCCTTCTAATTCTACAAAGTACGAAGCCATCAATCAACAAAATTAACATGCTCCGCACCCTGCACATAGAGAATTACGCGCTTATTAATTCATTGGATTTGTCTTTGGATAAAGGATTTACTGCCATTACCGGAGAAACCGGCGCAGGAAAATCTATACTTATTGGGGCGCTCTCGCTTATTTTAGGAAACCGCGCCGACAGTTCCATGTTGTACAACACTGCTAAAAAATGTATCGTAGAAGGAGAGTTTGATGTACAACACCTCAATTTAGAAGATTTTTTCAACACAAATGATATTGATTTTGATAAAAATGTGATTCTAAGGCGGGAGATTTCGGAAAACGGAAAGTCGCGCGCTTTTGTGAACGATACGCCGGTTACCCTTAACATTCTAAAAGAACTTGCCGAAAAATTGGTGGATATTCATTCGCAACATCATCATTTGTTGTTAAATAAATCTGAGTTTCGACTACAAACCATAGATGATTTTGCGCTGCTCAGGGATGATGTTTCTTCCTATCAGCAAATCTATCATCAGTTTAAAAAAATTGAAAAAGAGTTGCAGGAATCTAAGGAGAAGGCAGCAAAAGAGGGCTTGGAAAAAGAGTTTTTATTGTTTCAAAGTAATGAATTGCACGATGCCAAGTTGGTTTCCGGCGAACAGGAAGAATTGGAACAACAGATTGCGTTTTTAAAACACGCGGAAGAGATTAAATTACAATTGTACAATGCTTTGCAAATTTTGTCGGAGCAAGAGGGCAATTGCGTACAACAACTTCACGAAGTAAAAAATGGTTGCCAATCTATTGCCCATTTCGATAAAAAAATTAATGACCTTGAAGTTCGGCTGCATGAGATATTAGTGGAAGTAAAAGATATCTCCTTTGAATTAGCGGCTAAAGAGGAAACGGTTGAAGTAAATCCCGATGAGTTGGAACGTTGTGAAAACAGGTTAGATACGCTATTTCGGCTGCAACAGAAACATTATGTTAAAAGTGTAGAGGAACTATTACAAAAACAGCAAACGATTGATGAAAAGTTGTCTCTATTTGAAAATTTGGAGACGAAAATAGAATGTTTGCAAAAGGAGTTTGAAACATTAGAAGAGAATGTTGCCGTTCTTTCCAAAAAATTATCAGAAAAAAGAAAAACATCGGCTTTATTGTTTGCAAAGGAGATTGAAAAAAAACTGACCCATTTGGGGATGCCCGATGCAGTGTTTCAAGTAGAGATTACGCAACAACCCACTTTTACAAACACCGGCACCGACGCCGTCTGGTTCCTCTTTTCGGCAAACAGGGGGATGCCCAAAGCTTCTGTTGAAAAAACGGCCTCAGGAGGAGAACTGTCGCGCATTATGCTGGCTATAAAAGCAATCATCTCTGCTGCCTCTTTTATGCCCACCGTTATTTTCGACGAGATAGATACCGGCGTTTCCGGTTCAATGGCAAGTAAAGTATCTGAAGTGATGCACGAGGTTTCTTTGCAACGCCAATTACTTACCATTACCCACTTGCCGCAAATTGCCGCCAAAGCCAATATTCATTATCTTGTTTATAAAGATGTTGAAAATGAAAAAGCAATGACTAAAATTAAAAAAATTGAGGGGAAAGAACGAGTAGAGGAGATTGCAAAAATGATGACAGGCAACAAAACCGGAGATGCAGCGTTTAAAGCAGCAGAAGAACTGATGAGATAGTGAGATGATGAATATAAAAAATAGATATATGAAAATAGATGAGTTATATAAAATGTTTTTTTTGTTTTTAAAAAAAATCAATCATCACATTATCATATTATCATATCTACTAATCATCCTTTTCTCCTTTCAATCCGGTTTTGCGCAGCAGAAAAAAGCCCCGCAGGATATTCCTCATTTTGTATTTCAATCTTCTCTTTCGTGTGGCTATGGGGTGAGCAATAATTATGTAGAAAAAGACACTTTTCTTAATCGCAACTTTGCTTTTGAGATTCAGCAACTTTTGGCCTATCAGTTGAATAACTATTTTTTTACCGGAGTGGGAACAGGACTTGATTTTTGGTTTTGTGAAAAGAAAGTATCTACCTTTATTCCCATTTTTGCCAATGCTACGATAAAACTTATGGACACAAAATCATCTCCATTTTTTTATGCCAATGTGGGTTATGCGTTCAAGTGGCAAGTAGAAAAGAGATCGGAAGAAAACATTTTTTATGGAACCAAAGCGGGCATCTGTTTTCAAACCGGTGTGGGATTGAATATGAAATTTTCTGAAAAGTTCTCTCTTTTGCTTTCTGCTTATTATAAATTACAACAGTCGGCCATTCAATACAGAGATAATTTACTTTTGGTAGAAACAGAAAACCAACTATTCCACTTTGTTGGTATCAGATTAGGTTTTTTGTACTAATAATGAAAAAAATCTTATTACTTTGCACGTTTTAAAAAGGTAAAAAACATGGGAAATTTAACCACCTTACTTTTACAGGATGTTCGTTTCAAAGAAGCGCTCAATGCTTGTATGAATTGCGGGGTTTGTACTGCTATTTGTCCGTCGGCAGAATTTTATAACTACGACCCTCGAAAAATTTGCGACATTGTGCAGCGCGAAGAAGATTTGGAAATCGAAAAACTACTACGTTCCGATACTATCTGGTATTGTGGCGAGTGTATGTCTTGCGCCACAAGATGTCCGCGTGGAAATACACCGGGATTAGTGATTATTGCCTTGCGAAAAATAGCACAACAATTGGGCTACTTTGTTGATAGCGAAAAAGGACGACAGCAGTATGTGATTAAAAAAGTAATTGGTGGCACTATCTTGGAACTCGGTTACTGTGTTCACCCCGATATTTTAGTTCCGGAACTGCATCCCGAACAAGGGCCTATTTGGAAATGGTATCGCGATAATATTAAAGAGATTGCGCCAAAATTAGGGGCCAACTATAAGGGAGAGGGCGCAGGAGCACTTCGACGTATTGCAGATAAAAACCTTGAAGAAATAAAAGAGATTTTTGAAGCTACCGGAGCCATTGATTTTTTTAATAATATTGATTGGTTTTCAGATGAAAGAAGGGGAACTGTTTCAGAAGAAGAGTATATGAATGAAGTATATACTGTAAATAATAATACACATAACCGAATTTCATATCGCTAAAAAAAGAGAGGTTTTTTACAAAATGAAATCGCAGAAAAACTTTATATGGACCCTTCCAGTGAACGCAATATATTCACCCCGTACCGGAGTCTTTGCTTGATTCTCAGCAAAAATTAATTAAAAGAATGGAGGAGGAGATTTCGGAATTAAAGGTTTTGTTGCAGCAGAAGTGAGGGGGAAAACAGCACGTTAGATGTGTTAATTATTAAGAGTGCCCTAAAAAATAAAAAAATCACTTCCGGAGGAAGAATTACATCAAGCGGGCATCGCTACCATTCGTCCTGTGGGCAAAAAAATGGTAAAGTTTGATAAAGATGTGAAAGTGTTTTAGCAATTAGTTTAAATTTGCCGTTTCATTAAAATTAATAAAATGGACTACAATTTTAAAGAAGTTGAAAAAAAGTGGCAGCAGTACTGGCGCGATAAAAATGTGTATAAAACGGAAATAGACCGTTCAAAACCAAAGTATTACGTGTTGGATATGTTCCCGTATCCTTCGGGCGCGGGGCTGCATGTGGGGCACCCGCTCGGCTATATCGCCTCCGATATTTATGCGCGGTACAAACGCCAAAAAGGATTCAATGTGCTACACCCCATGGGTTACGATGCGTTTGGATTGCCGGCAGAGCAGTACGCCATTCAAACCGGACAACACCCCGCCATTACTACAGCGCAAAACATTGAACGTTACCGCGAGCAGATGGATAAAATCGGGTTTTCTTACGACTGGAGCCGTGAATTTCGTACCTCCGACCCCGATTATTACAAATGGACACAATGGACTTTTATTCAACTGTTTAACCACTATTATTGTCTGGAAGCCCAACAAGCACGCCCTATTTCTGAGTTGGTGGAAGTGTTTTCGATTGAAGGTACGGCGCGTATCCGTCCTGCCGCTACCGTTGAACTTTCGTTTACCGAAAAAGAATGGAATGCCAAGACTGAGGAAGAAAAACAGGAAACGTTGTTGAATTACAGATTGGCATATTTGGCAGATACTTGGGTAAACTGGTGCCCCAAACTTGGTACTGTGCTCGCCAACGACGAAGTGGTTAATGGACTCTCCGTGCGCGGAGGATATCCTGTTGAACGCAAACTAATGAAACAGTGGATTTTGCGCGTTTCTGCCTACGCCGAGCGTTTATTGCAAGGTCTCAACACGATAGATTGGAGCGACTCGTTGAAAGAGATTCAAAAAAACTGGATTGGAAAAAGCGAAGGAGCGTATGTAGAGTTTAAGGTTAAAAATTCAAAAGTTCAGGAAAATTCTTACAGTCTTATGGTCTTACGGTCTTACGGTCTTCAAACCATCGGTATCTTCACCACCCGTCCCGACACCATATTCGGTGCTACTTTCATGGTGCTTTGCCCCGAACATGAGTTGATTGAAAAAATTACAACCCCCGAACAAAAAAAGGAAGTAGATGAATATGTGTTTAAGGCAAAAAACCGTTCAGAAGTGGAGCGTGCCGGCGATGTGAAAAAAGTATCCGGCGTATTTACGGGTGCTTTCGCGATTAATCCGTTTACCTATGATGAAATTCCGGTGTATGTTGCGGAGTATGTGTTGGCGGGCTACGGCACCGGTGCCATTATGGCGGTTCCCGCCCACGACAGCCGAGATTATGCTTTTGCCAAGCATTTTAATTTACCTATCAGAGAAGTGATTAGCGGTGGCGATATTTTAGAAGAAGCCTTTGAAGCCAAAGATGGAACGTGTGTAAACTCAGGTTTTATTTCCGGCATGAGCGCAATAGAGGGCGCCAAAGCAGTAATTGAGAAAGTTAAAGAGATGGAAATCGGCTACGGAACCATTAATTACCGTTTACGAGATGCTATTTTTAGTCGCCAGCGTTATTGGGGCGAGCCGTTTCCGGTCTATTTCAAAAACGATATTCCTTACATGTTGCCGGAAGAGGAACTTCCATTGCTGCTTCCCGAAGTGGATAGATACTTACCAACTGAAAGTGGCGAGCCGCCGCTGGCGCGCGCCAATAATTGGCAAACCAAAGAGGGGTATAAGTTGGAATGTAGTACTATGCCCGGTTTTGCAGGCTCAAGCGGCTACTATTTGCGATATATGGACCCGCATAATGATAATGAATACTTTTCAAAAGAGACCAACGAATATTGGCAAAATGTGGATTTGTATGTGGGTGGTTCTGAACATGCTACGGGACACTTGATTTACGCCCGTTTTTGGAATAAATTTTTGTACGACATCGGTTTGGTGTGTAAAGAGGAACCGTTTCAAAAATTAATCAACCAAGGAATGATACAGGGAAGGTCTAACTTTGTGTATCGTATTCAAGGTACTAACACGTTTGTATCTTGCGGACTAAAAGAGAATTACGATGTTACCCCCATTCATGTGGATATTAATATTGTACATAATGACATTTTGGATATTGAGCAGTTTAAACAGTGGCAGCCTGAGTTTGCCACTGCCGAATTTATTTTGGAAAACGGAAAATATATTTGTGGTTGGGAGGTGGAAAAAATGTCGAAATCGAAATTTAATGTACAAAATCCGGATGATTTGATAGAAAAATATGGAGCGGATACGTTGCGGATGTATGAGATGTTTTTGGGACCTGTTGAGATGGCAAAACCCTGGGACACCAACGGTATTGAAGGAGTTTCGAGGTTTATCAGAAAGTTTTGGCGTTTGTTTCGCGATAGCAACAACCAATGGAAAATAAGTGATGCCGAATCCACCCCGGAAGAACTCAAAATCTTACACCGTACCATCCAAAAAATTGAAAACGATAATGAACGGTTTTCTTTCAACACGGCCGTAAGTGCTTTTATGATTTGTGCAAACGAACTCACTGATTTAAAATGCAATAAAAGAAAAGTATTAGAGCCTTTAACGATTTTACTTTCCGCTTATGCGCCCCATATTTGCGAAGAATTGTGGCATCTGTTGGGCAACGAAAACTCTGTAGTTTCTGCAATTTATCCTAAATTTAATCCGGAATATTTAGTAGAAAACACCTTTAACTATCCTGTCTCTTTTAATGGTAAAACACGCTTTTTTAAAGAATTTTCAATAGATAAATCCTCAGTAGAGATTGAGGCAGAGATTTTACAATTAGAAGAATCAAAAAAGTGGATTGAGAATAAGCCGGTGAAAAAAGTGATTATAGTGCCGAAGAAAATTGTTAATGTGGTGATTTAGTTTCACTAAAAGAAACATTATTAAAAACTGCTACTTCTTTATTTGATTTGCCACCTCTTCCATCAGTTTTTGCAACGTTTCTTCATCGGCTAAGAAATAATCTTTTATAAGGTTGAAACTTTCGTCAAACTCAAAAACGTATGGAACTCCGGTGGGCAGGTTCAAACTTACGATATCGGTATCCGAAATATTTTTAAGATGTTTGATAATACCGCGCAAACTGTTTCCGTGGGCAACTACCAGCACTTCGCGGCAAGTTTTAAGTTTTACTTTGATATCGCTTTCCCAGTAGGGCACAATACGTTCCACGGTATCAATAAGGGCTTCTGTGCCTGGGCGAGCGCCTTCTTCAGTAATATCGCGGTAGCGCGGGTCGTGTGCAGGGTGGCGCGGGTCGTCGAAAGGGATGGCGGGCGGACGAACATCGTAACTTCTTCTCCACAACTGCACTTGCTCTGCGCCAAACTTCTCTACCATCTCCACTTTATTCATCCCTTGCAGGTTTCCGTAGTGTTTTTCGTTTAAACGCCATGTTTTTTCCACAGGAATCCACATTAAATCCATCTCTTCCAGCACAAAGTTCAAAGTTTTAATGGCGCGTTTAAGCAGTGAGGTATAAACATATCTTAAATTAAATCCTGCTTCTTTCAATCGTTTTCCAGCCTCAATTGCTTCTTTTTCGCCGCGCTCGGTCAAACCTACATCGGTCCAACCGGTAAATAAATTTTCTTGATTCCATGTACTTTGCCCGTGTCGAACTAAAACTAATTTATACATAACTCTTTTTTTTTAGTGGGTGCAAAAATAAGAAAGATTAGATGCATAGAAATAGGTTTCCATTTATAATTGAAAGTTTTTTTTCAGTGTAAACAAAAATTCCAATCCGCCACGGTATCTGTTTTTGGCAACGATTACGCCTTTGTGGAAAAGAACGGCGTTTTTAACTATAGAGAGACCTAACCCGGAACCGCCTGTTTCGCGGGGGCGACCTTCGCTGATACAGTAAAATCGCTCAAATAAACGGTTTAAATGATGTTCTTCGGGAATACCTACTCCTGTATCAAAATAGGAAAAATAGTAAAAATTTTTATCTTCATTGTACAAATGAATATGAATAGAGGCATCTCTTCCCGCATAACGAATAGCATTATCGGTAAGGTTTCGGAAAATGGCATACAATAGATTGATATTTCCGTAAATTAACAGATTATCAGGCATCTCCCATTCCATTCGCATATTCTTTTCTTTCAGAAGATTTTCCATTTCCATTTTTAATTCTTCAAGCATTTTCGGAATGTTTACCTGCTCAAAACGAAACGATTGCGGGGCATCTTTTATCTTGGTAAGTAAACCCATATCTTGTATCAGTTCGGAAAGAATAACTATCTGATTGTAAGCCTTTTCAATAAAATACTGTTTCTTTTCATCGCTTAAATTTTTATCTAAAACTGTTTCCAAACAACCTCTTATCCCTGTTATTGGAGTTCTCAATTCGTGCGTAATGTTGCCTGTAATTTCTCTTATTGCATTCTTACTCTCGTTTAACCGCTTGTAATTTTCTGCTATTTTCTTGCCAATTTCGCCCAATTCATCATCGGGAAAATCTATTGTAAGACCGTCAACAAATGCCTGTTCACCTGCATTTGAAAAATCTTTGAGTTTACGAATAGAATCCCCAAATATTCCTGAAGCATAATTAATGATGAGTAATGTAATAACGAAAAGTCCAATGATAAAGTAGATAAAAAGATTATCGGGTTTCAGTAAATTCTGTACCTGAACATTGTAGGGTAAAGCCACTCGTATGTAGTAGGTGTTAAAAAGTTTTGCGTAATAAATATATTTTTGATTGGTTGAAGTGGACTTTCTTATATCGCTGCCTGTGCTGTCCTCTCGTGCCAACACAATTTCGGGTCTGTCCGAATGATTTTCCATATTGGACGTTTCCTTAATCACATTATCAAAAATAACATTTCCATTCAAATCTATCAATGTCAGGCGAAGGTCGGACGGAAAAATAAAATTCATACTGTCCAAAGAGCCTTGTTTGAGCAAAACGGCATTTGCTACTTCGGTGTATGCGTCTAATTTTTCTGTTAAAGCGTCCGTTTTGTACTTCCTTTCTCTCGAAAATTCAAACAGAAAAATACCGATTGTGAAAAGCGAAAAGATTAACACAAAGCTGAGGAACAATTTTTTTCTATATGTTAGCTTCATAATATTTTTTTGCCACGAATTTACACGAATTTACATGAATTTCTTGTTAACGTATATTTTGAGTTATAATTGTTTTTTTTGTGTGTAAATTAGAGTTAGCGGCAATGCAGGGGACAGAGCGTACAAAATTGGAAAAGAAAAATTGACAAAAAAACACGTAGAAAATTGTAAAAAAAATTATATCTTTGCATTTTATAAAAGGGGTTATAAATTATGGCACGAGTTTCGACAAATAAGGATTTGCACAAGGCAAAAGATGCCAAGAAAGACGAGTTTTACACTCAATTATCCGACATTGAACGAGAATTGAGGTATTACGAAGGACACTTTAAAGGTAAAGTAGTCTATTGCAATTGTGATGACCCGTATGAAAGCAATTTTTTTAAATATTTTGCACTGAAATTCAATTTTTTAGGACTGAAAAAACTTATAGCAACTTGTTACATTGGTTCGCCTATTGCCAACAAAGAACTTTCTTTGTTTGACGATGAGAGCGAAGAAAATAAAACAACAAGAGTACCACATAAAATAGAAATTACCGAAATTCCGAATATGAACCAAGATGGTGCAGTAGATTTAACAGATGTGAAATTGTTGTTAGCAAGCGATAGAAATCATTTAACTCGTTTAAAAGGCGATGGTGATTTTCGAAGCAAAGAGTGTATTGAACTTTTGAAACAATCTGATGTTGAAGTAACAAATCCACCTTTTTCGTTATTTAGAGAATATGTTGAACAATTAGTGAAACACGATAAAAAATTCCTCATAATTGGCAATATTAATGCAATAACATACAAGGAAATCTTCAAACTAATCAAAGAAAACAAGGCTTGGTTAGGTATAAATATGGGTAGAGGTATTTCGGGTTTTATAGTTCCAAATCACTATGAACTATACGGAACAGAGACAAATATTGATAGTTTTGGCAATAGAATAATTTCACCAAATAATTGTTTATGGTTGACAAATTTAGACACTTCTAAACGACACGAAGACATTGTTCTTTCCAAGAAATATTACGGAAACGAAAGTGAATATCCTAAATTTGACAATTACGATGCAATTAATGTAAACAAAACCAAAGATATACCAATGGACTATAATGGTGTTATGGGTGTTCCTATTACCTTTTTGCATAAATTAAATCCAGGACAGTTTGAAGTCATTAAATTTAGGAAAGGAAATGATGACAAGGACTTGTCAATCAATGGGAAATGTCCATATTTCAGAATTTTAATTAAAAAAAAAGGTTAAAATGGCGAAAACACAAACAGACCGATTAAGAGCAGAGAAAATAAGAGGTCAAGGACCTAAGGAAATATACGGAGAAAATGCACAAAAGCACGACACTTCGGTAAACGATTTTTCAAAAGTTGTTTTTGAGACCTTGAAAAAAGATTTTCCAAATCTTGAGTTTCGTTTTAGAGATTGACCTCTGCAAATTACAGTTTGCCTATTAATCAAAATAGTTGCGAAAATATATTTATCAATATTGATGGACAGTCCGTTATGTTACAAGCAGTATCAATTTATACCAAACCAACCGAATGGACTATTGAAGAAATGTTGCCGATAATGATGGAGGTTTCCCGAACTTCATTAAGAATTATAGGCATAGAATAATGAGAAAATGTACTGCTTAATTCGTGTATTTCGTGGCTATATAATTAAAACGATAGCCAAAACCTGCCTGATTTGTAATAAGATGTGCATAATTTTCAAGTTTTTTGCGTAAGCGTGTTATATGTACATCAACGGTACGCTCTGTAATATACGGCGTT
>Ga0209628_10001518_pt1 | contig 15115 bp, 13 predicted proteins | sample TergutCu122P4_FD_187285 | JGI IMG/M metagenome (GOLD analysis project Ga0209628, IMG submission 187285) | Cubitermes ugandensis P4 segment gut microbial communities from Kakamega Forest, Kenya - Cu122 P4 (SPAdes) (version 2) | ecosystem: Host-associated > Arthropoda: Insects > Digestive system...
AATCGGCGAATTTTCGCCCACCCAATAACCGCCATAGATACAATGTCCGAGATGTTCGGAAAAATGTCCGTAAATATGTTTACTGATGGTTTCCTTGCCTTGGTCGGCATTAACGACTAATCTGTTTTGTGCAAATACGGAAATACTGAAACCAAGTATAATACCCGTGCAAATTAAAATTACTTTTTTCATTTGGAGTTAAATTTAATACTTTTACTTTGTATTAATAAGTGTATGTTTTTACACTTATTTTACAAGGACAAAAGTATATAAAAAGACGTTAATATTACAGGAAAACCCTTACAAAAATTTATGTTATTGAGCAGGTTTTTAAATAAACGAAATTACAGCGCCATCTTCCAATCTCCGGTCGTATTTTTCTTTGTTGAACCGGTAGTAGTAAGCTCCTCTTTTAGAGGCGTTTTTGTCTTTTTCGTCTAACTTTTCCAAAATATCTATTTCAAAGATTTTTTTGCGGAAATTGCGTTTGTCCAACGAAGTTTGATAAATCGCTTCATAAAGGGATTGTAATTGCGGAAGAGTAAATTTTTCGGGAAGAAGATTAAAGCCGATGGGGCGAATGGCTGCCCTTCTGCGCAATATTTTTATGGTATCCGTCAGCATTTGGTTGTGGTCGAATACTAATTTCCCCACTTCGTTTATATCTATCCATTGGGCGTTATGTACTTTTTCCAATCTTTCATCGTAAGATTCCATATTGATTAAGGCGTAATATACGATTGATATAACACGCTCTCCGGTATCGCGCTCAACGTTTCCGTAGGTTCCGACTTGTTCCATAAAAACGTCTGTTATTCCCGTATATTCCAACAAAACCCTATTGGCTGTTTCATCGATACTTTCGTTGGGTTTGACAAAGCCTCCCATTAAAGATTTTTCGCCTTTCAATGGTTCAAATTTTCTTTTAAAAATTAAGACATTCAATTTATTTTGTTTGAATCCGAGGATAATACAATCGACAGAAACCAAAATCTTTTGCTGGTCGTGATAAAAGTTGTGCATATTATTCATTTTTTGCTTCGTTTCATTCTATGATAATTTGGTTTTCAAAGTAAGATTTGAAAAGTGAAAAGGATTTTTCGTTAATATCTTCGCAACTGTAAAGCAAGATTGCGTAAAATATTTTTCCTTTAATTCTATCTTTACTCTCGGTTGCCCTGTAGTAAGTTACTTTTCCTGTTTCTGCATTGTCCGGCAATGGAATAGGTTCTTCCAATAACAATCCTGCGTATTTAGGCTCATTTTGTTCAACACCAACCACATACAAGTGTCCACCTCCTATATCTTGATACATTGTCTTGTCTATGATTTCATAAGCAACCATTTTATCATATTTGTCAGAAAAATTGATTTTCTTTTTGTTTGGGTCTTTTGAAATAAAATTATTGACGTAATCATCTAACATATCATTGTCATTAGCGGTTTTCATAAAAATTGCTATTGTGTAACCGATTTCCATTCCGGCTTTATTTGGAATGGCTGGCGGCTCTATAAAAAGTACCGTTGAATTGTTTTGGTAATCTTTAATTGACAATCCCCATGTCTTGTCAACCGGAACTATTCGTTTATAAATTGTTTCTCCAAGTTGTTGCTGAAAAATTCCTTCTTCTCCGGAAATGCTTTTCACTTTATCCATTGCATAAATACAATGCGTAGGCATATTTGCAAATACTCTAACTATGCTGAAAGTCAGAAAAAATAAAATTGCTATGTTTCTTATTTTCATATTCGATTTCATATGATTTTCACATTCTGATTTCATTTCTTAAAAACTTTCGATAAAATCCTTAAACAGAAGTATCTTTTGCGACTTTTCCTTATTGAAAAGTAAATGTTCGAAATCTTGCAACTTAATATTCAAATTTGTTTTTTCGGTTATGTCAAGCAATGCAACCTTTAATTCCGCCTTGTTTTTTATATTGCATTTTTTGGCAAGAAAGTGATAATCTGGCTCTGTTTGCTGTAAAAGAAACATTGTATCATAAAAATCACGCCCTTTTGCACGAGAGAGTAACGCCGAAATCTTCATTGCACAAAGCACATTGTCGGGTGGAACAGGAAATGGAAAGAAAAAACCTAAACGTTTGATATTTACAACATTCAGATTGTAATCAGAACCCTGATTTTGCATTTCTACCTTGATTAAAAACCGTTCTTCTTTGTAGCCCGAAAGTCCCAATTCAAACAGCAATTCGGGAAAATAGATATTTCGGCGAAATGCTTTTAACTTGTCATTTTGCTTGTCTCGTGTTTCGACACGCAAACCCGAACGCTGCAAAAAAACAAGAATATCGTCAGTCATTTTCAAAAATTCGCTCTCTGAAAAATCCTTGCAGTCAAAGTCCAAATCTTCCGAAAAGCGGTCAATTCCTTTGACCAACCGCAAATTTGTGTCACCAATAAACGCAACTTTTCCAATATATACCGAAGTGGACAAAAAGTCCATAATCAATAATTGCACATACTCTTTTAGCATATACTTTCTGAAAAGTGGATTTTCCTGTATTTCGGCAGGAAAATAGTTTTTTATTTGTTGCAAGTCAATCATAAAATTATATTTCATACAAGTTCGTAAAAATTTCAACTCTTTTTGCTAATTTTTTATTATTAAATCTATCTAAATACAATGCCAATTTTCCGATATTCAATTCATTTTGCACAAAATCTTCGTCAAAACGCAAATTTTCGATTTCACTTTCAGTGTTGTAAAATGGGTATAGGTAGAGTAAATCAAGTATTGCTTTTTCGGGCGTGGCAATGCTGATAGTGCGATTACCTAATGTTTTTTGTTCGTAACCAAAAAACAAATCAGACTTTATTTTTTTGTACGAAAATTGCGCTACATCATTCTGAAAATCTGCGGTTTTCAGCGAACTTACGGCAGTAATTTGTGTAACCGCCTCTGGAATAATGCCATAAAAAGCAAGCGCAGTATGCAAACTGACATAAGACGGCTTATAGATAAAATTCGATAGAAAAAATGCAAAATTCGGCTGCAAAATACTTTCTTGAAAAGCATAAAAACCTTGCCTTAACTTTATAATTAATCCCTCCTGTTGCCAACGAGTAAGATTATTGGGTGAAAAATTTGGAAAAACAGCATTAACTTGATACGTTGAAAACGCACCAAATTCAATAAACCTATTTCTAAAATTCAAATAATTCATTTCGTTTCTATTATTCTGCAAAAATAGTGATTTTTGGAAACAAACAAATTTTTTCTTCAATAATTTTACTACACTTACAATAAATATTTACAAAAACTTATCAATAAAATGATTAAGGGTTGATTTTGTATATGTGTAAGATGGATATTACTTAGTAAACTACGGTGAGCAGCATAAAAATTGCACAAATTTCAGAAAACTGTGCATATTTTATAAAAAATTAATATCTTTGTAGCCGAATTTTGTTAAAACAATTTAAAACAAATGAAAACAACAAAGAAAATTATTTTGACAGGTATGGCCTGTTTGTTTTATGCGAGTGAATTATTCGCAGGTGGAATTTTGACAAACACAAATCAAAGTGTACATTTTTTGCGTAATCCGGCAAGGGATGCATCTACCGAAATTGATGCGGTTTATACAAATCCGGCAGGGCTTGCTAAACTATCTGAAGATGGATTCCATTTCTCTCTTAATAATCAGAGCGCGTTTCAAACACGTACAATTACTTCTACGTTTGAGCCTTTCAAAATGAATGGTGGAGATGCAACCAAAGTTTTTAAAGGAGAATCAAAAGCGCCTTTTATTCCAAGTCTTCAAGCTGCTTATAAGATGGATAAATGGGTGTTTAGTGGTAGTTTTGCCATTGTTGGTGGCGGTGGAACGGCTAAATTCAAAGAAGGTTTGCCTTCGTTTGAAGTACCGGTGGCAATGTTGCCGGGTATGGCAAATGGAATGTTGGCGCAAATGGGTATGCCTGAAAGTTTCAACGTTACCAAGTACTCGCTTGAGCAATCGTTGGAAGGAACTTCTATGATATTCGGAGGGCAATTAGGAGCAACTTATGCAATAAACGATATGTTTTCTGCATTTGTCGGTGCACGTTTAAGCGTTGTTAGTAATGCCTACAAAGGATATTTACGAGATATTCGAATTAATCCGAATATCCCACCAATGGGCTTATCCGGTGAAAACATGATACCGGCAACGAGTTTTATAAATGGCTTAGCAGGTACAGGAATGATTTCGCAGGGACAAGCCGCAGCTCTTTTAGCGCAAGTATCCGACAAAGAAATTGATTGTACTCAAGGAGGAATGGGAATTGCTCCTATTTTAGGACTTAATTTTAATTGTGGAAAACTAAATGTTGGTTTAAAGTATGAATTTAAAACAGTGATTGATATCGAAAATAAAACAACGATAGATGATACCGGAAAATTTCCTGACGGTGATAAAATACCGAACGATATACCTGCTTTGTTTACTGTTGGTGCTCAATATGATATTATTCCTTGCGTTACAATTTCTGCCGGTTATCATCATTTCTTCGATTCTGATGCAAGAATGGCCGAGATGGAAGACCCTAATACAGGGGAATTGGTTGGAAAGCAAAATTTTATCAATGGCGGAGCTAATGAATATTTGTTTGGTGCGGAATGGCGCATCAACAAAATGTTTTTAATCAGTTCAGGAGCACAAATCACAAGAACAGGAGTTACTAACACTTATCAATCAGATTTGAGTCACTCGTTACATTCTTATTCTGTTGGTTTTGGAGGTGCAGTAAATGTGACCGAATCGATACGCATCAATGCTGCTTATTTCTTCACTAATTATAAGGATTGGCCGGTACAGACACCGATTGCAACTGTTTTTTCTCGCACAAATAAAGCATTTGGTATCGGAGTTGATTTCCGTTTCTAATTTCGGAATATTCGGTAAATAAGATAAAAACTGTCGAAGGGATAAAAACTTTTCGGCAGTTTTTCTTTTTTTATAAAAAAACAGACTAACTTTGTTAAAGAAAGTAATCTTAAAAATATTTACCATTAAAAACTATAGTCAAATGAAACACTTGTTACAGAGAATTGTTATCGCAGCTTGCTTTTGTTGTTGGTGTTGTGTGCTTTCTGCACAACATCATGGATATCAACCGTACCTTCTCAATGAACCGGTAGATATAAGTCCTGATTTCAGGGATTTTACAAATACCTATTTTCTTGCAGATAGTTTGGCTTCATTCGATGCAAGCAACGGTACCGGAAAAATCAAGTATCAAAGGGCTGTATACCATACACGGGTGGCATTCAATAATATGTTGGCTGTTCTCCGTCCGTTTCAGACAATTGAGTTTCCTGAAGTATACGCTGTAAATCCGGAACTTCCTTTTTCTATTGAGTTTGTAAGCCCGCGAACGATTCGCCTTCGCGCACAAACTGCTCCGATAACAAAGCCGGTTTCAGAATCGCTCATGTTGGTAAAAACACCACAACAAGACCATTCTTGGAAATATACAAAAATTAAAAATGGACATCGTTATAAAAGTGAGTTCGGAAGTGTTGAAATTAATGAAAGTCCTTTTACTATTAACATCTACGATAAATCCGGACAATTGATTACAAAGACCCGGCACAACATACAAAACGACACAACATTTCACCCGAATCTTCCTTTTGCTTTTGTGAGAAGAGCCAGCGATTACAGTCGCAGTTTCAATGCCGCTTTTGATTTGCGGCCGGATGAAAAAATTTATGGTTGCGGAGAATCTTTTTCATCTCTCAACAAACGAGGACAAAAGCTTGTTCTTTGGGTCGATGATGCCAACGGTGTAGAAAATGAAACAATGTACAAACCTATTCCGTTTTACATGAGTAGTAATGGTTATGGCGTGTTTATGCACACTTCTTCTCCTATCTCTTGCGATTTTGGACGCTCGTTCTTAGAGGCCAGCAATTTGATGATTGGCGACGACGAGCTGGATTTGTTTTTCTTCATCGGAAATCCGAAAGAAATTTTAGATGAATATACCAATCTCACCGGAAAATCTCCCATGCCTCCTTTGTGGTCTTTCGGCACATGGATGAGCCGTATTACTTATTTCTCACAACAAGAAGGTTATGATGTAGCAGCGAAAATCCGTAAAAATAGAATCCCTGCCGATGTGATTCATTTCGATACCGGATGGTTTGAAAATGACTGGGAATGTGATTACGAATTTTCAAAAAGCCGGTTCTCCAATCCTGAGAAAATGATTGCCGACCTCAAAAAAGACGGTTTTCGTATCAGTTTGTGGCAGATACCGTATTTTATTCCTCAAAACAGATATTTCAAGGAAATTGTGGAGAAAAATCTGTTTGTCAGAGATGCGAAAGGAAATGTGCCATACGAAGATGCGATTCTGGATTTTTCAAACCCGCAAGCAAGAACATGGTACCAAGATAAATTGGCCGGGTTACTGAAATTGGGCGTTGGAGCAATCAAGGTCGACTTTGGCGAAGCTGCTCCGCATATAGGATTGTATAAATCAGGCAGTACCGGATTTTACGAACATAATTTATATCCATTGCGATACAACCAAACCGTTAATGAAATTACGAAGAAAATTTCCGGTGAAGATATTATGTGGGCACGCAGCGCATGGGCAGGAAGTCAACGTTATCCCGTTCATTGGGGAGGAGATGCTGCCAATACGGATAATGCGATGCTCTCGACCTTGCGTGGCGGATTATCGCTCGGTGTTTGCGGATTTTCTTTCTGGAGTCATGATATTGGTGGTTTTGTTATGCAAACGCCCGAAGAATTATACCGTCGTTGGTTGCCTTTCGGAATGCTTACGTCGCATACTCGCACACATGGTACTCCTCCTAAAGAACCATGGTTGTACAACGAATCATTTACGGATGCTTTCCGCGAAAGCGCTGAAATGCGTTACAAATTAATGCCTTATATCTATGCACAAGCAAAGGAATGTACGGAAAAAGGACTTCCGATGATGAGAGCCTTATTTGTAGAATTTCCCGATGACCCGGGCGCATGGTTGGTGGAAGACCAATATATGTTTGGTGCGGATATGCTTGTCGCTCCACTTTTCATAACCGGACAAAAAGAACGAAATGTATATCTCCCCGGAGGAAACTGGATAGACTATCAAACCGGACAAACATATCGTGCCGGCTGGAACAAAATCCGTGCGGGTAAAATACCGGCCATCATTCTTATAAAAGAAGGAGCAGCTATTCCACATATCAAATTGGCACAATCTACCGATAAAATGGATTGGTCGAAATTGGATATAGTTGTATATGGCAAAGAATTGTCGAAAGCGCAAGGACTCGTTTGTATTCCGGGAGAAAATGTGTTACATGCTGTTGTGCTTGTAAAAGACGGAGCATCATTTAAGATAACTTCGGGAGCGGTTTCTTCGGTGAAATTCAATGTGATTGCACGTTAACGGAAGATTCCAGAAATTAAAAAAGGTTGAGCAAATTCAGACCTGCTCAACCTTTTTTTTCGACATTTTTATTTAACTAAAATTTCCACTCGTTGGAAGTTTTTGCATTATTGCTTGGATTCGTAGTTTTAGGTGCGCCTCCGTGTACTGCATAATAATATTCCATTGCCTCGGGAAGAACTTTTTTGATTTCATTAATGCGGTTGGCATCCGAAGGGTGAGTGCTCATAAACTCAGGTACTGAGGCTCCTTTTTGTGACATTCGTTCCCAGAATGGGACAGCAACATTGGGGTCGTATCCGGCGATGCCCATAAGAATTAAACCGATTCGGTCGGCCTCATACTCTTGTTTGCGGGAATAAGGTAACATCACTCCATATTGAGTGCCTAATCCGAATACTGTATTACCAAGAGTTTGCAGCGTTGATGATGATTTACTTAATAAACCGCCAACAACAGCACCTCCATATTGAGCAGCAACCTGTTGTGACATGCGTTCATTTGCGTGTTTGGCGATAGCGTGAGCCACTTCATGACTTATCACGACTGCCAATCCGGCCTCATTTTGTGTGTAGGGAAGAATTCCTTCATAAACCACAATTTTTCCGCCCGGCATACAAAATGCGTTGACTTGGTTATCTGCAATCAAATGGAATTCCCAAGAAAAATCACTAAGTGAAGATGACATTCCGGTTACTTCGTAATAGGCAGCTACCGCATTGGCTATGTTTTGCCCAATTTTAGTAACCATTGCCGTATTTGCCTGATTTTTAGACAGTGGAGCGCCACTCATATATTCGTTATATTGTTGCAAACTCAAAGCCAAAACTTCTTGGTTGGAAACAAGCGAAAGTTGAGAACGGCCGGTAATCGGAACAGTAGAACACGAGTACATAAATGCACAGAAAATAATAGCGGGAATTAACTTTTTCATAAGAAAATAAATTTATTTTGCAAAGATACAAAAAATGGACTATTTATCATAAACAGCCCATTTTTTATTTTAAGTAGTGTTGTCACTATTAAATCAAATGTTTACTTTACCTCCCAAACTTCGCCTTGCATCAAGAAATCTTTCAAAGTGCGGGCTGGATTTTTAGCTTGAACTTCGGCGATTTGCTTTTCAACTGCCACATCATACACTTCGGCTTCTACCTCGCGGATTACTCCTAAAGCAACCGGGAGCGTTTCGCCATCCATCAACGCTAATTTCAAATGCAACGTCGGGTCGGTTGCATGGGCATCGTGAACCAACACGTCATTCAAGGTATATCCGTTTTGTCCGATGGTTACAGCTTTCAAGGTGAAACCTTCCAATACGATACCTTTATCGTTATTTTCACCGAAAATCATTTTTTCGCCATGGCGGAGCATGATTGTTTTTTCGGCACGAAATTCTTTGCTTATGATGCTGTCGTAAATTCCATCGTTGAAAATTACGCAATTTAATAATACTTCGATAACAGAAGTTCCTTTGTGTTTGGCTGCCGCTACCAAGATTTCGGGTGTATTTTTCAAATCTACATCAATCGCACGGGCAAAGAAACGACCGCGTGCACCGATAGTCAGTTCTGCCGGACGGAAGGGGTCTTCCACTGTTCCGTGAGGAGATGATTTACAAACAAATCCACGGTCGGAAGTCGGGGAATATTGACCTTTGGTTAATCCGTAGATTTTATTGTTCATCAGGAGTATATTGATGTCGACATTGCGACGCACGGCGTGAATAAAGTGATTTCCACCGATTGCCAAACTGTCGCCATCACCGGTAGACAACCAAACCGAAAGTTCGGGATTAGCCACTTTTACTCCGGTTGCGATAGCTGCACCACGTCCATGAATCGTATGAAATCCGTAAGTATTCATATAATATGGTAAGCGTGAAGAACATCCGATACCGGAAATAACAGCTGTATTGTGAGGTGCAACACCTATTTCAGCCATTGCTTTATGTAAGCAGTTCAATACTGCATGGTCGCCACAACCCGGGCACCAACGCACCAACTGTGGACTTTTGAAATCTTTCGGGCTATATTGTATATCTTGTGTATTCATTTTTCAGTTATTAATTATTAATTGTTAATTATTAATTACTTTTGAAATTTCTTCAACCAATCTTGCTACCATAAAAGGCTGTCCTTTTACTCTGTTGAATTGATAAGGATCGAATCCGTGAATTTTCGACCGCAGGAAATTCGCAAATTGTCCGTTATTTTGTTCGATAACAATTGCTTTCTTATATTTTGAAAGAATTTCTGCGGTATTCTTTGGCAACGGATTGATAAATCGGAAATGAGCGAGAGCTACTTTTTTTCCGGCAGCTTGCACTTTTTCAACGGCCTCGCAAAGGTGACCATAAGTACCGCCCCAACCTATCACGATTGTATCTGCATCTTTATCTCCCAACACTTCTTGTTCAGGAATAAAATCTGCAATTTTATCGATTTTAGCCTGACGGGTATCGACCATTAACTGGTGATTTTCGGGATTAGTTGAAATGATACTTGTAGTAAAATCTTTTTCCAAACCTCCTATGCGGTGAGCGAATCCTTCCGTTCCGGGAACAGCCCAGTAACGTACCTTTGTTTCCGGATTGCGTTGGTAGGGTTTCCAGTTTTCCAAACCTTTAGGAACATAATTGGGCTTAATTTCGGGATATTTTTCCAAATCGGGAATTCTCCAAGCAGATGAACCGTTGGCAAGATAACCGTCGGTAAGCAAAATAACCGGAGTCATGTGTTCCAATGCCAATTTAGATGCCCAGTAAGCGCCGTCGAAACAATCGGTTGGTGAAATAGCGGACATTACTACTGCGGGACTTTCTCCGTTTCTTCCGTAAAGTGCCTGCATCAAATCGGTTTGCTCACTTTTGGTCGGCATACCTGTCGACGGACCTCCACGTTGTACATCAATAACTACCAAAGGTAATTCGGCCATAACCGCCAAACCGATGGCCTCGCTTTTCAATGCCAAACCAGGGCCTGAAGTATTGGTAGCGGCTAAACTTCCGGCAAACGATGCTCCGATAGCCGTACAAATTCCGGCAATTTCGTCTTCGGCCTGCACTACTTTGACACCCAATTCTTTGCGGGCAGCCAATTCTTGCATAATATCGGTAGCCGGAGTAATCGGATAACTTCCGAGGAAAAGTTGCAATCCTGCTTTTTCGGCAGCAGCAATCAAACCGTAGGCAGCAGCCGTGTTTCCGTTAACATCGGTATAAAATCCCTTTTCATTGGGAATTGTTTCTATTCTATAGGTAGATACGGTTGCGTGAATGTTGTGTCCGTAGTTAAAACCTGCATTCAAAACTTTCAAATTGGCATCCAATACGGCAGGTTTTTTTCCGAATTTTTCTTTTAACATGTGTTCCGCAACATCGACCGGACGGTTAAATAACCAGCAAACCAATCCGAGTGCGAAAATATTCCGGCTTCTCAAAGCTTGTTTATTATCACCAAGGTATGCCAAACTATCTTTACACATAGTTGTGATTGGGGCGGCAACTACTTGTACGCTGTTTAATCCCAACTCTTTGAAAGGATCTTCCGTTTGGAATAAAGCTTTTTCGAGGTCTTTTTGTGTATATGAATCGGAATCGATAATAACAACCGAATTGGAATTAAGAAAGCCTGCATTTACTTTCAAGGCTGCCGGATTCATTGCTACCAATACGTCGGTTTTATCTCCCGGAGTATATACTTTTTTTGAACCTACATTTACCTGAAAGCCTGAAACACCGCTTAGTGTTCCGTGAGGCGCACGAATTTCCGCAGGGAAATCGGGGAAAGTGATGATTTCGTTTCCTAAAACGGCCGAAAGATTGGAGAAAATATTTCCTGCCAATTGCATTCCGTCGCCTGAATCTCCGGAAAAACGAATGGACACTGTTTCCAATTCTTTTACCTTAGTTTCGTTTGTCATAATGAAATTTTTTTTGAACTTTTGTTAATATATTGTAAGGGTTTTCGGCCGCAAAGGTATAAAAATATTTATTTTTTCCAAAATTTAAAATGAAATTTCTATTTCAGTTTTTGGAAGTTTCGGTGCAGAAGGAGATTGCACTTGAATTTGAGGAGCATCTAATTTAAGGATTTCGATTTCCCTTCGGTTGTCTCTTGTACTGTCTTGTAAAACTCGCTTAGGAAGTTTAGGCTGCGGAAGTTCCGGCATATATATTAACAATGTATCCGGCCGGATTAAAGTATCTTGGTGTATTAATACGTCTTGTTGAATCAATGTATCTTGCTGATTTGAAACGTCTTGCTGTAATTCTACGGGATCTGTAATTTCCGGAGTCGTATTCTTTGTTAAGTAGTAGGCTCCTGATGACAAACATAAAAGAAAAACTGCTGTTACACTCCATTTTTTCCATGGAATATTTGCTTTCGGCTGTATTGAAACTTCTTTTGAGACCGGTTTTGTTGTTTTAGCTTTGTAATTCTTATAGCTGCGAATTTTTACTTGTTCTTGTAAATTGGCGATTCGCCTCGAATGATTATCTTCAATTGCCTCATATCCTTCCAGGGCTTCCGACAAAAAAACATCTTTCAACGCTTCTAATTCGATGCGATGAGCGTCTTTGCCTCGTCTTAAACCTTTTATGTAGCGCAATAAGTTATTCATTCGCTCGGATACTTTTCGATACAGTTTTTCAGATTTTTCGTACCGTTTTGAATATGATTTTTTACCGTTTTCAACAAATATCCTGTTTCTTCCACAATATCGGCATACGACATTTTTTCTTTGTAAAACATCGACATACTTTTCTTTTGTTGTATGGGTAATTTTATAATGCAACTGTTTAATGCCTCCTTTTCATCTTCCGAATAGGGTTCTTCCAACAAATGCAAAACATAATCGAATCCCTTTGTTGTGACATCAGAATCCGGTAAAATATGTTGTTTTTCTTTTTTTAATAGCTGTAAACAGTGATTTTTAGCTACGCCATAAATCCAATTCTTGAAATTTTTGATCTCATAGTTGGAAACTTCAGGAAGTAAAATTTCGAATAATTTCAGGGTGACATCTTCTGCCTTTTTTGCGTTTTGAAGATATTTTAAACAAAGGCCATATATCAGGGGAATATACCGGTTGTATAATTCTCCAAAATAGTCAGATGAATTTGTTTGTGCATACAAAACCAAAAGAGTTTCATCTGAATTGCTTAATGTTTTCCTTTCGAAAAAATTCAAGGTATAGATTTTTGTACAAAACTATATGAATTTGAACAAAATACAAAGAAAAATGCAGTGTTTTTAAACTTTTTTTGAAATAATCTTCTTGCTATTTCTACTTTCCCAACAAACGCAACTTGATTCCTGCCCAAATAGTATCAGGTGTTAGGTTAAAAATACTACGCATTTCTCCTGCCATTGCAAAACCGCATTGATCGCATACACCGGCAGCTTTTCCTTGGCATTCGTTGAGGCGCGTACCATCGGGCATAATGAAATTCGATACCCAACATTCTTTTTTGAATTGATTGTGTTTCATCAGTTTCAATCCCGAAACAGAATTCATGATAGGATATCCTGCTTTTTTCTTGGCAATGACTAAATCAATAACCTGCTTGCGAATTTCCCAATCCAAAGCCAAATATTCGGTAGCCTCGTAAGGCGTGTGGAAATTGATAGAAATAGATTTGATGTGCGGATTGTTTTTGGCAAATTCGATGGTTTCTTCTACCGAAGGATAATTCAGCGAATTTACCACCATATTGACGCTTAATTCGGGATGATTGGCTGTTTCGATATTTTGAACCAACCGTTCGAAAGCGCCTTTTCCTCTTATTTTATCGTGATATTCTCCGATTCCGTCGAGGCTTACCCAAATGGAGTCTGCTTCACTTTCGGTAAAAGGACGCTGAGCGTTGGTTGTAATTGTAGCCGAATAAAATCCGATTTGCTTGGATAAACGAATTAAGCTGTTCAAATCATGTTCTCCGACTTTCCATAATGTAGGTTCTCCTCCTTCAAAGTCGACAAAGCGAGACCCTAATTTATAAGAATATTCCAACTCTTCTTTTACTTGTTCGTAAGATTTTATTGTCGGATTATCCAATTTGTAAATCGCACAGTGTTTGCACATTAGATTACATTGATCGTTAATAAACAATACGGTTTGTAAAGGCTTTTTAATTCCTAAAAAGCGGGCTTTAACGAACCACAACGGAAGGTATATCAATGACTTCATAAATTAAATTCAACCGAAAAAATGAGACAAATAAGTTGCTATAATTATAATCAAACAGAAGAACGACAGGAAGTTTCGTGCGGAAAACCAACGAATCATAAACCAGTCGATTTCAATCTCTTTTATTTTTTCCCAGTTACTCATTGGCCCCATCCAAAATTTCGGCTCGAATTTTCGTTGCGGATGCCGGACAAATTCTCGCATCAGATAATACAGCGAAATGGCCATTGGAAGGGTAAGCAACGTCAAAAAATAATAAAGCGAAAGATATTTCAAAAATATTCCCGTAATGATTGAAAGATAAGAAATTACCAATATGGATAACAACGCGCCCAACATTCTTTTTTTAGAGCCAAGCAAAACGGCAAATGTCATTTTCCCTACTTTTTTATCCGGCTCGTAATCCATAATGGCGTGTACATACACGATATTGGCAACTAATAATCCCACCGGAATGGAGATGAAAACGACAGACCAATTGAACATTCCGCAGGCAGAATAATATACTCCGGTCATTGATAATGGGCCGAAAATTAAACCAATCATTAATTCGCCCAATCCTCTGTAAGATAATTTTAGCGGTTTTCCGGAATAAGAAATGCCCAAAACGGCTAATGCCAAGACATAATACAAGATAACAATTCCTCTTTCGATAAAAATAATGCTTGCACAAAGCACGGAAATAGCGCTGAAAACAAAACAGGCAATCAATAATTGCTTTAATGTTGCTTTTCCTGAAGTGAGATATTCGCATTTCGCGATTCGCGCCCGAAAACCTTCTCTTGCCATTTTATCTCTGAAATCCGTTCCTTTTACTTTATAATCGAAATAATCATCGAATAAGTTCATACTTAGGTGTCCGAACATAACACCTAAAATGGCTAAAATACCTAAATAAAGTGAAAAAATTCCGGAAACAGATGCCATGCAAACCGCTAAAATAGCAGGAAATAAACTCTGCGGCAAAGCCGTAGGCCTTGCATTATCAAACCAAAATCGTACAATTTTCATATTGCTATCAATCAATTTTTAAGGGTGCAAAGGTAAGGAATAATTGTGAATTTAACTAAAAAGGACAATAAAACGACAATAATTCTGTTATTTCAGTAGATGAAAAAGAGTAGATTTTATACAATTCCAATCCTTTTCTTGTTACTTGTTGCATTTGTATCTTGTACTTCCACAAAGAATACTGCTGCAACGAGGCGATATCACTCGTTCAATACCCGCTATAATGTGTTTTTTCATGGGAATGAGGCTTTTAATACTGCATTGAAGGCTCAGCAAGAAGGCCATCAGGAAAGTTATTCCGATTTTATTATGATGTATCCGGTCAGCTCCTTGCCTAAAGACAAGCAAACCGAAGGCGGCTCATTCGACCGCTCTGTTGAAAAAGCAGCTAAAGCCATCAAAACGCATTCTATCAAAGTCAAACCGGAAAAAAAATCGGGCAAGAGAAACGATCCTGTATATCAAGAATTTATGTCGAGGGAAGAATACA
>Ga0209628_10001519_pt1 | contig 15106 bp, 12 predicted proteins | sample TergutCu122P4_FD_187285 | JGI IMG/M metagenome (GOLD analysis project Ga0209628, IMG submission 187285) | Cubitermes ugandensis P4 segment gut microbial communities from Kakamega Forest, Kenya - Cu122 P4 (SPAdes) (version 2) | ecosystem: Host-associated > Arthropoda: Insects > Digestive system...
TTCCTGTGTTGCGTAAGTTCCGCCAAAGCCCTCTGTGGTTGCGCCAAACGGCACATAATCAAGCAAACTTTGCCCTGTTGTGCGAATAACGGCGATAATGTCCGCCCCCTGCCGCGCCGCCGCCTGCGCCTGCACAACGTCCTCGTAAATATTGCCTGTGGCAACGATAACGTAAAGGTACGGTTTTGCGCCATCACCGATATTTGCGATAAAGTCCTCGCGGCGTTTGCGGTTATTTTGTATTCGTGTAATTGCCTGATTGATAATTGGTTGCAGCGCATTTTCAATCTCTTTTTTAGAATGAACGGGCAGTGCGGTAATATCAAAATTTTCGTCCGAAACCATTTCTGCGATTTGTTGAGGCGAAAGTTCCGTTTCCACCATTGCGTTGCCGAGAAAATACATAATTCCCTCACCCAAAACGCCCTTGTCTTTGAGTTCGCCGACAAGAATATTTGGCAGCGGCACGCCGTTTTCATCAACGCCGTCAATGCCGAGCAGTCGGCAGATTGTCCGTTCCACCGCAACGGTAGTGTAATTTTCTATAAAACTTTGTACGCAGTTTGCAATATTTTTTGCAATACCTTTTGCGTGCGCAACCTTTTGAAAATCAAGTCCGAGTTTAGATTTCATAGTATTTTTTTAAGAAATTAAGAATAATTGCAGATACTAAATTCCGCCTCTGAATTTTTCACGATAAAGTTCAAAAGCATCTTGGATAATTTGCAGAGCAACATCTTTTCCCAAAAAATCATCAACAAGTGTCTCTTTGTGTTCTAATTTTGTGTAGTCCTCAAAGAAACTTTTTACCTCCTGAATTGTATGCAGCGGCAATTCAGAAATGTTCTCATAATGATTTACAGAAGGGTCTCCATTTGCCACAGCCACAATTTTATCGTCTGCTTCGCCGTTATCGCGCATTCGCATAACTCCGATAACCTTTGCCTCTACAATACATAGCGGCACAACCTCAATCTGCGAAAGAATCAGAATATCAAGCGGGTCGCGGTCTTCGCAGTAGGTCTGCGGTATAAAACCATAATTGGCAGGGTAATAGACAGACGAAAACAGCACGCGGTCAAGGCGAATAAGTCCGTTTTCTTTATCGAGTTCGTACTTTGCACGAGTTCCTCGCGGAATTTCAATAATTCCATTTACAATTTCAGGCACAAATTTTCCCGGAGAAACGTGGTGCCAAGGATTAAAAGTATTAGGCATAAATATAAAATATTTTAGATTTTTGATTTTTTTTAGTAGTGAGTATCAAGTAATGAGTATTGAGTAAAAAATTCTTAATTCTACATTGCAATTTCCAATGCTTTATCAATTCCGTCAGCGTTTTTGCCGCCTGCTTGCGCAAAAAATGGCTGTCCGCCGCCGCCGCCCTGAATCTCTTTTGCAGCGGTACGAATAATATTTGTGGCGTTCATTCCTGCTGCAACCAAATCGTCTGACAATAAGACGGTTAAGTTTGGTCTGCCGGCAAAAACACTACCGATTACTACAAAAAGTTTTTCCGTTTTTTTATTTTTTAAAATAAATGCTAATGTCTTCACATCTTCAGCCGGTAAAACCGTCTTATGTTTTATTGTTGTAATACCCTGATTATCAGTTGCTTGTGCAAGAAGTTTATCTGCATAATTTTCAAACTCTTTATGTTTAAATTCTTCAATTTTTTTGGTAAGTTCGCTGTTTTCTTCTTTCATTTTTTTAATTGCATTAACAATTTCAGGTACATTTACAACATCTTGAATAGCATACATTTTGTCTTGAATTTCGTCAAGAATATTTTCCACCGCTTTTCCTGTAATCGCTTCAATGCGCCGAATGCCCGCAGCAATCGAACTTTCGGACACAATACGCACCATTCCTATTTCGCCTGTCGCCTTAACGTGTGTGCCGCCGCAAAGTTCCGCCGAATTACCAAACTTGATAACGCGCACTTTTTCGCCGTATTTTTCGCCAAAAAGTGCCATTGCGCCCATTTTTTGTGCTTCGGCGATAGGAATTTCGCGCTTTTCTTCCAAAGGCAAATTTTTTCTAATACGCTCATTAGCAAGGTGTTCCACTTGACGAATTTCCTCTTTTGTCAGTTTTTGAAAATGAGCAAAGTCGAAACGCAACATTTCGGGCGAAACATACGAACCTTTTTGCTCAACGTGATTTCCCAAGACCTCGCGCAATGCCTCGTGCAAAAGATGGGTTGCAGTGTGATTGCGAGCAGCGGCTTTGCGTTTTTCAATATCTATCTCTGCTAAAAATGTTTCATTAACATTTTTGGGTAATTCATTTGCCAAATGCACAATTAGATTGTTTTCGCGCTTTGTATCAAAAATTTGAATCATATTAGGTAGGTAACTTATTAACCGATTTTTAGAGTGCAAAGGTACAAAAAAATTAAAATTAAGAACTAAAAGATAAAACTTTTTTGTAATTTTGCATAAAGTTTTGAAAAAAAATTAACCGATTTTTATCCGTTTGTGTGTAATTGAAAATTTTATACTATCTTTGTACTTTGTTTATAAATCATTAAAAAATATTAAATTTATGAAAAAATTTATTTTCACTTCGGTTTTAGCGATGTTTTTCTTCGCTTTTGGTAATGCACAGTACAAACTGGTTTCCAATCCAGTGCCATTTGAGGGCAAATCATATTTTGAATCTATATACCCTTTTGGCGTATATAAAGATTCGTATCTTTTTTACAAAAAATATGTAAGTAAAAAACAACCTGATGAATTGGTAATGGTTAATAACACCTCAGCCAAATTTGAGGTGGTTGGAAATGTGAATAAAGAAGATAAAATTTCGTTATGGGGTCTGAATTATCAATTGTATTTTACCAATAGAATGAAATTTCACAACGAGGAGAGTTGCGGAATTATCTATTTTTCGTGGCAAAAAGGTAAAAAATACTATATATGGAAAAGAGATGTGGTTGGAAGCGGTAAAAAACTTTCCACGCCAAATACTGATGAAAAATATCTAAAACAAGTAATCTTGGACAAAAAAATGGATTGTCGCTCATATACAGCAGCATCGCCAGATTATAACAAATATGCGTTGCTGGTTAATATTTTGGAAAATAAAAAAAATGACTGGTATTATCAAAAAAGTAATCTCTATGTCTTTAATAATAGAGGTGAAATTGAGTATGAAACATCTTTTACAATGAAATTTGCCCGTTCAAGTTTTGCAATTCAAAATGTAGTTGTTAATAATGACGGTAAGGTTTTTGTTGTTGCCAACACTTATGTATTACAAAAGAACAGGCAGGAAAATCAGGCAATTCAAGCATTTATGATTGACGAAAATGGTTTGCGGGAGACCTCAACATTGCAAAAAAAAGACGTTTATGTTACAGATATGGCGTTAAAAACTTTGAACAACGGCAATCTTTTTATTGGCGGTTATTACGCAACAAAATCTGTTAATGCAGAACGTGTTATTGGTTATTTTGGACACGATGTAGGCGACTATGAATCAGAAGGAAAATTTGGTATTATTCTTGGCAAATCTAATCTTGAAGAGATTAGTTTTAACATAATTCCATTTAAAAATTCTGTTCCGAAAGGTGCTACTTATGCACAAGCATACTCCGACTATTATTACACTTTTGTAAGAGATATTATTGAGACCTCTGACGGCATCATTCATCTTTTTGGTGAAGAATTTAGACAAGAGCCTGGTAATCAATTTACAAATCCAATGGCAAAAACAAGAAATGTGTTGATAGACGCTTTCAATCAGCAGGGAGACGTTGTAAATTCTACAATTCTATTTAAAAAGCAGGAAAGATACAATACAGCAGCGGGTGTTTTTGCAAATATTATTGATGCAAAAGATAAAATTTTAGTTGTTTATAACAGTTCAAAAAAACACAATATTAACGAAAATATCCCTATTGAAAATGAATATGAGATGAAAAATTATGAAAAAGATGGTATTGTTGTTGTTTGTGAAATCCAAAACGGACAGGTTGGCAAAAAATATCAAATTATGGACTGCTCAAAAACAAAAACATTAATGGAGTCATTTTACAAAATTTCGGATAATTCCGCAATCGTTGTTACAAGCAAGGATAGAGAAAAATATTCCAATGTTTTAACGTGGTAATTTTTAATTCAAATCAATATAAAAAAGTCATTTTTAATTATCGTTTTAGTTGCATTAACATTTGCAACAGGTTTTAGTAATAGCATTAATTTTAATATATACGAAAAAATTATTGAGTATTCGTTTGAAACTATAAAGTACGCTAATTTTTATCCGTTGGTGTGTAATTGAAAATTTTATGCTAACTTTGCAAAAAAAAAAAAAATTGATAATAGACAGAATACCGCTTTTCTGAGTCAAAAGAAAGTAATATTCAATAATAATTGTCTGTTCTTTGTTCTGTTCTTTGTTCTAAAAAAATGAAAATTTTAAATTTAATTCGTTATAAAAATCTGATATTCATTGTTTTAATACAATGGTTAATTTTTTATTCTGTTATTACTCCAATTTTACAAAAATATGGTATGCATCCATTTTTGCCGAATTGGGTATTTTGGTTGATAGTGCTTGCAACCGTGCTTGTAGCGGCAGGCGGCTACGTTATCAATGATTATTTTGACCTAAAAATCGATAGAATCAACCGCCCCGAAAAAGTGATTGTTGGCGAGGCAATTTCCAAAAAATCGGCTATGTCGCTCTATATTGCACTGACTTCTGTTGGGGTTTTGCTCGGTATAATTGTTTCTATCTTGCTGAAAAGCAATACATTGGGCTTTATTTTTGCGATTACGGCGGGAATGTTGTGGTTTTATTCTTCAAGTTACAAAAGGCAGTTTTTGATTGGTAATCTGATAGTTGCGTTCAGTTCGGGGTTGTCTTTGGTGGTTGTGGTTGTGGCAGAAAGTGCGCTGCAAACAGCGCATTACGGCAGCGAACTTTTGCGTCAAACGCCTGTACTGCAAGACCTTTTCTATTGGGTTTGCGGTTTTGCGCTATTTGCATTTGCTTTCACTTTTATCCGCGAAATTATCAAGGATTTGGAAGATATAAACGGAGACCGCGAAATGGAGTGCCGAACTCTACCGATTGTTTGGGGTGAAAAGAGGGCAAAAATAGTTGTAACTTGCTTATTATCAATAATTTTAATTTTACTTTTTTTTCTTGTAAATAAATTAAATTTGCTAAACGACAATGGAATTTCGTTAAGATATTTCCTTTTTGGAATTGCCTTGCCGTCAATTTTAGTAATAATTTTTCTTTGGAGTAAAAAAATGGAAAATAATTACAAAAATAGTGGTAATTTAATAAAATTTATAATGTTAATTGGCATACTTTATTCGCTTATTTTCAACTACTTACTTTGTAAAATCTACCAACTTACATTTTTTGACATATTTAACATAGTGTAAAAAAGATTTTACGAAAAAAATTTTCTATAAATATACCTATATTTTTCTGTTTTAACAAAGTTTGTAAGAAAAATATTAAGTTGTTCGTTGAATTTATGATTTTTTTTATTAATTCCCCAAGCCATAAATTGATTTAAACCTAGAGCCATTGAATAATCAAGTTCATTGTTAAAACTGTTTAAATATTTGGCTGTCATTTCATTAGTAACAAAATATTTAATTTTTTCGTTGACAACCTGCTCGGCAAGTTTTTCAATACTTTGATTGCGTTTTACAATAAAAAACTCTATTCCGCTGTCTTCAATAATACAGTTTAATTGTTTTATATATGGAGATGTTTCTTGTATATAAATTGTTTTTTCTTCCAAATCGGATATGTTTTTTACTAAAAGATTTTTATCTTTTGTGTTGTCCTTTTTCTGAACTAAAACAAGTTTTGTTGTGTAAATAGGAACGGAAAATTCTATTTGCTTTTTCATAGAGAGTGTTATTGGCAGAGCGTATGCCAAAATATCTGCTTTTCCATTGTTTATATATTTAATAGAATTTTCAAGATTTTCGTATAAAATTATATTTAGTTTATAACCAAAAGAATCGGCAAATGTTTTCACAATTTCGTATTGAAAACCCTCTTTTATAGCATTATTTTCAACATATCCCAAAGCACCGTTCCGCATAATAACGTTAAGAGTTTCATTGTTTTTCTCCTTGTTAAAAAAATTACAGGAAGATAAAATAAACAGAGTAATTAATATATATGGGAGTTGTTTCATAAATTATATAATTTTTTAAAAAAAAACTTTTTAATTATTAATTTTATAAAGTTGCCATGAATTAATAAGATTTTGCCAAATAATATAACTTCCTGCGCTAAGTGCTGCAAGCGGGTTAAAGCCAAATTGATATATGAGCCAAATGGCAAGAATTGTATTTTTTTGTCCTAATGACTGTCCGCCCGCAATTTTGTCCCCATATTTATAACCAAATTTTTTGCCCACAAAGAATTGAATACAGCATAAAACCAACGAAGATGTTACAAGCAAAATGCCAATAAAACCACTGTATTTTTCCTCAAAAAAAATTTTTGTAACTTGTGAAATAGCAATTATCAAGCAAATAGCCCAAATATAAAACGCAACACCACTATAATTTTTTATTTTTTCATTTACTATTGGTATAAATTTTTCTATAATTAAAATAATTAAAAATGGAAAAATAAGCAGTGGAACAATATTTGATAAAACTTTAATAAAAAATGCGCTAAAAACTATTTGTTTACCATCGTTCATTAGTGGAAATAATAGAGGAGCAACTATTGCAACAGCAATATTTATATAAAGTGTGTAGGATGCTGTTACTTCAATTTTTCCACCAAGTTTGCCTGTAACAACAGCGGCAGCGGTGGCAGTAGGACAAATTACGCAAATCATAGCACCTTGAGCCAAAATGCGATTAAACGGCATAATAACGTAAAAAACTAATATACTACCAATTATTTGTAATAATAATAACCAAAAATGTAGCAAACTTGGTTTTAAATTATTAAATGAAAGTTTTGAAAATGTAAGCAGCAACATCAAAAAAATTAAAATCGGTGTATAAGGTACCAAAACGGCAACCCATTTATAACACAAAATACCAATTACCATTGCAAATAAAAGCGTATATTTTTTGATAAAATTTATCATATCTATTTTGTAATAATTTTGAGTCGTTTTTTTTCGCCTACAACCCAAATTACATCGTATTCTTGGAATATGGTATCGGGTGCAGGATTGAGTATGCGGTCGTTGTTGCGCTCTATTGCCAGCACCATTCCGCCGGTGGTTTCGCGTATCTGCGAGTCGCGTATTGACTTGCCAAGCAGCGGACTGCCTTCATAAATGCGGATTTTTTCTGCCACAATATCTTCTAACTCTACATCCGGAATTGCGCAGTGTTGTTCAGAATAAAATTCTGTTTTAAACTTATCCAAAACTTCATCGGAAGCAAAGATTCCAACGTGGTCAAACGGCATTATTCTGGTGTTCGGACCGGGCGAATATAGAATATTTTCACCGCGTTTAACATAAATAACATTTATGCCAAATTTTTCACGCCACTGCAACTCTTTGAGAGTACGACCAATATACGTAGCACATTGCGGCGTCTCCATATCAACCAAATGTACATCCCAATCGTACAAATTTGAATTTCGCGCACGCAGACGATTTCGGAGGTTAGTCATTGGCGCATCCTTTTCTGCTTCGGCAATTTCACGCGAATGCAGATTAAAAACAAAGCGTTTTTCTATTGCCTTATAGAATTTTTTAATATAATCTCTAAAAATAATTATTAAAAGAAATGTTATCGGCAAAACTATCAAAACCGCTATTAGTATTCCAAAACAAATATTTGCCAAATAACCGATAAAAATTCCTCCTAAAACAAATCTAACTATCTCTATTTCAAGAAGTTTGCGGCGATTATAGGTTTCGTCTTTTATCAGTTCCGCACCAGAAATATTGTTCGGAATTTTTAACATCAACGCCCATAAAAACGGCGTGGCAAGCAGCAAACCAACAACAAGGGTAATTATGTTTGGTAAAATTCCACTCATATTTTCACTCAAAACAGGCAGTAAAAAGCGGCTGCAAAGTATTATTATTGAGAGAATTAAAATTACATTTACCACAATAATTATCAATAAACTTTTTATTAATTTTCGGGTTTCTGACTCCGATTTTGCGTTATCAGCACGGGAAGCATAAGAATTTATTGCGTCCTGCCATTTTTTCGGCACAATTTTTTCTATTATATTATAAAAATTATCAGCATATTTTATCATATAAGGCGTTGAAAATGTGGTAATTGCACTTGCACCCACAGCGATTGGGAAAAGAAAATCGGAAGTTACTTTTAAAGTCATACCCAAAGTCGCCACGATAAAGGCAAATTCGCCGATTTGCGCCATACTCATTCCCACCTCAACCGACTGTTTGAGCGACTGCCCCGAAAGTGCCGCTCCTGCTGCGGTGGTAACAAATTTTCCGACAATCACAAGCAGCGTAACAAGCAGCACTTCCCAACCGTAATCAACGATTATTGCAGGGTTTATCATCATTCCGATTGAGACAAAAAACACTGCGCCGAACAGGTCCTTGACGGGTTTAAAGATATGTTCAATTTTTTCTGCCGATGTGGTTTCTGCAAAAATAGAACCCATTATAAAAGCGCCGAGTTCTGCCGAAAAACCTACTTTTGTTGCCAAAAAAACCATTCCCAAACACAAACCAAGCGATAAAATAAGATATACCTCGTCATCAAGCAGTTTTTTTGCTCTTTTTAATAATGTTGGAATAATAAAAATGCCCATCAAAAACCATAAAATCAGAAAAAAACCGAGTTTGAGAACGGTAAAACTCATTTCAATTCCTTCAAAATGTTGCGTGGCGGCGATAGTGGAAAGCAATACCATAAGTAAAATCACAACTATATCTTCCACCACCAGAACGCCGAAAACGGTTTTTACGTAATTCTTTGATTTTAAGCCCAATTCGTCAAAAGCGCGAATGATAATTGTGGTTGAGGAACTTGCCAGCATACCGCCTAGGAAGAGGCAGTCCATTGTTTTCCAGCCCAAAAGTTTGCCCGTAAAAAAGCCCAAAACCGAAATGCAGACAATCTCAAAAATTGCCGTTATCGAGGCAGAGCCGCCCACGCGCATCAATTTTTTGAAACTGAACTCCAAACCAAGCGAAAAAAGAAGAAAAATCACGCCGATTTCTGCCCAAATCTTAATATTATTTTCATCTGCAACGGTTGGCAAAAAAGTGATATACGGACTGATAAGAAAGCCCGCAATGATATAACCCAAAACGAGCGGCTGTTTTAACTTCCTGAAAATCAGCGTAGCAACAGTCGCCGTGATAAGTATCAAAGCAAGGTCAGAAATGAGTGTAGGTAAGTGAGGCATTTTTTTAGCAAATAGTGAATTATAGTAATGATAAAAAGAAGATTTTTATAAATTTTAATCTATAAAAATCAGCGTAAATTTACTTTTCTCTGTCTGTGTTGGCTCAACATTTAAAATATTAAATATTTTGCACTTTTTAACATTAAATCAACGCTTTTATTTTGTTTTCCAAATCTTGTTTGGTTGGCAGACCGACAATTTTGTCGTTTTGTAATTCGCCGTTTTTGAAGAAAAGAATTGTAGGTACGCTCATAATATCAAATTTCTCCGTTGTTTCAGGGCTTTCTTCTATGTCTATTTTTCCAGTAAACACCTTTTCTGCGTACACTTTGTCGATTTCTTCCATTATTGGCACTAATCTTTTGCACGGTCCGCACCACGTTGCGCTAAAGTCAATTACACAAACGCTGTTGTTTGCCAATATTTCTTGAAATGTGTTGTCTGTAACTTGTTTCATTTTAATTATGAATTATTTTGAGTGAAAAACTAAGAGTTAAGAACTAAAAAGACTCTTTTAGATTAATATTTGTGTGCAAAATTATATATTCATTTTTATATCGCAAAGAAAATTTCAAAAAAACTATTAACAATTTTTCATTTACAAAAAAACTCTTAACTCTTAGCTCTTAACTCTTAACTAAAAATCACATATTCATTCCGCCGCAGCAGTGAATAACCTGTCCTGTAACGTATTGCGACAAGTCAGAAGCGAGAAATGCTGCCACATTTGCAACATCTTCGGGCGTGCCGCCGCGTTTGAGAGGAATTGCTTCCGCCCACGCTTTTTTCACCTCTTCGGGCAGTTGGTTGGTCATTTCGGTGATGATAAAGCCCGGTGCAATGGCGTTATGGCGAATATTGCGCACCCCCATCTCTTTCGCCGCCGATTTGGTGAAACCGATAATGCCCGCTTTGGAAGCCGAATAGTTGCATTGCGATGCGTTGCCGCTCACTCCAACAACCGAACTCATATTTATCACGCTGCCGCCCGCCTGTTTCCACATAATCGGCTGTACCGCTTTTGTGAAGTTGAAAACCGATTTGAGATTGACGTTAATCACAGCGTCCCATTGCTCTTCGGTCATACGTTTGAGTTGCGTGTCTTTGGTGATGCCTGCGTTATTTACTAAAATGTCAATTCTGCCGAAATCTTGTACAATTTCATCTACAACTCGTTGAGTGTCAGCAAAATCAGCCGCATTTGAGGCGTAACCTTTTACCTTTACGCCGAGAGCCGAAATTTCGTTTTCGGTTGCCTCCATTGCCTCATTTCTGAACAAATCGGTAAAGGCAATATCTGCGCCTTCTTGCGCAAATTTCACGGAAATCGCTTTGCCGATGCCTCTTGCTGCACCTGTTATAAGTGCCGTTTTTCCTTGTAGTAATTTCATTTTTTTGTATTTTTATTGTTAATATTTTTAATTTGGAATAAAATACCAATTCAAATCTGTTTTTGGTTTTTCAATATATGCGTAATAATAATAGTCATCTTTTGAAAAGTAAATAGCGTTCCAACCTTTTTTTAATTTAAAAGTTTGTGTTACAGGTGTTAGTAGATTAATACACACCTTACCATTACGAAAAGAATAGAAAAATATGACAATATGTGCAGAATCTGATGAACGATAAACAAATTCGCCAATACGTTCTTTGTTTTTATATGCAAAAAACTGAGCGTGAATATCATTTGACATTACTGTTTGTCCTTTATCATTTATAAATGTATAAGCATTTTCAATAATTTTTTTTGGTAAAGTAACAGAAAAACCGCCATTATTGTAATTGCAAGTAATCACTTCTGTTGGTTGAATTTCTTCCGACCAATCGTGCGAAGTAACAACTCTAACCTCATCAATTAAGTTATTGTAATCATTACCATTAACAACTTTTGCCTCAATTTTTAAAGAGCCGCCGTTTGTTTCATCTTCACAACTTGTGAAACCAAATGCAGTAATAAACAGTGCTGCAGCAAAGAAAGATTTTTTCATTTTGTATAAAATTTATTTTGTTAAAAAATTAGAATTATCAAAAAGTTCTTGAATTTTTTGCTGTAAAAGTTTTTTATCGGGCAATTTTGTTTGATATTGCGAAACCAAAGTGGGTGACAACGAGCGGTTTAAAGCATATTCTACTACCATATCGTCCTTGTCTTTGCAAAGTAAAATACCTATACTTGGGTTTTCGTGCGGTTTTTTCACATCTCTGTCCAATGCCTCCAAATAAAAATCAAGTTGTCCCAAATGTTCTGGGCGAAACTTGTCGGTTTTCAACTCAAACGCTACCAAACACTGCAACTCTCTGTGATAGAACAGCAAATCAATAAAAAAATCACTATTGCCCACCTGCAATCGAAACTCTTTTTTTATAAAAGAAAAATCGCTGCCAAATTCGAGTAGAAAATTTTTGAAGTTTTCAATAAGTCCGTTTTGCAAGTCGCTTTCCTCGTGATTATCGGGTAAGCCGAGCAGTTCAACAACATAATTATCTTTGAAAAAACTTGCTGCATTAGGGTGTATTTTTCTTGCCACTGGCGAGAGTTTTGTACTACCTATCATTGTGCGCTCAAACACACCTGCGGAAATTTGACGGTCAAGTTCGCGTGTGCTATATTTTTCTTTATTGGTTAAACGTAAATAAAATTCGCGCTCCTCTTCCATTTTGCAGCGCGACAAAATTGTAAGGTGATTTGTCCAACTAATTTTTGCCAAAATAGAGTCCTTAATCGCATTTCTGTCAAATTGTGTCAACACTGTTGACACAATTTCAACTTGCTGATTATCAGTCGGTTGTAATTGTGTCAGCACTGCTGACACAATTACATTTTCGGCTGTTTCTAATTGTGTCAGCACTGGTGACACAATTAGTGTTTTGGCGTAGGTTTCATAAAACTGACGCATACGATAAAGTCCGCGCCGATTAAAACCTTTGAGATTTGGCTCTGTTTTTTGAATAAAATTTGCCAATTCGTCAATGGTTTTATCGCCCCATTCTGCACTTTTTACCCGCTCGCTTATGTAATGTCCAACATTCCAATAAAGATTAATCAACTCTGCATTAACCGATTTCAGAGCGTTCCACTGCGATTGTTTTATAAAAAGCAAAATATCTGTAAATTCTCTTTGCTGTATGATTCCTTTCATTAATTTACAAAAATAGTTCTGCAAAAATACAAAAAAATTATAACTCAATTAATTTATATGAAATAAAATACTACATTTTTTCCTTGTAGTAATTTCATTTTTTTATAAATTTATATGCTTTATTATTGATTGTAATAAAATAAATGTTGCTTGGCAAATCTTTAATGTCAATAGTATTTACTCCATTTTTAATCTGAATTTCTCTGATTTTTTGCCCAAATATATTATAAATATTTGCTGTTGATGAGATTGTATTGTAAATATTTATAAAATCATAAGCGGGATTAGGATAAATATTTATTTCATTATTGTTTATTTCATCAACACTTGATGGCTCTCCAATTAATTTGAATATATGCGGGTCTGCCGCTCCGATAAGCGGGTGTTTTTCCCTTCTGTTTGACATATCTGCTGCATAAATATAATAGTCAATCTCTTTACTTGGCAGATTTTGTATTGTAACACTCCAAGTGTGGTTATCGCTATTTTGCATATTGTATGGCTGGTATTCTCCATCTTCTATTTTAAGATAAACCAGCACAGAATCGGGGTAAATTGTATTATCGCAATAAGAATAAACTTCGGCATTAATTGTTAAACTGCCCGTATTTTCTATTTCACCAAATAACGGCTGATGTTTTATATATAGCATACACCTGTCTGCAATTTCGTGGGTACGGCAATGCAAAGCATCTGTATCTTCCCAACTGCTGTAATTAATCGGAATAACCTCATAACCGGGCATTGCCGCTTTGTATGCAGCAATAGCCGCTGCATCATTACTGTTTCCTGATATTGCCACAAAAACTTTATTATTTAAAATAAGAGAATTTGTGTATGGAGTAGGCAGTCCGTAAGTGCCAACCGCACCGGGAGTATAAACTCTATAGACCTTATAAGGCGTTCCCCACGAAGATGTTTGTGAGGCAAAATAGTTGGCAATATCTTCAAAAAGATTGTATCTTGAATCAGATTGAGGCACTTGACCAATCATCACTTTGTCGGGTGCCAAGTATTTGCCCCAGCAATCTATGTGTTCAATATATTCCGACAAAGGGTCATCGGTAATATGGTAATGTTCAATACCCATATATTGTAGAAAATGGGCTTCTATATCCTGTTGAGTATAACTTGGGTTTTCTTCTAAAACCAATTTTGTTGAGGCGGCTTGATTTATGCCGTCATTCATAAAATTGCCTCCGGTATGTTTAATAGTAGAAGCATACCTGTTCAAAGAGAGATAAGTTGCAAGTTTTGTATTTATCTGGTTATCATTAGGGCGAGGTCGGTTGTAGGTAAAATCATAAATGCCGACATCGTGGTTATTGATAGCCATAAACCAAGGTCCGTAATCGCGAGTCCAATAACTGTCGGAAGCGGCAATTAAAAAATCACAATTTGCAGTATTTACGCCATTTGAGTTGTATTGGTTTAATACCGTGTTTTTTTCCGATGTATTTGCAACTATGGTAATAACTTTTACATCTTTTGCCATCTCTTTGATTAAAGAGAAAGGAATGCCGAAAGGGTAGCGCACAAGAACGGCTTCTGCCGGCTCATATTCGGCTATTGGACGCAGTTCGCCAGATGGTGCAGCCGTTGTAACCAACTGCATATCAACACTTTTGTATAACTCTGCCTCTTCAGCCGACAGGTAATGATAGAGACGAATGCCATCTTTATTGTATATCGCTTGCGAAAACAAAAATGAAGTGTTTATAAAAATAATAAAAAAGAGGGATAAAACTTTTTTCATAAATTTATTTTAAAATTATTTCTGCAAAAGTATAAAAAAATTGAGAACTAAAAGTTTAGATTTAAGTTTTTTTTGTAATTTTGCAATTCTTTTTTGATAAAAGAACAAAGAGCAAAGAACAAAGACAGGTTGGCACAATTTTCAATCGTCAAAAAGATTCTTAACTCTTAATTCTTAACTCTTAACTCAAATCTATATGAATTTTAATGAATTTTCCTCTCGGCATATCGGAATTAACGAAAGCGATTTGCCAAAAATGCTTGAAACAATCGGCGTGAATAGCGTTGATGAACTCATAAATCAGGTTGTGCCGGAAAACATTCGGCTCGAAAAACCTCTCGATTTGCCCGAAGCAATGACAGAACACGAATTTCTGCTGCATATCAAAGAGTTAGCAAGCAAAAATATGATTTTCGACAACTACATCGGGCTTGGCTATTACGGCACAATTACCCCCCCCGTAATTCTGCGAAACGTCTATGAAAACCCTGTCTGGTACACGTCATACACGCCGTATCAGGCGGAAATTTCGCAGGGACGGCTCGAAGCGTTGCTCAATTTCCAAACGATGATTTGCGACATCACCGCTTTGCCGCTCTCAAACTGCTCGCTGCTCGACGAGGCAACCGCAGCAGCAGAGGCAATGACAATGATGTTCGGCTTGCGTTCAAAAGAGATGGCAAAGGAAAATGTTAATACGCTTTTTGTTGATAAAAATGTTTTTCCGCAGACGTTGGCTGTTCTCAAAACGCGCTCTAACCCACAGAAAATCAACCTGTTAGTTGGCGACTGGAAAGAGTTTGATTTCTCTACAAAAATTTTTGGTGCCATTGTTCAATACCCGAACTCT
>Ga0209628_10001520_pt1 | contig 15102 bp, 7 predicted proteins | sample TergutCu122P4_FD_187285 | JGI IMG/M metagenome (GOLD analysis project Ga0209628, IMG submission 187285) | Cubitermes ugandensis P4 segment gut microbial communities from Kakamega Forest, Kenya - Cu122 P4 (SPAdes) (version 2) | ecosystem: Host-associated > Arthropoda: Insects > Digestive system >...
AACAGACCTTGCCGCATTTATTGCAAGTCAAAATTCAAAAAGAGGAAGAAAAGGATTGGACATTGATTTAATTGAAATGGATAGCAATACGATACAGTTGCTCAATAAGAAATTTTTATTTCGCATCGTCAAGGAATCGTTGTTAAACCAAAATATTTCCGGAGACTTTGAATTTGCATTATATAATGCATTTACAACACAATTTGTAGTTCCGCCATCCGAAAATGTAAAAGAGAAAATATTGCAAAGCAATTTTATCTTTAGTTTAAAACCTTCTGAAAAATTTTTGGCGCCACACTATTTGATGTTGTATTTTCCCGCTGAGCGGCTTATCCTTTTACAACGCAACAGTTTTATTTCCATACTCATTGTGGTGCTTGTAGGCATCATTATGCTTCTGTTTGTGTTCATGTTATCCACACTTTATCGGCAAAAAAAAGTTGCAGATATTAAGAATGATTTTATCAACAACATGACCCATGAGTTTAAAACGCCGTTATCTACCATTACTTTAGCCTGCGACGCGCTTTCCGGAGAACACGTCAATGCTAAGAAAAGCAACAGAGAAGCATTTGTTTCCATTATTATTGATGAAAATGAAAGATTGAAGCTAATGGTGAACAATATTCTTCAGTTGGCGCAACTAAAAAAAGGTCAATTGAGGATGCAATTGGAAATTTGCAATATGCACGAATTGATTTCACATATTTGCGATAGTTTTTCATTGTTAATTAAAAGTAACCATGGGGAACTTCAAAAATATTTATATGCTGAACATTACAATTTGAAAGTGGACAAAATGCATATTCGAAATGTAATTACAAACATCATCGAAAACGGTATAAAATATTCGAAAGAACATCCCAAAATTGCTATTCGAACAGAAAACGATAAGAAAAATTTGTTGATTAGCATCGCAGATAATGGAATTGGAATGTCAAAAAAAAATATCAAACATATTTTTAATGATTTTTATCGGGTTTCTTCCGGAAACATACATAATCAAAAGGGGCAAGGGTTGGGATTAGTGTATGTTAAAAAAATAGTAGATTTGCACGGCGGAACCATATCTGTTACTAGTGAACCGGATATGGGAACTACCTTTTGTATTGCGCTACCCCTTCAAAAAAACGAACATAAATACCTATAAATATGAGTACAAACGTAAAAATTTTATTAGCAGAAGATGATGTTAATCTGGGCAAAGTATTAACACTAAATCTTGAAGCCGTAGGCTATACCGTGCATCATGCAGGAAACGGCGAAACCGCATACGAACTTTTTTGCACTTCAGACATTGATATTTGCCTTATTGATGTTATGATGCCCTTGAAAGATGGTTTTACCTTGGCAAGAGAAATTAGAAAATTAGACAAAAAAGTTCCCATTGTGTTCCTCACAGCCAAAAACATGGACGAAGATGTTTTGGAAGGTCTCTCCATTGGCGATGACTACATCACCAAACCTTTCTCGATGGATGTGTTGCAAGCACGGTTGCAGGCGCTTTTGCGCAGAACCATGCCCAACAGTTCAGAATCACTTCAGATAATCAAAATAGGAAATTTCTCCTTTGAAGTTGAACACCAAAGATTGTGGATAAATGGTGAGGAAAAGAAACTAACTTCAAGAGAAACAGAATTGTTGTTAATGTTGGTAAACAAGAAAAACGACCTATTGGAACGTGGTTACGCACTAAAGAAAATTTGGGGCGACGACAGTTACTACAACGCCCGTAGCATGGACGTTTATATTACAAAATTACGCAAACTTTTCTCCTCCGACCCCAATATCCAGATTATCAACGTACATGGGATTGGGTTTAAATTGGTAATGTAATTATTTCACAAAAAATATTGAAAAATTACATAAAACACACTAAATTAAACCCTACTTTAAGTTTTTGCAATGAAGAGAATATATAAATTGTTTATTTTCCTTTTTTTGATTTGGTTGATGTTTTATTGTACATTTACGCTGGGAAAGTATCCACAAGAAGGAATTTTGTATCTTTTAGAACGGTTAAATCAATATCTATCAACGCTTATGTCGCATGCCTTACTGTATGATTTTATCAGTAACGGCGTGGTAACGGGTGTAGGGAATGTGTTAGCATTTTTACCTAACATATTGATACTCTTCTTTTTTATGTATATGTTTGAAGAGAGTGGCTACCTTACGCATGTGGCAGAACTATTAGATAATTTAATGCATAAAATTGGTTTGCACGGAAACTCGGTTGTGCCTCTGTTAATGGGATTTGGTTGTAATGTTCCTGCTATACTTGCTACAAGAACTATTCCTGAAGTGAAACGACGAATCTTAACGATGCTACTCATCCCCTTTATGTCGTGTAGCGCCCGATTGCCTGTTTTGGTACTTTTAGTAGGTGCTTTTTTTCCAAAAAATCCCATTCTCATCATTTTTGGTTTGTATGCCCTTACCATTTTTATGGCTATTCTTACCGCATTTTTTTTAGATAAAGTATTCTTTAAAACGCCATTAGACCTAACGCCTGTGAATCTACTTCCGCTTAAAAAACCAAAAATGATAAGTGTGCTTTCTCACACGTGGAATGCCGGCTATGAATACCTTAAAAAAATTGGAACCGTTGTGCTTATTGCCATGATGGCGATTTGGTTTTTGAGCCATTTTCCACAAAATGAAAACACACATATTTGCAATAAAATAGCATATCAGTGTCCTGTAGATAATCCTTTGAGCAATTTTCAAGAGAGTACCTATTTGGCTTCTTTCGGACGTTTTATTGAACCCGCCTTACGCCCATTGGGTTTCGACTGGAAAATGAGTGTTTGCCTAACTACCGGATTGGCAGCTAAAGAGTTTATCGTAGGCACGATGGCTATTTTGTACAATACCGGCGATGAAGAAATGCAAGTGGGAGAACAATTGAAAAAAAACGAAGAGATTACAGTGCCGGTAGTGTTCTCGTTTTTAGTATTTGCTATGTTGTACATGCCCTGCATTGCTACTATCATTGCTATAAAAAAAGAGAGCGGTGCGTGGAAATGGGCGCTCTTTTCTGTTGTGTATTCAATTGCATTGGCTTGGTGCGCTTCTTTTATCGTTTTTCATATTATAAAATTGATGATTTAATTTTTTTACAACAATATATGTTTATTTGCCATTATGAATCCATCTAAAAAGAAAATTCTTATCGTTGAAGATGACCCTGCCTTTTCGCTACTTTTAAAGACTTGGTGTCAAAAAAATGGATACGATTCTGTAACTGCTATTACAATTGAAGCAGCACAACAAGAAACTTTGAATAATTCTTTTGATTTAATATTGTCAGATTTAAGACTGCCTGATAGTGATGGTATTATGTTCTTAACCTGGTTAAAAGATAGAAAAAATGAAGTTCCGGTTATCATACTCACTAATTTCGCTGAAATTCAAACCGCAGTTGCAGCTATGAAATTGGGCGCTTTTGATTTTATGGAAAAACCGGTAAATCATTTGGTACTTAAAGAAAAAGTGGATGCAGCATTAAATAGCGTGGAGAAAGGGGAAGGGAGAAAGGAGAAAGGAGAAAATTCTAATGGTCTTACGGTTTTACGCGCTCACGGTCTTAACCAAAATACCGTTATTGGTAATTCTCCGGCGGCAAAAGAGATGTATGCTCATATTAAGCTGGTTGCGCCTACCGATTTATCTGTTTTAATTTTTGGAGAAAGTGGAACCGGAAAAGAGCATGTTGCCAAATCTATTCACGAACAAAGTAAAAGAAGCAATGCGCCATTTATAGCAGTAGATTGCGGCGTATTATCCAAGGAATTGGCAGCAAGCGAGCTCTTTGGGCATGTAAAAGGCGCATTCACATCTGCAATATCTGATAAAACAGGTGTTTTTGAAGAAGCAAATGGCGGTACCGTTTTTTTTGATGAAATAGGAAATTTACCATACGAAGTTCAGGTACAATTACTTCGCACCTTGCAAGAACGAAAAATTCGTAAAATAGGGAGCACAAAAGAGATAGAAGTAGATGTAAGATTGCTCTGCGCTTCCAATGAAGATTTGACGAAAGCAGTTCAGGAAGGAAATTTTCGTGAAGATTTGTACCATCGCTTGCAAGAATTTACCATTGAAGTGCCTGCTTTGCGTAATAGAATAGAAGATATTGAATTATTTTGTGATTTTTTTAGAGAACAAGCCAATATTGAAGTATCAAAAAAAGTAGAATTTATTGCCCCCGAAGCGTTAGCAATTTTAAAACAACACCATTGGAAAGGTAATTTGCGCGAATTGAAAAATGTAATTCGAAGAGCCGTATTATTTGCTGGTGGAGACACCATTCTTCCAAAGCATTTGCCTGTTTTTCAAAAAGAAACAGTACCTCAAATATCAATTTTGTTTGATGAAAAAGAGGAAAAACAGAGAATTATTAATGCACTGCAAAGGTGTGGCGGAAACAAAACCATTGCCGCTAAAATGCTGAATATTGACAGAAAAACTTTATATAATAAAATTCATTTATACGAAATTGATTTTAATTAAAAAAAAAATATATTTTTGCCGCCTCAATCAGCAAAACGCCGCGTTCGTCTAGCTGGCCCAGGACATCAGGTTTTCATCCTGAAGATCAGGGGTTCGAATCCCCTACGCGGTACAAAAAAACCAACAATTTTAAAAAAAGGTTGTTGGTTTTTTTCTTAATGTGTTAAAACTTTTTAAATGAGAAGTCGAAAAACTCACCCGGTTCTATCTCAAATGTTGCTTGCTCATGGCGCATAATGCGTAAAGCCCGTGTTCCCTTTAAAGTGATTTTATCATTCTCAACCCAAAGTGCCGTGCCTTCGCGCAAGCCTGCCACAGTTATGTGAGGATTTACCGATAAAAACTCTTCTATCCTGTCTTGGCGCGTTTCACCACCATGACGAATAGCGTCGTTTATCTCTTCGGAATGCGGGTCAATGTAGTGCGGATTGATTTGAAAAGGAACAAAATCAAAACACTGAAAACTTTTGGGCATGATGATGGGCATATCGTTGGTGGTACGCAAGGTAGGGCAGGCAACGTTGGAACCGGCACTCCAGCCCAAAAAAGGCGTTCCTTCCAAAACTTTTCTCCGCACCGGCTCAATGAGCGCATTTGCATGTATTTCGTAAACCAAATGAAAAGTGTTTCCGCCTCCAACCATGAGTACATCTGCTTGATTTACAGATTCAACAGGGCATTTCTCCTGGTGAATAGAATGTACATTAAATCCATGTTGTGTAAAAATGTTACAAACACGTTCCGAATACGCATCATAACTTTCAGGAAAGTTCTTTCCTGCTACTTTTACGCCGGCATAAGGAAAAAAAAGTATGTTTTTTTTCTCATTTTTTAAAAATTCTGAGATTAAAGGCATGCACCAACCCAAATATGGCTCTTTATAATTGGTTGAATTACTTAATAATAATAGTTTCATAATAAAAAAATTTAATTTGTGTGCAAAGATAGAGAAAAAAAATTATTTTTGCACCCTCAAATACGAGAAAACGTTCTTTGAAACAAGCCTTGGTGGTGGAATTGGTAGACACGCAGGACTTAAAATCCTGTGACCATTGCGGTCGTGCGGGTTCAAGTCCCGCCCGAGGTACGAAATTTGCATCCAAGGTGTAAAGAATGCGGAAGTAGCTCAGTTGGTAGAGCATAACCTTGCCAAGGTTAGGGTCGCGAGTTCGAGTCTCGTTTTCCGCTCAAAGCTTCGAAAAGCATTAGTAGCCAACAAATTGCAATAGCAGTTTGTTGGCTGTTGTGTTTAAATCGGGACAGAAACTGCCGGAAAATCGGGTGGGAAAGGTATCTTTGCCGCCATATTAAAAGAGCAGAAGGGCAGAAGAGCAGAAGGGCAGAAGAGCAGAAGGGCAGAAGAGCAGAATACCTTAAACCCTAATTTTTTAAAGCACCTTGAGTAGCAGAAAGGGATTATTTGAAGTTTGTTTTTCTGGTTTTGATGAAATTTGATATCATTACCGATAGCAGTTTCAATTTTGAGAATAAAGTTGCAAAATCATCAATTGAAACATATTTTAATTCCTTTGCCAAGTACAATTGCGTACGTAACTCGCCGCTTGAACCTTTTGCAATATAGAGAAAATGAATAAAATCTTTATTCGTTTGTCGTTCAAAACCTTCTGCAATATTTGAAGGAATTGATACTGAAGCCCTCTGCATTTGGTCTTTTAGTCCATAATCTTTGCAATCTTTAAGTATTTCGTAAATTTTTAAGCAAATACGCATACCCTCTTTCCAAATTTCTAAATCTTCAAATGTACTAATTGTGTTTTTTTTCTCTTGTGTGTTCATATTTATAAAATTAAATTATCAACCCCAAACGTTTTCCACCTTCAAATTATTGCCCTTCTGCCCTTCTGCTCTTCTGCCCTTCTGCCCTTCTGCCCTTCTGCCCTTCTGCCCTTCTGCCCTTCTGCTCTTCTGCTCTTCTGCTTTTCTGCTTTTCTGCCCTTCTCCCAAAAAAAAATTCCCCCTTTCCCGCCATATTAAAAAATATGTATTTTTGCGCGTTAATTATGTAAACTTAAAACATCAAAATAATTATTAACCAAAATCTTATTTATTATGAAAAAAATCTTTTTTTTAATGTTCGCACTTCTACTTAGTGCAACAATGTTTGCGCAACAAACAAGACCAGCCTTTCAAGGAGATGGTATGCTTCAAGCAATGCAAACTACTCAATTAGACGAGCAGGGTACCCGTGCGCCCGGAGATGTTAAGTTCACGGAAGGTTTCGAAACCACAACCGGAACCGCACTCCCTACCGGATGGATAGTAAGCCACTCTGGTACTGCTGACTCTTGGATTACCGTTGCTAATGGAACGGATAACATTCCTGGAGTAACCGGAACAGTACCCACGCACTCCGGAGATCGTATGTTAGCCCTGAGCTGGCAACAAACCGGAAGAGATGCCTGGGCAATTAGTTCTGGTTTTTCACTAACCGCAGGAACTTCGTATTTCGTTTCGTTTTGGCTGTATATGCCTGGTTATCAAGGCCCACCCCCAGAAATTAGCGGTTTGGAATGCAAAATTGGACAAACCAATACTCCCGCAGGCATGGCATCTGCAAGTACGGTTTATTACAATAATAAAACACAAAATGTTTCTGCTTGGACTAAAATTACAGGATATTTTCTTCCCACAACATCAGGAACTTATTACTTAGGATTTCATGACCTCTCAGCTGCTGGAACGGGTCTTTATACCGTTATTGACGATATTTCAGTTTTTGAACCTTCTATCATGAATGACTTGGTGCTTCAATCAACAAATCCGTTATTACCTTGCACGAAAATACCCGCTTCTCAAATGGCTGGATTTCTTCTTGCCGGAAAAACACCTTTCCCAAAGGCAATCACTGTACCGGTTTTCAATGCAGGTGGGCAAGCACAAACCAATGTTTCGCTTTCTGCTACTTTCAATGGAGTAAGTACAGGAAATCCCGCAACACTTTCTACTATTGCTCCAACAGCAATTGTTCCAATGGTTCTTAATACCCCTATGGTTTATCCTACTGCTGCAGGCAATTATAACTTTGTTTATAATCTTACCCAAACCCAAACCGATGAAAATCCTGCTGATAATACTGCAACTTATACATTTGGAATTGGAGATAAATACCAGTTGGATAATGTGACTACTTTCGATAACGGAGTAGGTGCAAACGGTGCTACTTTAACGCTCGGAAATATATTTACCATTTATAATACTACCACACTAACTGATGTTGAAATTGGATTTATGGATGCACCTCCATACGAGGGTACTGCTATTTCCATTTCTCTTTTTCCTATGACCAATGCTACTACAGCGGGAACAGCTACTTTTACTCAAAATGCAACCCGTCCTGCAGGTGGCTTTGTTACTATAACTCTTACTACTCCACGTACCTTAAATCCGGGAGATTACTTTATGGCTGTAAATCAAATATCTACAACATCTCCGAACATTACAGTTTGTTATGATACCCGTCCGGGTTCTGAAAGAGCACGCTCAAAAACGTATAGCGCCACGGGCGCCGGCGGCGCTTTGACCACGCAAACCAATTTCGGTGCGTTAGCCATTCGTATGATTACAAGTGGCGGAACGACCCCAACTGTGTATCAAATTGTAGGTAAATCTAACAATTATGACTGGGGTTCTGTAGCCGGTGTCGGTGCTTACAATGCGAACGCAGCCGTTACCCTAACCGCAAAAGCAAAATATGGCTACGAGTTCGTTCAATGGAGCGACGGCTCTACCGTGAATCCATATCCCACCTTTAATGCCACCGCCGATTTTACCATTACCGCTATCTTCCAGGAAAAAAATACCTGTGTTGATAAAATTGTGGGTACCGGTACCAGCACAACATACGTTTATCCAATTAATACTTATTATGGATATTCTTATACCCAACAAATTTACTCTGCTGCCGATATAGGCAAGACAGGAATGATTAAATCCATATCATTAGAATATATACATGCTACAGAATATACATCCAATGTAGATATATATATGGGAGTTACCAAGAAGAACACTTTTGCAAGCGCCACTATGGCAGAAATGATACCGCTTGCCGATATGCAATTGGTATATTCAGGACCTATCAGTCTTAAGAATGCAACCCAATGGTCAAAAATTACTTTAGATACCCCATTTCCTTATACTTGCGACAATGTAGTGGTGGCTATTTATAATAAGAAAAACGCCAATATTGGAAACAGCCCCTCTTTCCGTGTTTCTACACCTACACCCGCAGGAAACTATACTTTTAATTGTTATAGAGACAACACGCCTATTAATCCTGCTGCTCCGGAACCAACCCTATACGTACAAACCGCCCGCGCCAATATGAAATTTGAAGTGTGCGACTTAGTTGCTTGTGCAGATAAACAAATTGGAACCGGAACAACAACTCAAAGAATTTATCCGATAGACCATTTTTATAACTATTCTTATGTTCAGGAAATTTTCCTTGCTTCAGAAATTGGAATTCCGGCAGGAGCTATTACTTCACTTTCTTTCCAACATGGAAATTTTGCTGGAATTACCAAAGTAAACCAAACTGTCTATTTAGCTAATATTACCAAGTCTGCTTTTGGTACTACAGGTTCGGCAAGCGAGTGGATTCCGGGAGCACAATTAACAAAAGTGTGGGGAGGTACGATAACTATGGCGCAAAACAGTTGGGTTACCATAACTTTTGATGAACCTTTTGAATATAACGGTGGTAATTTGGTAGTTGCATTCCTTAACCTTGCAGGTAGCTTTGGAACTTCTGACGCTCGTTATTTAACACATGCTACGCCGGACAGAAAAACATTCTATTGGAGCTCGGATTCTAATTTCCCGGGTATTAATACTCCTCCAGGTAGTGGAACAAACTATGCGACAGTAGCATTCCGTAATAATATTATCTTTAATCTTTGCAGCGAACAATCGTTGGTGGACATGGAAGCCGTTAGCATTACAGGACCACAGGCGGTAATTGCTTTAGACCAAGCCACATACACAGTAACCGTTAAAAATAATGCCCCTGTTGCTGCCAAAAGTTATACTGTAAACGTATTAGACGCTACCAATACCATATTGGGATCAACAGTAGTAACTACTCCGTTAGCACCGGGCGCAACGGCAACAGTAAATGTTTCCTTTGTTTTTCCGGCAACCATGGGGGGCAATCAAAATATAAAAGGAGAAGTAGTGATTGGTTGCGATGCAAAGCCTGCCAATAATGTATCTCCGACGTTATTAGTAGGTATCATTGATTTTTGTGTTGATCTCAATAAAATAACTAAGGGTACACAAATTGGAAACGGCACAACTACTTCCACAACCCACCCATTCGCATTTTATTATCGTGGTGGAGCTACTCAAACAATATATTCTGCCGCCGACTTAAATGTGCCTGCAGGTACTATAATAAAAGGGTTGTCATTCAAATATGCGGCAACTACTGCATTAGAGAATTCTCCGCAAATTAAGGTTTACTTAGCAAACACAACGCAATCCAATTTTGCATCTACAACCTCTTGGCTTCCTCTTACTCAATTTATTCAGGTTTATAGTAATACTGTAAATATTCCAACGGGTGCTTACGAATTACAATTAACGTTCGATGTGCCATTCATATACACAGGTGGTACTTTATGTGTGATGACAGAAAAAGTGTTGGATTTAGTCTTAGCCTATACGAATAATGTACTTTCTCAACAAACTGCCTCCACTCCAACCAATCGCGTTTTGTACTATCAAAACGACAGTGCACCATGGTCATCCTCAGTTACCGGTACGCTAAGCAGTAACGTTCCTAATGCCATCTTCCATTTTGCAAAAGATTCTAAAGAACTTTCTGTAGATTATACCGTTACCGGCGAAGGCGAAGTGAATGTGATATTAAGTCCTATTCCGCCCGTTTGTGGCAGCACCGTCACGGTAACTATTACCCCTGCCAACGATTGTACGGAAATTACTGCTATTAAATTCAACGGCGTAACACAACCCCTTCAAACTTCATACACTTTCCCCAATCAAAATGTTCCGCTACCGGTAATTACCATCGAAACAATTGTGCCTCATTTCAATATTGTGGCTACTGCAAGTGGTAACGGTGTAATTATTCCTCCGGCAGGAACGTATAATGTACTCTGTGGTGATTCCCTGAGATTTGACTTCAAACCCGACAAAGGATATATGGTGGATTATGTTGAAGTGGATGGCGCTGTTATTCCTAAAACGATGAACGATTTCTATGAATTTAAAAATATTATCAAAGCACATACTATCCACGTTGCGTTTAAATTAGCCCCATACAATATCTATTTCTCTGCGGTGGGCAATGGTCAGATTATTCCTGTTGGAAAACTACTTCAAATCCCCTACGGACAAATTGGTGTTGGCTACGGCGATATGCAACAATTTATTTTTACTCCCGGTTCTTGTCAAGTAATTCAAGCCGTTTATGTAGATGGCGTGTTAAATCAAGGTGCACTTATTACCGGCTCTTACATGTTTGTTAATATTCAGGGAGACCATGATATTATGGTAGTGTTTAAACCTGAGGATAAAACTATTGTGGCAACTGTTGGACCAAACGGAACCATTACCCCCGCAGGAAACGTGCTTGTTCCTTGTGGTAGCAATAAAGAATTTACCATTAAAGCAAACGGTGGCTATGTTATTGACCAACTGTTGGTGGACGGCAACTCCGAACCCGTTGGTAATGAAGTTGCTCAACTTACTTATACTTTCCAAAATGTTACAGAGCCCCACACCATTTATGCCACCTTCAAAGTGGCTACCATGAAAATTAAGGTTTCCTGGACAGGCTGCGGCACCAGTACCATTAGCCCAACAGGTACAGGTAACGGCGGTTATGTGTATGTTCCTTACAACGTTACCCAAATCATTACCTTTGTTCCTGATGAAGGTTGCAAAGTTACGGAAGTATTGGTTGACGGCGCGCCTTACCCGCAAGCCATCGCCACCGGCTCTTATACCTTCTATTATGTTCACGAAGATCATGAAATCAAAGTAACCTTTACTAAGGAAACTTATCCGGTTACCGCGCAAATTAATGCTTACGGATACTTTACCATGGGCAACCCCGGCATTACCAACGTGGCCCACGGCGAAGATATTACCTATAAATATGTTCCCTCTATCGGCTACAAAATTGCCAATGTGTTTGTTGACGGTACTTCAAACTTAAATGCTGCCGCTGCCGGTGAATATACCTTCGAAAAGGTTAAGAAACCACACACCCTTGATATTATTACCGAACAACTTACCTACAACATTAATGCGAAAGTAGTGGGAGATGGCGGTTATATTACCCCACAAGGAAATATTAAAGTGGTTTACGGTCAGTCTCAAACCTTTGTTATTACAACCGCTCCCGGATATGAAATTGATAAAGTGTTGGTAGATAACGTTCCCAACGGCGAAGCAGCGCAAAACGGTATTTATACATTTATTAATGTGAAAGAAGCCCACACTATTGAAGTGTATTTCAAAGTATCGAGATACATGGTTGAGGCTATTGTTACCGGTGGCGGTTTAATTGAACCGGCCGGCATTACCGAAGTTACCTATTTCGACGAAATAATCTATACCATCACTCCTAATGAAGGTTATAAAATCTCTTCCGTACATGTAAACGGCAGCAATTTGGGAGCCATTAACACTTACACCTTTAGCGAAGTGGAAGCCAACGGAAATATTGAAGCCTTCTTTGAACTGATACCTAACGATCCTAACATTATTAGTGAATCAACCATTGATGGAATCACGATTTACAACCACGCCAACATTGTATATATCACCAATGCACATCTTCTACCTATTCAAGATGTTACCATTGCCGATATGTATGGCCGCGTGGTATGGAAAGGTAAAATTTACAACGAGAAAAATGTGATTACTTTAGATGTAGCCAACGGCGTTTATACTGTTCGCGTGGCTACTGATGAGCAATTTACTGCAACAAAGGTAACGGTTGTAAGATAATCGTTTCTTATTCATAATTTAATTGTGTTTGAAGAAGACGCGGCATGCCGCGTCTTTTTTTTTATATCTTTGCCGCGCATTGGTCTTATATATATATTGTATATATAACTAAGAGGGAATCGGGTGAAAACCCCGAACAGACCCGCTACTGTGATTCATCATGATAAGTCAGAGACCTGCCAACGCGCAAAATTAATTACAAACCTTTCGAGGAATGAAGCGTTGTAAACCTATGAAAAAATCTGCGAAAATCCTTTTAATCTGCGTCATCTGTGTGCAAATCCATTCTTTTCTTTTTGCCCAGATAGATACCACAAAACATTTTGAAATAAAGGAGATTACAATATCGGCATCTCCGAAAATAGAAGTGTTTCCCGCGCAAAAACTCACCGGAAAAGAGTTGCAAAACCTCAGCAGCCACTCCGTTGCCGATGCTATCCGCTATTTTTCAGGGATTCAAATCAAAGATTTTGGCGGTATTGGCGGATTGAAAACGGTGGATATCCGCAGTATGGGAAGCAACCACGTGGGAGTGTTCTACGATGGTGTTCAACTGGGAAACGCCCAAAACGGAACCGTTGACTTAGGCAAGTTTTCGTTAGATAATATAGAAGAGATTTCACTATACCATGGACAAAAAAGCGAACTCCTTCAATCGGCAAAAGATTTCGGCGCTGCCGGTACCCTCTATCTTACCACCCGCCGCCCCACTTTTGAGGTGCATAAAAATTACAATATCCGAACCACCTTTCGCACCGGCTCATTTGGGTTGGCAAACCCCTCTGTGCTGTGGGAACAGAAAATTTCCAAAAACATATCCTCATCGCTCAATGCAGAATATTTGTATGCCACCGGAAAATACAAATTCCGATACCGGCGGGTGTTTCCGGATGGCACGGTGGCGTATGATACTACCGCTCGTCGTGAAAATGGCGGGATGCAGGCATTTAGAATAGAGGGCGGGGTGTTTGGAAACGCCAAAAAGTTAACATGGAATCTCAAGGCTTACCTCTACAACTCTGCAAGAAGTATTCCGGGCGCCATCGTTAATAATAACTGGCACTCTGCGGCTCCTCAATGGGATAGAAACTTCTTTACACAGGCTTCCCTATCAGCGCCCTTACACCGCCGCTATGCACTGTTGGCACACATTAAATATGCCAACGACTATTTGCGCTACCAAAACGATATCTTTAAACAACAGGAGTTTTATACTTGTTTGTCGAACAAAGTGAACATATTAAAAAAATGGGATATCTCTTTGGCTACCGATTTTCAATGGAACAACTTGGCATCGAATATCAAAAATTTTTCACCACCCAACCGCTACACTGCGTTGGTGGCATTAGCAACCGCCTTTGAAGTGTGGAGAATTAAAACCATGGCATCTGTTTTAGGAACAATTATTTATGACAAAATTGACCGAAGTGGATTCATCATCACACCGCCGGAAGACTCGCAGCCATCCACTTTTTTCAGACACGCACTAACGCCGGCAGTTTTTATCTCCTGCAAACCCATGAAAAAAGAGGAGTTTCATATTCGGGCTTTTTACAAACAGATTTTCCGAATGCCCACTTTCAACGATTTGTATTACACAGAGATTGGCAGCAACACGCTTCGTCCGGAATTTGCCACGCAATATAATCTGGGACTACAGTACACCAAGGTTTTTAATAAAGGGATTTTAGAGATGATTATGGGTAAAACAGATGCATATTATAATATTGTTAAAGATAAAATTGTGGCAATTCCCAGAAAAAACACGCTGTTTCATTGGATGATGATGAATATTGGGTTGGTAAAGATTTGCGGCATAGACGCGGTGGCGCAACTGAACTGGAAATGTAAGTACGACATTCGTTGGCAAACGCGTTTCAACTACACCTATCAAAAAGCGCGAGATTTTTCAGACCCCACTGATAATGACCCTGTTGCCGGAACCTACAAAAGTCAAATTGCGTACATCCCCTGGCACAATGGCTCTGTTTCTCTGCAGTTTTCTTACAAAACATACCAACTCAACTACTGTTTTATTTATGTGGGGGAACGATACCACAACTCTTCCAATATTCGCGAAAATTATGAACCGCCTTGGTACACACACGATTTGTCGCTGGGAAAAGAGTTTTGTTTTAAGAAATGGAAGTTTCTGGTTTCGGCAGAGATAAACAATATCCTCAACCAGCAATTTGAGGTAGTGTTGGGGTATCCCATGCCGGGCACGAATGTTAGGGTAATATTAAAATTTGAAATATGAAAAAAAAAGCACAAAAAGGGCAGTCATTCCGAGCGCAGAGAGGAATCTCTTGCTTGGTTCTTCTTATCCTTCTAACCCTCACTCTCACTTCCTGCCGCAAGGATATTATCGTTTACCCTCACGAAGAAGAAGAAACAACCACTCCGGAATTTACTTCTATTCAAGGGTTTTATTTGTTGAATGAGGGAAATATGGGAAGCAACAAGTGCACCCTCGATTATTTTGACTATGAAACAGGGGTCTATCACCGGAATATTTACGCCGATATTAATCCGCATGTTCCCAAAGAGTTGGGCGATGTGGGCAATGATATTGCCATTTACGGA
>Ga0209628_10001521_pt1 | contig 15100 bp, 9 predicted proteins | sample TergutCu122P4_FD_187285 | JGI IMG/M metagenome (GOLD analysis project Ga0209628, IMG submission 187285) | Cubitermes ugandensis P4 segment gut microbial communities from Kakamega Forest, Kenya - Cu122 P4 (SPAdes) (version 2) | ecosystem: Host-associated > Arthropoda: Insects > Digestive system >...
TTTCATATATGGTGTTGATTAGTTTTGTCAATATTTTCAAACCACCTTCTCCCAATAACTTGAGCACATCTCCAGGTACGTCATCATCTCCTGTGGCCTTTCTATTCCTCATTTCCTTAATAGCTTTTTCCACTTCACTTTGAAAATATAAGGGCCCTTCTCATCTGTATCTACTTCTTCTTCAGGTTCATGAACTTTTTTTTATCACAAAGACCTAAGAAATCACCTCCTGCAGTTATGTCCACAAGTCTTAAAACACCCTGTATAGTTTACAATTGTAGGGTTGTTTATAGATGATGAAAATGAAAGGATGTGGGAGGCAGTTATCATGGCCTGTTGTAAGGTACTGATCTGTCAGTCACTTAGATTTGTGGAGGAAGACAGAAATTTTCAGTCAGGAAGGTTTGTTTCCAGACCAAGATTTGAACTGGACACCTCTAAAATACAAGGCATAAGTGTTAGCACTGAAGACATACTTGTTTTTTCTCTGTTCACATTGCCATGACATATGACTTGGTAAACGTCAGGTTGATTAAAATTTATGTTACACAATTACACTGGTAATGGTCATTTATTCTTACAACAATGTCCATCAGGACTTTTTTGGGTGCGTTTGCACAATTTTGTGACAGCTTCATCATGTCTGTCTGTCTGTCCAACTATCTGCCTGATTGGTACAGCTCACCTCCCACAGTATCTGTGGAGATTATTCAAGATACACGAAAATCTGAAAAGAAAAACGAGTACTTGAAGACCTAAGTACATTTTTGATAATATCTCCCTGAATTCTTCTTAGAATACGAAATGATTCAGACAAAAGTTGTGTAGAAAATCAAACACGCATTTTACATTCAATAACAAAAAAATCGTGCAGTTTATGGGATAATGTGGTAGAGCCAGACAGGACACAGATGACAAATATTACAACACAGGAAAGATGTGATATGCATGCCTGATAACTAACGCAAGAATACACACATAACATTTAATACTTACAGTTTTTGTATGGCAACGATGGTTATGTGAACACTACTCAGTGTTATACGAGGGGATGCTGATAAGTCCTTAGTCCGACCAGGAAGGAAACAAGCTACAGCGACCCAACTCGGGATTTATTCAACATACTCCCCACGAAGTTCAATACACTTCTTACCCCGTTGCTCTAACTTTTGCAAGCCACTCAAAAAAATTCAGAACATTGTCTGTCCAACCAGGTCTCCGCGGCAGCAATGTCCTCCGCGTCGGACGAAAAATGGCGAACTTTCAATTGTTTTTTTCAGTCCCAAGGAACAGGTGGTAGTCCGACGGGGCCAGATCCGGAGAATAGGGTGGGTGATCAAAACATTGGAAGCCCAGGTAGGCCAGTTTCCTCTGGGTTGCAAGTGCCCGGTGAGCCGGGGCATTGTCATGCAAGAACAAAACCCCCTTGATGAATTTCCCGCGGCTTTTTTCCTTCAAAATGTCCTTCAATTGCACCAGCAGAGATGAGTAATGCTCCGCATTGATAGTTTGGCCCTTTGGAAGATAATCAATGAAGAGGATGCCGTCTTGATCTAAAAACCTCGAGGCAAGAGCTTTGCCAGCGGATTTTTGCACTCGGAATTTTTGGAGGCGGGGTGAGCCGTTATTCCGCCATTCCATTGGTTGTTGCTTTGTCTCCGGGTCATAGTGATATAACCAGGTTTCCTCCATGGCCACCAATCGCGCCCGACAGGAAATCATTTGGATCGCGCCGAAAAAATTCCAAAAGTTGCTCAGAGGACTGGCACCGTTGACGTTTTTGATCCGCGTTCAGGCATTTCGGGACCCACTTTGCGGAGAGCTTCCTCATGTCTAAATCTTCATGAATGATGGACCCAACCCACTCACGTGAGATGGCCAGTTGCTCAGCTGTTGATTTAGCCGAAATCCGGCGGTCTTCCAAGATTAGCTCGTGAATTTGATCAATAATCTCCGGGGTGGTCACTGTTTTGGGTCTTCCAGGACGAGGCGCATCACAGGTGGAAAAATCACCACGTTTAAACTGGGCCACCCAGTTTTTGACGGTGGCTTACGATGGTGCATTTTCCCCTAATGTTTCTCTCAGAATGGCGTGAATTTCCTTTGGCGCCTTGTCTTGCAGGGGGAAAAATAAAACTTGATGATAGCTCGCATCTTGATATTGTTGAAATCGCTCGCATCGCCTGACATGCTTCCTTTCAGCCTCTGTAACAAGAAAATACTTGCAACTCGGCACATGAACAGACCCCTCTTTCCAACAACACTGTCGATTCCATCCTATTACATCAGGAAGTAGGTCGGGCTAAGGAGTTATCAGCACCCCCTTGTATGTGTATTGCCTGTATTGTTTGTATCTGTCCATATTCTCATTTTTATATCTTATTCTCCTATGTTCTGAAAGGAATTAACTGTTCCTGATGTGTGTAAATATCAATGTATTCTCAGTATAACCCAGTTACTGGTAGTGATTCGGATTTTATTTAATGCAAGATTGTACAATACCAATTTGTTAATAGGCTATCACATTTTAGCCATTTTGAAATGGCTATTTGTCTACAGTATGAAATAAGGCAATATGTTTTGCATGGCTCATCATACAGTCAGATTTCACAGGGTGATGGTGTTTGTGCCCATCTAGATGAACAGTGAGTGTGAGACGATGTGGTTTGTTTCAGGTGTAGCAATTTTAACCAGCACAAGTGTGATGTGAGGTCATCCTTACAATAGAAAATGGAGAAATGCGTGGGTTTGGATCCCTCCTGGAGGTGGTGTGAAGGAACAACCATTCATCATTGTATTAATAAGATCCAGCAGCTGTCTCCTTTATGCTACCCCCAGCAGAAGTGCAAAAGTTTACTGTGATATTGTGTTGTTGATTGTTGTTCATTTGTTGTTGTTGCTGCTGCTGCTGCTGCCGCTATGTGCTGCAACAGTCCAAGGGTGAGATTGCCAGTGCTCAAAGCTCCATGCGTGCCTCCCTGTTCTATCATAACTTCACTCACCATTATTTGGAGTCTTGATTTAAAATTTAAAGGGCATTTTATTTTTTATTTATATGAGAGCTAAGGTCAGTATGAGTCAAAAACTCACTGAAAGACATCTGAAATAATTTACACAATACATGTTCTTTGTGAGCCCTAAAATATAATGTACTGTATCTGAAATAATTTACACAAAATGGATCCTGTGTGGTCCTGAAACATAGCACATTCTATCTGCAATAGTTTACACATTATGGGCCCTTCGTTGCCCTAAAACATAATACATTATTATCTGAAATAATTTACACATGAGGGACTCTGTGTTTCTGAAACGTAACACATTTTATCTGAATCAGTTTACATGAGACAAGTTGAGTGTAGTCAGTAAGATGATTAGAGCTAAAGTATTTCTTTAATCCATGTAAGGGAATTATTTCTACATGAATTTTAAACAACATTTTGTTTGTGTGTTCCATTTTGAAATTGTGGCTCATTTCCTTTGTCTCTGAAGGCTGCATTCACATGACACTCGAAACAGCTCATAACCCTTCTTAATATAGAGATAAAATTTGACAGTTGAAAGTTGGGTTTTAAATATTGAACTGAGCATGTAAATTAAATGTGAAGAGTTTCTATTAATATATTTTAATATTTCAGTAATGAATTTTCTTGCACACATATAGGGGAACAGCATATATGTACCTGCGTTTAAGATACGAACTTCAGTAAAACCATTATTTGAAGTGTGCTCTTCTGATGTTTTATTGATCTGTTGGCTGCAGGTTTACAGAAGTACAGTCACATAGAAGCATTCTTTTCGTGACAAATTACAAAAAACAAAATTATTGCACATGCACACTCATAGGTACCCTTGCTCTTAAGGGCGTGCCGAACATCCCCGAAGATTATTTTCTTAGCAAATGTCACACTTAAATGATGTGATATATCCTGTGGGATTGAAGAATATTGTTAGTGCCACAGATGTTGGCATTTGATGCACTGTATCCAGTCTTCTGTACTTGGCTATTTGTATTCTCCCTCACACTTTGGGCAGAAAGTATTCTTGTGTTGCATCCTTTTATTTTAAGAGGATGACTGTCAAAGAGTAGGGCTGTCCTAGTTTTTCTTTTTTCCCTACTTGAATCATGTGCTGTCATTTGCATTTAAGAGTGTTTTTGATTGAAAAAAAAAACATCTTGTCGCTCCATGTACCTGACACTTCCATTGTGACAATTGTTTATGCTGTCAGGATAGAAAAGATTTTGGAAGGATAAATTCTTTCACTTTCTGCCTCTTCTTCATTGTCCTTAGGTGGAAATTTCTTTTTGAGGCTGTTTGCAGATTTTCCTTGATGGACATGAGTGTGTGCAATCACTTGTATGTTTGGCCATTTGGGTCCTCATCCAATTTTCTCTGACGCCAGTTACTGACTTCTGATGCTAGACATTGGGTTGAATGGATATACTCCTGTAGCTTGAAATTAATGTCTTGCTTTCTTCATTTTGGCAACTTTTGCACAAGAGTTCTAGAAAACCGAACATCATTCTCTGGAATTGCAATTGTTGTCAGCTTCAGCAGCATACATTGTAGCCTGAAGAAACCTTGATCCGGTGGCTGTAACTTATGACTGGAGTGTGGAGGTTAGAGACAGCAGAGTTATACAGTGTGCTGTGCAAAAGATAACAGTCTCTAGACTGCAGTAAGAAATGTACTTGTCCAGTATGAGGAGGACTTTGTCATCTTCCATTGGCTTGACCTAGCCTGTGAAGTGCTTAAGCCAGTCAATGAACAGGTCTGAATTTGTGAACACACTTAATGGTAGCATATGATAAATGCCTTCAGGAATATCCTTGAATAGCTCCATCTTTTTTCACTTTCTAGGATAAATTATGGCAGGTGGTCCAAAAACACCTACAGGTTTCGTTCAGTAAATTGCTATGATGATTGGGCCTCTGTCTGATGAAACTGCTCTGGAATCTAAACATTTCTTAAGGAAAAATCAATGGAGATTTTGTTTCTGCTGGTTCTTTTGCTTCTTCTGCTGTTAAAACAGGCTTTACAAGTTCCAGAGTTGTTGGAACAAGCCATTATTGGAACATGATGCTTTCAGTTAGTTATTTTACTTATCAGTAATTCATTGACCGCGACATAAGCAGAACAAAATATATTTTGAAAATCTCATAGTTTGCTGAAACTGAGGCACCTGGTCTTTACTGGTACTCATGGCTGTCATTTGTTTCTTAGAAGTAAGTTTTTTGTTCCATGAGCAGTCATAACTCTTCTCTGGCTTTATGCATTTGAAATTCTTTGTTTTGCTTTGTTCAGAAGTTCCTCCATAAAAACCATTTTATTTTTGACCTTGATATATTTTGAAGCCATTCTGAAAGATAACCAGGTCTTAAAAACAAGTAAAACTAAAGACCATGCAGAATTCACATTTCATAAGTGAAGAGCAAATATTCCTAAAGTTCACTCCTACTATTAGCTGTTCTTGATACGCATACACTTCTATGCTAGGAATATGATGTAAAAAATTAATTCTGGATAACGGCACAAGTCATAAGTATGAAACGTGTTTGTAACATGACCGCTTGAAACCATGCCTTTCAAGCTGTGTACACAAATACCAAAACAGACCTCATTCATGTTAGGGATTAAGTGAAACACTGAAAAAATTACATCAAGGTGTATAAATCAATTGCCTAACTTTTAAACCCACACACATACCAGTGTGCTGACTTCCTTTCTCTTACTCATGTGTGATAATATTGATAACGTAACAGTTCCAAAATATAACATGTCAATCTTAGAAAATTAATTTCTATTCTATGGGGCCATGTGCTTATATGTTCCTTTACCTTAGCACACAAAAATATTCTTTTACAAATATCACCGCTCTTTTATTGAGCTCTGCATTGCTGAGAACAAACTAAATCTCCTGTTTGCATGAATGACATCTCAAGAACGGATACACTTTACACAACATGTCATTTATGTATATCAGCCACTATTCTTTGGAAGTTTTACTTGCATTCCGTTTGCTTCAATTACTGTGTGTCCTGAAAAAACGATTCCCCTGAATTTGTGGGTATTTATACTTAATCATTTTGTACACATATTTGAAGTTTCTGCATATTTAAAGTAGTATTTCAAGTTTAGTCACAAGGATGTTACATGTAGGAGCTGAAGAAGTGTTTGTGAATGGAACCTGACAAAGTTCTGCTGTCACTGTTACCTTAAATGTGTGACCCTGTTATGGCTATAGATACACCTGTGAAACACTTTGCTAGAGCCAAGGCAACAAGTGTTTAGCATGTGCACTGATTAATCTTGTAACACAGAATTACTGTAAATACATATTATATATTTACTGGCTACAGAATTACACATAGTATTAACTGAAGTAAGATATTTGCAAGTACAAGGGATTCCTGTACAGACAGTACTTTATGTTAAAGTTTTCTTCCTTGTGAGAACTGATGTAGGATTTTTTACTTTGCATATTAGCTATCTTTTATTACATTCAGAGTGAATCAGTGGTTGTAGCAGGGCAAGGCATTCTGGATGAATCTAGATTTAAATATATTTGCTGATGAAACTGTGATTTCAGATGAGAGTGTTATGTTGAATTTTTACTTTTTCTGGAAATCTTATTAATCTGAATGAGTATATAACAAGAAGGATTTCAGGTAGACTGTCATAATGTCAGATAACTAAAGTTAGCATCACTGTTTTGGTGTCTGTTAAAACCAATGGATTTATATGATGTTTGGTAGGATCAGTAACAGACTTCTACGATTCTTTTAACAAGTAAAGAAGTTTGTGTATGTAGTTTTGTTACACCATATTCCAAAGTAATTTTTTGACATTTTCATGTGTAGGAATAAATGTTAATATTGCTATGGCAGTGTAATACAGTAACTGTACTGAAATTAATGAATGTAGTACCACTGGACACATACCAATTGGCAATTTATTATCAGAATTCCATTCTTCTGGGATGTTGCTCTCTCTCACTGGGTGTTCATTGCCCAGCATTTCAAGACCATGTAAAGGCCTCATATTCAAGGGTCCATGGTACAGTGAAGAATTGGTCCATTGGCTCTTGAAGATAAGGCCTCAAAACATTAGGCAACAAACAACAAGTGACAGAGTGCAACATCCCAGAAGAACAGAGTTCTCAACTGCCACTTTGAAAATGTGTAAACTCACAGTTCATCAGTTAACAACCCATGGCAATGTGAAGAACAGGGGGCAGAATTCACAGCTGCTAAAACTGCTTCACTAACTATATCAGAAATTGTGCTCTAAATGCAATACATCAGTAAATACAAGCTTTAAAATTTGAGCACAAATTCCACATTTCAGTTCCGTAAGTTCTAGGGATCTGCACATCATTTTTTGTCATAGACAAATAATATAATTATTTGACTTGACGAACAAAAATTAAAAAGAATTAATTTGATACTGAGTTAATGCAAAATTTGCATAAGTCAAAATTGCTTAAGTCAGAGGATACTTGTACTGTCTATAAGTACTAAGACACAAAGCTCTTAATCTCTAAAGACAGACCTTTGCTTCAAGAGATTTTTTTCATTTTCTGGCTGTGTGTAGTTCTGTTACCAGCGATGAAATGTTGTAGTGCAGTATATGGTACAGACAGAAGCTTGGCTGCAACCGATCATATAGTGCCTGAATGTTTCCAGTCAAGCAACAGTCAAGATAACAGAATGTGATGATTGTGGTTATGATGCCTATGATCTCCAGCTGGGGTGCTGCAATATAGGACTGCTCCCATACCACAAGATTGTATTATTTACAGTAATACTTTTGGGTTATGGAAACCAAATCAGTATTAAAAGCAGCTTCTTTTCTGAAATACTTGTGGTAAGAGTGCTTTTCTACACATGATCCAGAGTACCTGCCAGAACTGAATTTCTTGTTTCTATGAATATTTTGTGCATGGTCCCTTAAACAAACAATTAGTGTATTTGCTGATTCATTGAACATGATAATATTCACAAGTTCCTAATCCCTTGCTGTAATTCATTCACCTACTAATCCTCACCTATTTAACAGTGTAAGTATATGTAATTTGAAATACTTTCACTGTAATAGACCCATATAAATGTATTTATACTTCATAATAAAATCAACATAAATGAATTTTCTTATAACATGTACCTATGGTCTGCCAAACCATTAGATATGACTGTTTCTCCTATGGAAGCAGCAGGGCAACATGCAGAGTTAAAAGTAGACCATTCAGGTATGTTACAGACAACAAATTAAAGGGAAAGCCAGCACACAAACATATTGTGGAACAGCCACCTCAGATCTTATCGCTACCCTAAGATAATATGTTTACACTGATGTCAAGAATGGAAACGCATGACTAACCTGTGTAAATGACTGCAGAGACGCCCCTCCTATACAAACAGAAGCTCTCCATACTCCTTTGACTTCAGCTTCACTTGTAGACTAATTTATATTATTCTCTGGCTTTGTACTTTTAATACAGGTTTGAACATTTAAAAGACCATACTTACCCCAAGTGCTCCTGTTACAAAAGCATCATTAATCATTCTCAAGCAACAGTCTCTCCATACAGCCTTTACTAAACAGTGCAAGTTAGGAAATGTACACACATAGTATAACAAACCTGGTGCATTTTCTTGCTTTTATTTTATTTACATATCTTCAAAACTGTAAGACTTGCTGGGAAAATGTATTAATTACAAAAATAGTGTTTCATTTTCCTCATCAGTTCTTTTTGAAGCTTTTTTTTTTAACCCTATAAACATTTCATGAGTTACACTTGAGATGCATGCAGAAAGTCACATAGATCTTCTTGTCAATTGTCAGTTACATTTGTCTGATTTTAACCAAAACTGGATGTGTTGACAAATTTTAGTTCAGATTTGTGCCATAAAATTTCATGAAAATCTTCGGGTGTGCTGGTGAAAATAATAGTTGCAATTTTTCAGCTTTTGTTTACTGTGTCTCAAAAAGTGAACATTTTAAAACTTCATCCAAAGGAGTGAACTGAGACTCATACTCACTACCATTTTGTGCAAATCAGTGTGATAAAATGGAACAGAAATTCTGATATTGTGCTGGTAATACCATTGGAAATTGAAGTTTATAATATGTATAGTAAGTTATAAACAATGAACTGGATAGAACAGAATCAAAATGAGAAAGGAACTGATAAATTATAAAAGAGCAAGTTTCTCATAATTTAAAGGGTGGCATTCCTTGAAAATTGAGTGTTAGGGCAAAATTCCTTTCATCTGACTGATAATTAGAAATCCTAATAATCCGGCACTTGAGGACAGTAGTCCCAAGTTCTGAAGTTCTGTTTCTCAGAAAAAATCTCATCAGTGAAACAGGCAGATCACAGGGACATGTTCTAAAAGGCCTCTGAAAGTGTCCATACATCAACCATTGTGGTATCTCCTGACTCCATGTCTCCTGCTCCATCAACTTCTTCGGCTATGAAGATGTCAAAGAACACAGAAGAAGAAGAAGCAGATGACCCTGAATCAGCATGCAAATGAGATATTCAATTGGAATATTGTTCTGATTAGTTGTACATCCCAAGTATAGTAGCAGTGACAAAAAATTACCTGTGAGAACTTAGGTCAGGATAGGTATTGTCTGATAATCTGGAATATTCAATTATTTGGTACATGTCCAGTCCCATGCAAGTCCAATTAATGGAATTTTGCTGTAAAATTTTAATGCCATCAGTATATTAAGGAAATGAGAATTATAAGATGAATGGATTGTTATCGTGAAGGTTTATTGCAGATTGAAATTATTAATGCTTGAAGGCAGTAGGACGTTGAAATTGGTGAACAAATAGACTTTTGAAATCTGAGCCTCTGATGTGTAAGGAATGTCCATAAAGTGTATCTGGTGTACAGATGCTGTTTTTAAAGTGACCTGCTCAGTTAATTTCTTTAGTCTGACTTTCTTGTCCATATTTCTGAAAACTGAGTTGTAAAACATTATGCCAGTGAAATTGATATTTCTGTTTATCTACTAAATATAATTGTATGAAGCTGCTGCTACTACATGTTCTTTATTTTATTTGGAATGTATAATCTAAACAATATTTTGATACATAATACATTATTCTGTGAAATACTTTTACATTTACCAGAGTTCCAGCTGTCTAAGAGCACAGGTATAAATTAAAATTTTACAGACCATAGACAGTTAATAAGACCTGTGTAAGATGAAATTCGTAAGAATCAGTTAGAGATACATCAGATTAAGAATGAGATTGATAGCTTTAGCTGAAAATATTGGCATACTTGTACTGTAATATTTTCTGAACCATTACATTTTGGACTTGGGGCAAATACAGTTACCCTATTTAATACTGTAACTTTTCAGAGCATTCACACAATATAAATTTACTACTTACCTGCTTGGTGCATAATAATTTGTGCTGATTAATTCCAGTAAAAATAAATAATTTCACAATCTTTCTGTATTAGGAAAATTTTATTATTCTAACTATGTGAATAAATTGGTACTATATCTACATTTGTTATTCTAAGTATAAATTATAAAGTGAAAGTTTGCCTACCATGTCATGAAGAGACTAGGAGAGTGTTCATCAGTGCCAGGTACATAATTATAAATAAAGGCAGACAAAATTGAGACCCATGACAGATAAGGGCAAGTTCTCTAATGTGCAAGAGACCTCTGGTACTGCAGATGTAAGGGACCAGAAGCAAGATGCCATACAGCATACTGTGTACATACTGCATGATAAGTTAGCATAAGGGCAGTGTGCTACATGCCCTTGCTACTCATAAATTGGTTAAAATAAAGTAATTAAAAATTCTTATGCTGGAAGAGCTCTGTCTGCATATTGGTGAGAATGGAAGACAAATGCATACTGGTGCAAAAAACGACACATACAGCATTTTTAAAATTATATTAAAATTATGACGAAGGGTGAATGTTCACTGAGGATCATACAACTGTATCTTTTCACACAGGCTTGAGTGTCCAGAGTGTGTTGCTGAAGGTGAATGTGTTTTTATCAGAACAGACTGAACTTTCTCTGGATTGATTTTGTTTCTGTACCTACTGAGCTGAAGTGGCGATAGACGTTAAAAGTTTCAGACTTGCTGGCAAATAAGCTGTTATACTTGGACCGTGTTTTATTGTGTTGTCACTCAAATACTTTCACAGAATGTTGTGATCCTCCCTGCAATAGCAATTTCAGAACATATCATACAACTGATATGGATATTTCAAAAACATATCTGCTGTCTCACATCTGTCTTTATCACAAGTTAATTCTCCAGTGCATTGGTACTTATGAGTATAAACTGAACACATGTACTGCAGTGCGTCTTTACTTTACTTATTTAATTCTACTTGTTACAGTTTTGCATGACTTGTATCTCTCTCCATGGTAATAGTGTGTGCCTGTGTGCCCCTCCACTTGGCCTTGCCACTGTCATTTAGTCTACCAGTTCATCATCTTGGCATATTGCCATATACTTAGTTATCCTCCATATTTTATCTACATATATTGTCCAAACCATTCTAATATTATTACTGCAGTATTGCTTCCTTAGGGGTAATTTTTGATGTGCCTACTTTCTTGCTGCTATGTAACTTACTCTTTCTCTCTTGTTTATGCCAGTCATGTTTTTGAAGTACCAGTATCATGCTGAAAGTTCCTCATTGTTTACTATGTCTAAGAGTGTTATAGAGTTTTCTTTTATATGGTATTTTGTGGCATGCAAAGATCTAGCATCACATGCTTTATGTAAATTTAGAAGTATCCAGTAGGAAGATTCTGCATGTTCATGATGAGGTAATGGATGAGGGTGATGGCCAGCAGAAACAGCAGACAGGTAATACTGTAAAGTATATCAAAACAAAATCTTACATGTGCTCTGCTGTGTGTATGTGTATGTATAAACATGGAGTAATATGCTATATCTTGTGTCACTATTTCTGTCAGTCTATTCTCATAGCTGCACTTCCAGTTCTTGTCTATACCATTAATGGCCCAAACCTGAGCACATCACATGTCAAATGGAAAATTACAATATTTCAAAATTTTCCATTGCATGAAGACGATGTGTATATTACTGAATACTAAACTTGTTTCATGAGGGAACACCTAATTTATGGCATGTACATCTTGTGCTGCAGACCAGCAGAAAAACTGAAAAATGTTTACTGGTTTCTGTCACATTGTCAGAGCTTGTGCTGTTCAATAATTTAAAAAAACTTTCCATATTTTTAAAAAAAATATAATCTTTACAAGATTGTTTTACATTTTTATTTATAAGAGTGACATGTAATGCCAAAATATGCTTTTTTCTTCTGTGATATTTAATGTGAAAACTAAATACATTCAGGAAATCCTAGTTGTTTAGACACAAATAGATCTCTTATGTGTTTTGTCCTCAGCATACCTACTTTATATTCTTTCGTAGTTTTAGCAATCAATTTGATTCTGCGTGCTGTTTTATGTGAAGTGATGAATGGATGGGCATCCCATTTGTCCCACTTTTTCCAGAACTGTCCCAGTTTTATGGGTTTAAAAGATCTCTGCCACAGTTTCCTGCAAAACTCGGTTTGGGATGTCAAATATCCTCATTTTTGCCAAGTAATAAAAATATTACATTTCTGACAATGTGTATGAACATTTTGACCTCGCTACAGTGAGAAAACATCTAAAGGCATAGGACAGCCATCAAAGAGTCAATAACAGGAAGGAAGGAAGGGGGGGGAGTGAGTGAGAGAGAGAGAGAGAGAGATGTAGATTGAACAGTTCAATTTCAAAGGAATTTCTTTTACCAATTTCCATGCCTTGTTCTTCAGCAATGCAATCCTACTATACAAACTCTGGTCCACAGACAAGTATGAATGGGCACTTCAGAAGAAGGTGACTAGAGTACTGTGCTGAGGTATTTTTTACCTTGCATCCTATTTTTTACTTTTTTTGCTAGTTCAGTAACTGTCTTAGTGTGATCTAAGTGAACTGGGTCAATTTTTGTTACTGTTTTTGTCCTTTTGTTGTCCAGTGTTCTTTGCTTTTGGTTTTTAATATCATATTCATTGTTTCATGCAATTACAGCTATCACAGTCTTTTATGTGAATGGAAAGATATCACAAGTACATGTTTACAACGACTGCACACTAGGTAGCTCCAATGTTCAGCTTAAGAACAGAGTAACAATTGCATGTTACAATTGAATCAACTAAACTATAGATAACACAACACTTGTTGTTAGACATACCTTTCTGGGTATGTCAGCACCTGTAGTGACATTTGTCCATGCTAGTATTAATATGCCAGTGATGGTCACTATGCCTCTGCATCAGTGTGAACGTAACATATTGTAGGTCCATTAGTAAGAAAGTCAACTAATATTCAACCTTCACTACTGCTCTATATTTTATTCTCCAACAACTTATTTTAATCCAGTTCACTCACACATTGTGCTGCTAGCTATTTGCATAATGCACACACCACCATTGAACTCCATTTGCATGTTCACATTGTTGTACCTTTTTTGTTGCACTCACATGAACCACTTCATTATATGTGTTTCTGTTTCATTTCTTTCATTGTAACTTGACCTTATAAACTTGCTACATTCACATATTGGTTGGTGTACATATATCTCAATGAGGATTATTTTGAGACCTCCAGATACTTTGTTTGCAAGGTTGGGAACTAATTACCCATTGACACAGTATTGTATTCCAGGAGAGCAGAATCTTAAATGGATACCTTACTCTTCATTTTGCCTTCATATATACAGTTAACTGGCAGTTAACACACAAACTGTAGGCAGGATGATCAAGGTGCTACCTGTTAAGTAGCAGAGGTTTTTACTTTAATCAACAAATTCAAGCTGGCTGCAGATCCAATTCAAGCTCCTACCCAATGGACACTGATGTCCTTTCCTAATAAAGCAACTCAGGCATACCACACATCAATACCTAAAAATTCTTTAACTCACTCTGTGGTGCCTAAATGTTGGGATGAACTCCCCTTTCTTATTCAAATCTAAATCTGTTAAAATGTAGTGTCAGAATTGGCTTTAAATTAAGTGGTCTGGTAACATCACTTGGCTTTTCTTACCAACATGAGTGATAAATGTACACCTATATCACCTATGGCAATCCAAGTGAAAAATCAGTGAGAGACAATCAGTATTGAAGAGAAATTAGACATAAGCCAACATGAAAGAGATGAACAAATTAGTTGACATATGCTGTAAGTTAGACTTGCTTATAGAAGCGTATGTAGAATTCTTGATAATGCTGGTGGAACTAAAGAATGTTCTAAGTCAGGAACTAAAGTGTTGTGTTGGAGTAGCAAGACAACCACAAGCCAATCAGACAGCCTTACCAAAAAACAATGGATTTGATTCTCTCACATTTTTATTGCATTTGAAATAAATAAATATATTGTATAGAAATGTATGTATACTGTACAGAAATGTATAGATACTATATATACAGTACATATATACTCTAAAGGTCCATATATCTACTAGTGGTATAGTCATACCATGTATAGGATGAGGTCAATCCCATAACCCCCAGGAAATACACTGTTTTAAATGGAAATTTTGGGCTTGATTTGCACAACTTCTTTCAGAAATGTAACCATGGTGTAAAACAAGACCTGCCTGTATATATTTAACTAAGCACAACGGGAATGTCTAAACTGAAGACTTTATATGTGTGTCTGACCATGCTGTATTGATACCTGAGATTAAAGATTTGAAACCATTTAACAGATTGTACCTTGTATGTTTTGATTGATACAAGACGGGTAAATGGAAGTATTTTTATGGAACATTTTTGTAGAATGAAAACTATACAAATTACACGACTTCCCCATAATACAGTCAGTTACTTTATGGTAAGGTGGCGATGAAATACTAAACTTAAGTATAACAACTACATTTACCATCAAACATAAATTCTGATAGCTGTTTTTTTTTTCATAGCGGTAGCATCATCATCATCATCATCATCATGTTCAAAAAGGGGGGTTAGGCGTGTTGCCTGTTCCTTAATCCTCAAGGTGTAGTTGGTCCGCCCATCTCTTCCTC
>Ga0209628_10001522_pt1 | contig 15100 bp, 8 predicted proteins | sample TergutCu122P4_FD_187285 | JGI IMG/M metagenome (GOLD analysis project Ga0209628, IMG submission 187285) | Cubitermes ugandensis P4 segment gut microbial communities from Kakamega Forest, Kenya - Cu122 P4 (SPAdes) (version 2) | ecosystem: Host-associated > Arthropoda: Insects > Digestive system >...
CAGGCCCGCCGAATCAATCATCGTCCGGCCCGATTGCACCGCGAAGGCGCTGGGGCCGCTGTTGGTCGCGCGCAGGCGCACGCGCGCAGGCGTTCCCTTGAGCACGATGCCGCGCATTGCGGCATCGGCCAGTACCGTGCTGTCGCGCACTTTCTCGAAGGGTTCGGCCTGTGCGGTGTCAATCTGCGCCGACAGCATCGACAGCATCGTCGCCATCGCGTCCAGGTGCTGAAGAATGCGCGGGTCGCCCGCCTGATACAGCGGCGCGACGGCCGGATAGTTGGCGATCGAGTCGCGGATGACTTGCTGAAAATCGCTTTTGGTCAGCACGTCACGCCCCCGTAACCTGGATGGCCTGCCCGGCGACCTCAACCATCAGGTCGAGTCGGTCAGGCGCGGACGCAACGGCATACAGGTTCAACGCGCCGGAAGGCAGCACCTGAAGCGCCGGCACGTCATCGCGCAGCTTGGCCAGAAAGGCGTCGGGCGCGCCGCTTGTCTGCGCCAGTTGCAGCAGCGACTTGACATCCTGCCCATAGTCGGAGCCGAGATAGCCGTACGCCGGCGTATTCAGCCAGTGCCGCACCATCGCCTGAAAACCGTTGCCCGTGATCGTTGCCATGCCACGGCAGTTTGAGGGGCCGGCCAGTGCCTGGGAGGGCTGGTTTTCCGGGTTGGCTCCGCCAGCGTTTGGTTATGGCAGAGGATGACATGGCGTATATTCATGGCTATACTGCGGGCATCCACAGCACAAGGGTTGTCATGTCCTTTATTCCACCAATCGAACAGTCCATCGTTGTTTGGGGCAACTGCCTGGGCTTGCGGATTACGGCTCCCATAGCCAAGGCCGCGCGCCTAAGCCGGGGTTCGGTCGTCAGGGTGGAGGTGCTGGAGGACGGCATCATGATCCGTCCGCTGGATCAAGCCCGGCATATGACCCTGGAGCAAAAGCTCAAGGCATTTGACCCCCAGCGCCACGGCGGTGAAGTCATGGCCGGCGGGCGCGTGGGCGCGGAGGTGTTTTGAAAACCGCCACGCACTCCAACTGGGTGCCCGACCGGTGCGAGATGATCTGGGTGAACTTCAATCCTGGGTCGGGTCAGGAAATGAAGGATGAGCATCCGATGCTGGTGCTATCCACGCGGGCTTTCAACGACCGCACGGGCATTGTGATCGGCCTGCCCATGACCCATGCGGCCAGCAACGAAGACAACCCTTTCGCCGTGAAGTATGCCGGGCCACGGGGCGAAGTTGGCTATGTTCTGACGCATCAGCCCAAGTCTTTCGACTGGCGCGCCAGGGGCGCACGGCCCCATCATTGGCACAAGGTTTCGCACAGCGTTTTCGATGCCGCCCGCGAAGGGCTGGAGTCGATCATTCGCTTGTCGGGTTGAGCAAGTTTTCTGAGCAAGTTTTTCGGGTTGGCGCTATACTGCACCCGTCAGCCGCTCCCGTGGGCCGCCTCTCCCGCAGAGTCCCATGCGTAGCTTCGCCAGCGATGGCGGGTGTCACCGGCGGGCCAACGATGGCGCAACCTCTTTGAGACGACGTTGTGTAGGCTCAAAGAGCGTAGGCCGGAAAGTGTCAGCCTCCGCTACCGGCGCACCGCCATCACTTCTCTCATGCGTTTTCCTCAAAAATTGTCAGCATCCAAGCGTTTGATCCTGGACGCTTGACGAGATGAACTTCCGTGCCATCCTTGCCGACGATGACACGCGCCACGTTTCCAAAAGTCACCCGGTCCTTTTCCACGCCTTCGGCAATGGCATAGACCATCCGGCGCAACAGTTGCACTGTCTGCCGATGGTTCATGCCGTCCTTGCGCGGCCTGGCTTCCAGCACATGCGCAACACCCTTGGCCCCCTTTCTGTTTCCGCTTGCTCCAGGCGGCCATTTGCCTTCCTCCCCCCAAACAAAATCCACCCACCCCAAGCCCTCCCGGTACATGGCGCGGTGCATGGTGGTCTTGTCTTGCAGGGCCTTGTCCAAGGCCGCCAAGCCACGCTGGATGCTCGCCTGCACCGAAGGCACGGCGTCCAGCGTCAACGAGTAGATGAGGCTGCGGTATTCGTGTAGCTGCAACATCCACGAGAGTGTGGGCAGTTGGCAGGCGGGCGGGCGGTGGTGTTTTCCGATGCCTTGCGCCCCGCCATTTATGCGCTGCTGAGTCCACCCGTGACGATATGCGCCATGCGCCGGTCGGCCAAATCCTGGCCGATTTCTGGGGACGGCAGCGCCACCTGTATGGGCCTGACCGATCCGCTGGACGCTAGGGGCGTTGTCAGCAATGGCGCCGGCTGAATTGGCGGCGGGCTTGGAATGGACGGAACCGATGGCACGCTCGCGCTGGCCACGACCGTTTGCATGGCCGGCGCAGCGGGTGCTTGCGCCAAGACGGGCGGCGCCGGGAACGCCGTTCGACCGGCTGCTGGATCGCCGCCGCCTTGGTATTTGCGAATATCAGCGGCATACACATCGCCCTTGCGCATGAACCGGCCCATGTTGGCATACGCCTGGGCTGCTGAAATGTTGCCATCCCCGTACAAAACCGAGTTGCCGGATATGACCGACTCGATGCGGCTTTTGTTTTTCTCTCCACTGACGCCTTGCAGCAAGGCGTCGCGCACCGTCATGGAAGGGGTTTGCCGAATGGCGCTCAACAGTTTGATCGCGTCGCCGTCTCCGAGATTGTGGAAAGCATAGACGTTTGCATCGTCATCGCCGCCACCATACTTGCGGCCCTTGGCGATATTTTCCCGCGTGAACTCCGCCATTACCCAAGCCTGTGCCGATTCATCGTTTCGGTACTTGCCCGCTTGCTCCGGGTCCACGCCGTATTTCCCGGCATACTTTTTGAAGGTGGCATTCCAGGTGGCGTCGGTGAATTGCCCATAGCCGAATGCCGACGAATTGGGGTTTTTGACGCCTGCCCTGAAGCCGCTTTCGACAGCAACAATCTTGGCCAGCGTGCCCGCATCCACACCGGCCTTGCCCGCCGCATCGAGCAGGTACGGCTTGGCATCGTCGTAGCGCTGGTTGGCCGATCCACCGGCTTGCTTGCCGGATTCAAAGGATTTACTGGCTTCGCTCTTGGGCTTTTCTGTCGGACTCGCCGCAGCCTGTTCCTGGCGCCGCTCTTCCCGCCGCGCCTCGATGTGATCCATGAGGCGTTGCGGCACAGCCTTGGCGGCTACCGTCGCAATGTCCTTGCCCAGTTGCACTACGCCAGTCTTGGCTGCGTCAACTACTTTGCCGCCAAGCTCAAGGGCTTTGTCCTTGGCTTGGCCGGCGACTTGAACCACGGTATCCTTGACCGCGCTTGCGCCTTGCGCCACGGTTTTGGCGGCGTTCTCGATCTTCTGGATGGCCGGGCCAACTACCGGCAGGGATTTGAGGGACTGGAAGACGCTGTCCAGAAAGCTCCCGAAAGCACTGAACGCGGCGCCCACTTTGCCGACTGTCTTGTCCCACAGTTCGCCGGCCTCGCGGAAGACCTCGCCGAAGGTCTTGACGGCGCCATCCCATTTCTTCTTGACCCAATCGGAGGCTTCTCCGAAGGTTTCCACGGCGCCATCCCACTTGCCTTTGGCCCAATCGGCCACATCACCAAAACTCTCCTTGATCCAGTCCCAGGTGCCCTGCGCCACGGGCACGATCTCTCCCCATCCGGTCTTGATGGATTGAGTGAGGCTGCCCCAGGCCGCAAACATCTTGCCGCCAAGGTCCGTCTTGCGCAAATCGTTGACCCAGCCGCCGAACACGTCGCCAAGGATTCTTCCAGCCTTGTCGCCGAAGAACAGGCCCACCGCACCGCCCACCAGCCCGCCAATCACCGTGCCGATGGGGCCGGCGAGGCTGCCAATTGCGGCGCCAGCCTCCGCGCCTGTCAACATGCCGGCAATGCCGCCCATCGCGCCACCCACGGCTCCGCCGTTGCGCTGGTCTTTCTCGCGGCGCGAGAGCGTGTCGTCTTGCTCGTTTCCGGCAATCTCCATGCCGGCTGCGCCAACCGCCAGCAGATTGCCTAACAGGGGGACGCGGCGCAACAGTCCCTTCGCCAGCTTGCCCGCGCCACCCAGCACCTTGCCGGCACCTCCAAACACCTTCCCGAACGCGCCAGCTTCCTTTGCCAGTGGCGCGGCTTCTTTGGCCAGCGGCGCGGCTTCCTTGCCAGCCTGCGCGGCCTTCTTGGACGCTTCTGTTGTTTTGCCGGCCGGGCTGGATTTCCTGGCTTTTTCTGGCGCCCGCTTGCGGCCCTTGCCTTTTCCCTTGCCGCCCGGCGGCCTGTCACCCTTGGGCTGGCCTTCCGGCCTCCATCGCTTGGGTAGCAGCATCGGGAGCAAATGCCCCAGTTTGCTCAACACCGGGCCGATCAGGGGCAGCTTGCCCAGAAACCGCGCCAGCAGCCCGCCCAGAATCAGCAACAGCGTGGTCAGCCAGCCGTGACCGCCAGAGCCGGTCTTTTTCTCCTCGATGGCTTTGAGCCGCTTGCTGGCAACCTTGTGGAACAGCCCGCCTTCCTGGCGCGTTTCCTTCAGCGTGGTGTAGATGCGGCGCAGCCAGCTTTCCTGGCGCTTTTGCGGGCTGCCCCGCATGATTTGATAGCCGCGCGCCAGCGGGCGAGCTACCTCGGTGAACGATTTGACGGCGGGATCGACCTCCTGCGCCCCGTCCCCCGATGTCTTGACGACTTCGGCAATCTTGTTGCCCAGCGAGCGGATGGCGCCAGCCGTTTTGCCGCCGCCGCGGTCTTCTTCTTCGCCGTCGTCGCTGGGGGTTTCCGGCGCGCTCTTGCTAATAAAACGTCCGTCATTGCCGCGCTTTTGCTGGTTAGCTTGCGCCTGCCGCGCGGCGTGCATCTGGGGCGATACCGCCTTGGGGACGGCATGCGCGAAGTCCGGGCGACTGAGCGTCTCCCCAAGGCTGGACACACCGACGCGGATCGCGCGCACGTCGTCGCGTAGACCGTCCCATTCCCTGGAGCGCTCCAGGTTAGGCGATGCGGCCGGCTGAATGGGTAGAGACTTATCAGCGTCATAGGCCATACTGCCTGGCACGGCCACGCGCTCGAAGTCCGGGCGCTTGAGCGCTTCACCAAGACTGGGCGCGCCAGCGCGCACATCCTCGCGCAAGCCATACCACTCCCTGGAGTGGTCCAGGTCAAGTGATACGGTTGTTTGAGCGGGTAGAGGCTTATCAGCGTCATTGGCGGCGCTGCCGGGCAGGGCCACATACGGGAAGTCCGGGTGCTTGAGTGCCTCCCCAAGGCTGGACACGCCGGCGCGGATCGCGCACACGTCCTCGCGCAAACCGTCCCATTCCCTGGAGTTACCCAGGTCGATCGGGTCTCCGGTGAGGAAGCCCTGTGCGTCGTGTTTGAGTCTGGCAGCAGTCATGGCGGCATGAAGGTGTCCATTTGCGAGAACGTCATCTGAATTTCCTCCATTGCCTGCTCGCGGCGCGACAGGCTCACATCCAGATTGGCAGGACGAAACAGCCCGATGTCCTCATAGCCGCCCCGGCGGCTGTCCTGGGTAATGAAGGCATGTACCACCTTGAACTTGATGGCATAGGAAGACGGCACGCCCACCGTTCCATCCTGCGCCACCACCTGGGCATGGTGCATGGCGAACCACCGCTTGATCGTGCCCTGGTCGTCGTCCAGTGTGGTCAAGCGCAACTCGGTGGCCTCGCATCCTTGCACGCCGTCGCTGACCGCGCCGCCGAGCTGACGCTTGTTGCCGGAAACGATGTATGGCGAATACTCCACATCGGTCGCAAACATGTTGAACCGTTGCGAGAAGTTGCCCGCCAAGGCGCTGCTTACCTCGATGAGCCACAGGTTCTTGCGCGCCAGTTTCTGCCAGCGCATCTGGTCGTAAATAGCCCTGGCCGCCGTTGGAGTGAGGCCGCCCAGCAGCGGCGTCGGGCGGCCCCAATAGGCTGCCTGTAAGGCCAGCCCAGACAAGCGTGGCGTCATGGCATTCATAGTCGCGCCCAGCACGGTTGCAGCAGCGCCTTGCCAGTCGCCGCTCATCAACTCGTGCACGGCAGCGTCGCCCGTGTTGACGAAACTCTGAACCTGCGGCGGCACGTATTTGTTGACCAGGCTTTGGGCCGCGCCGCCGGCCAGGCTCGCGCCCATTTGGGCCAGCGCGCCGCCGCCCAGCTTGTTGGATACGTCGGCCGCCGCCGCGCTGATGCGCGAGCTGGCGCTGCCGTTGCCGGAAAGCAGTCCGCCGCCGGCGGACAGACTGGCCGAGACGTTGTTGTACAGGCTCATGGTGTTCTACGCCTTGCGCGCGCCGTCATTTTCGTTTTCGCCGGCGCTTTGGGCGGGCGGGAATTTGGGCCGGGCGGTTTACAATGGATGCCGTTCGCTGGTCGGCGGAGAGAATTACCTCCCCCGCCGAGTCAAGTGCCCCAGAGTTCATCGTCTTGAGGCTGCCAGTGAACAATCCTTGCTCATCCTCATAGCTCGTTACCACCCAGGTCTTGGTTTTTCCATACCAGTCGAGCGCAATTACTGCCACTTCTGACGGCCTGGAATCAGCGACGATGAACATCCTGCGTGAACCAGGCTTCCGGTAAAGCTTCCCTTCTTTGAGAATGCGCGGCAGTTTTGCCAATATGCCCGGATGGGCGTGCGCGATGTGCATCAGGCCGCCCTTGGCGTTGCCCCAAATCAGGTCAATCGAACCTATGTCCGGGCGCGTCCACACGGCGCGCGCATCGCCGGTTTTCTCGCGCAGCAGGCGCTTGATCGCGCCTTCCGGGTCATTCTTGTATTCCGTGAAGACCGGGCCAAGGCCGGGCGGGGCAGCGGAATCGAGCGCGTCCAGATCGTCGCCTTCTTCCTCTTCGCCGAAACCCTCGCCCATGTTCGCGCCGAACCCGCCGCCGCCATCGTCGCCGGCCGGCTGTTTCGGCTTGTCAACGATCGTGGCGTAGAGCCTGGCCTGATCCTCGTCGAGCAGCATCGTCTTGGACAGGAACTCTTCCATCACGTCCTTGGTCGCGCCCAGCTCCTTGAATGCCTGCATCGCCTGCGCCAGCAGCATGCCGGCGTTCATGGCGTCCGAGCGGGTGCGCTGCTTTTCGGCTTCAAGGGCGGAAATTGATCCGAAGAAATTGATTGACCAGGGCCGCTCGCTGGCGTCAAACACCATCCCGTAGCGGCGCATGGTGTGAATGTCGATGACGTGGTTGAAAAACTCCGACAGCGCCACGCGGATCACGCGCGCGCGCTCGGCAGCCTGCGCAGAAACCCGGAAGAAGCCCCCTTCGCCCAGCCCGCCCGAGAGCTGATCGGCAAAGCCCAGCATGGACAAATCTACCCCCAGCGCGCCGGAGAGCAGCCGCGCGTGCAGCATTACGTCATCCACGCTGATCGTGGCCGTGCGCCCAGACTGGCCGCCGTTGCCGGGGCCGACCTGGATCGCCTGCTTTTCCCCGAAAGTCGGAATGACGTGCCGGATCCGTTCCAACAACGGCCGCCCTCTTTGCACCGCCTGCTCCGCGTAGCTCTTGGAGCGCAGCAACATCTGCTTGACCGAATCGAGCACAGACTCTTGCTGGTCGCGGTTCATGGCATCCATGTTGACGGTCACGAGCTGCTCGTCGATCGAATCCAGCCAGCGCTGGCCCACCAGCCCCAGCAGCGAGGCGGCGAGGTTGTCATAGGGAGATTCGGCGCTGTACAGGAGCGAGCCGCCCGCCATGCTGGGCAGGATCGGCAAGCGGTCAATGTCATCTTCGGTCAGGTGCAGCCGCAGCGCCTTTTCCACGATGCCGTACTGAGGCACCCACTGCACGCGCGGCATCTTCAGGCGCGCGACCTGGGACACGTCCAGCCGCTCGAAATTGCGCTCGCCGATATACACGGCAAAGCCAACCGTGCGGCTGCCGCGCTCGAAGGGTTGTACCAGCGGCGGGCGCAGGGTTTCATCCGCGTTCAGGTCGATCACGCCATCGGCGTTGGTATAGATGCGCGCGTAGGCATCGCCGAAGGCCGCGCCGGTGTAGGCCACCTGAAACGCCACTTTGTTGAACAGCGGCACCAGGTCGGCGGCGATCTCATCGACGATGCGCGCCAGGCGCGGGCTGTGCTTGATCTCCGATGTTTTTTCGATAAAAACCAGGTCGCCATTGGTTTCATGCCCGCCCAGCGCGGAGGTCACCAACAGCATCAGCGCGGTCGAGATGATGGGGTCGCCCTCCATGAGCGACCACTTTTCATAGATGATCTGCCGCGCCCGAGCGCCCCGGCTGCCCGAACCCAGCAGCGCGGCGACGGTGGTCACCCCGGCGCCATAGGCAAAGGCGCTGGCCTCGTTGATCTGCTTGGCTGGCGCCGTGAATGAAGACGCCCAGCGCCGCGCCGACATGCCCATCCGGGTCAAAAAACCGGCGTTGCGCGGAACGGGTGTGTTGGAGGTAGCGGCCATCCAACAAGGGTAGATGGCCCGGCGCCGCGCAAAGGGCCTGGTTTTCCGCCATCGCCCGGCACGTCGCCGCTGTTACGCGGGCGGGTTTTCCATGTCGTCGTCGTAGAGCACGTACAAGTCCGGGCTGTCGGCGTCCAGCAGGAACTCGTTGGTGTAGACGAGGTTGGTTTGCAGGTAGGCCGTGCGAAATTCGTCGGCGGCGATCATGGTCTGCGCATCGTCGTCAAAGCGGTACGCCTTGGCAACGGCCGGATCTGTTTTTCCGCCCAGGCTGTAGCCGTTGCGGTTCATCGCATCCTTGAGCGCCCACCACCACGGGCCGTAATCCCGGTAGCGGCGCCTATCTTTGCTCAGTCGCATGGCGACCACGCCAAGGCCAAACCCCAGCAGGTTGGACAGCCCGCGATTGGCCCGCAGTCCCGCCGCGCGCTGCGCCGTCAGGGCCGCGATGGCGTCCTTGTCAAACAGGTATTCGGTGTAAGCCATGCTGCCCTCTTTCAAATTTCACGGGTGGCGGGAACCAATTTCAGCTCCTGCCCGGCGCGCGGGTTGTTGCGGATCAAAGCATCCCATGTCGCGCGGTACACGTTCCAAGTCTCGTTCTTGCCATCCCATTTGAATTTTCCATTTCCTACGATATTGGCCGCATGCTTGATGGCGCTTTTCCACGCAAGAGTATTGCCTTTGATGCCCACCACGTCGGTGGGCCGCTGGCTCTCGGCTTTCGCCTCTTCGGGCAGGGTTTTGCGCACCGCCTCATCAACGGCGCTTCTGAGCGTGTACGGCAGGTAACTGCTGGTGGCCGGGTTTTGGTCGCCCCAGTCCAGCCACGGCACCGCGGCGCGCAAAAACGTGCTGGCCTGTTCCAGAACTTCCGACGCGGCCGTTGCCGTGAGCGCGGCTTTCAGGTTTTCAACCGGGATGCTTTGCTCAAGCAAATACTGCAACTGGGTAATGCCGCGGTCGAAATCGGCGGCGGTCAACTCCAGGCCGTTGGCCACGGCGAAGTCGCGCATGGCACCATACATTGTCTGATAGTAAAGGCCGCCGTAGGGATCGGTTTCCTGCACCGTCAAATCTCCTGGCACAACGAAGCGGCCCATATCGAACGCGCGGATGATCGTCTTTTGCTGGTCGAAAATGCGCCGCATGACCGGCGAATCATCGGCCTGATCCGGCCGGACGACGTAGGGGAAGTACGGCTGCGGCAACAGGTATTCGCGCACCGGGTAAGCGGCCAGAATTTCGGTCTTGCGGCGCTGCGCCACGGCGGGCGCCAGTTCCGTGAAACCGTTTTCCACCTCGCCCAACTCGCTGGCCTTGTCCTCGATCTGGGCCGCAGCGGTCAGGCAAGCGTCGTAGTCGGCGCTGCCGGGATAGACCCACTGCCCCGCCAGCGCCTGTCTCAGGGCATCCGGCACCGGCTGGCCGTCCGGCGTGCGGGCGTAAACCTCCGGCAGGCCATGACTGCCCACGGTCAGCACGCCCAGCCCCTCACCCAGGCGAACGAAGGTGCCATCGACCAGCGGTTTACCGCTGAAGATGGAACCTTTGCCTTGCGCGATTGCCGCGGCCACGCCAGCCGGGTAAGCGCCGGACTCCCCGGCCTGGCGCGCGAAGCTGGACTGGGATTCTTCGATCATCGACTTGGCCAGATCGACCTCGGATTGCCAATCGTTGCTGATTGGGCCGCCCTCGATGGGTTCCACCTTGAAAAGTGGATATTTCTTGCCCAGCAGCATGGCTTGAATATCCTGCTCGGTCGTGCGCGGGCCGCGCGCGGCGTCGAAAAATTCATCCAGCGTGGCAGCATCCTTTTTCGCGTTCCATTGAACGCGGTAGAGTTTGGCTGACGCTTCTATCTGCCGGCGCAACCCGCCCATGCTGGCCGTCAATTCGGCCAGCATATTCTGATTCCTGGCAACCGCGGTGGCCGTGGCCTTCGGATTGCCGATGCGTTCGCGCAGCAGCGCGGCCTTGGCCTCCAGGTTCCAAAGCCCCGCGATCTTGCGGACAATGAACTTGCTCGCATCCTGATTGGCGTCCAGAAAAGCCTTTTGCTTGCCGATGGTGTCCAGGTTAATCATCTGGCGCTCGCGGTTGCTGGCCGCGCGCGCCAGCGCTTGCTTGGCGGCGATGCTGTCCTGCATCCGGCGCATCGCGTCGGCATCGCCCACCACGTCGATGAGAGCCTCCATCTGCTCCTTGGACAGCCCGCCGGTAATCGCCACGGTATCGGCGCCGTTCACATCCATGAGCTGCTCGATCCAGTCGGCCTTTTTGTTGACCATCGTCCGCTTGCTGGTGTCGAAAGTGCCGTCCGCGTCGTAGTAGTAGATGGTCACGCGCTCGGTTTTGTTGCCCTGGCGCGCGCCGCGCCCGTCGCGCTGCTCCAGGCTGTCGGGCGTCCAGCCGATCGTCAGGTGGTGAATCGCCTGCGTGCCTTTTTGCAGGTTGATGCCGACCTCGGCTTTTTCGTTGGCAATGACGGTCGAGTATTTGTTGTCCTGCCCGCCCGCGTTGAAACCGTCCTGCACGGCGAGGATTTCGTCCGGCGTGTTGTTGGTGCGCCCGGTGATGATGGCGATGGCCCCGGCCGGCACGCCGGCGCGGCGCGTCAGCAGGCGCTTGATCTTGTTGTGCAGCGGCAAAATGTCGCAAAACACCAGTTGCTTGACGATGGGCGAGACGGCGCCGCTGTCGTCGATACCGCGCGGGTTGGCCTGTTCGTGCTGGAAGTTTTCCAGCATGGCCGCCAGCTTGGGGGGCACCGAAACATCCAGGTCGAGGCCGATTTTCTCGGCGATGGACTCAAAGGCGCTTTGCGTGGCCGGGTCAATGGTGTCGATCACCACGCGGTTGCCGTCGATGATGCGTGCGCGCACCTGGATTTTGAGCAGGACGGTTTCCTTGCCGGCCGCATCCTTGATAACGCGCGTTTCCTTCTGGATCGCCGATTCTTCCGTCTGCGGGCCGGGGCGCGGGCGCTCCTCGATGAACTTCTTGCCATTGAACTGGTCGATGACCTGCCGGGCCAGGTCGGCCTGACTGGGGATGAAGCCGTAAAAGGAAGCGCGCTGGTCGAGTTCGGGGTCGGCAATCAGCAGCGTCATCTTGTTGATGAGGTTGAACGGATGCCCGATCAATTCAAGCTCTTCACCGAAATACGCACCGACTTCCTCATAGGCGACCGGATCGCCCCGGTTCTGGCCTTTTCCAGCGATGACATCTATGGCCCAGCGGAATGCGCCCTTGTACAGCTTCAGGCGGCTGACGGTTTCCGGCGTCAGCGTTACCGGGGTAGCTTTTTCGTCCTTGCCGGGCACCGCGACCTGCGCGCCCACATCCTCGGCGCTCTTGATCGTCGCCACTTCGCCTAGGGCCTTGCGCAGCACGCCCACGTTGTTCAACCCCACGAACACGTCGGTGGTGCGCGCCACGCCGTCTATCGTCACGTCGTCCTGGTTTTCCTTGGCGCACATCATCTCCATGAAGTCGTCCGCGCCCCTGATCCCCAGGCACATATCGTTGACGCGCTCATGGCCCACGGCCAACGAAAGCATGGCGTAGATTTCCAACGGGCTGTTGGTGACCGGCGTGGCCGTCAGCATCAGCACCCCGTCTCCAAGGCTCGACTGGCGGCGCACATACCAGGCTTTGGCCTGCGCGTCGATGCCGCGGCGCGAGGATGGAGCCAGAGACAGGAACTTGGCGCTCTTGAAATCAACCGTCGCCGCAGAATTTTTGAACATGTGCGCTTCGTCGAACACCAGGCTGTCCACGCCCATGTCTTCCAAGTACGGCGCGCTGCCGCGCTTGTCCGACAGGACGGACAGCAGGCCCGCTTGCTTGCCCTTGGCGCGCTCGTCCTCCTTTTTGTCCATGCTCTCGGCAAAGCTGGCATCGGCGCGGCGCATGAACGCTTCGTAAGCGGCGATGGTTTCGTCCCGCAGGCGGATGCGCTCGAACGCTTCGAGCGTCATGAAAATCTTGCTGTGGCGGTTTTCCATGACCGCCGTCAGGTCGGCATCGAAGTTCGATGAACTGACCGCGGCCTTGCCGTCCTTGTCCACGCGCAGCCCCACGAACAGGCAATCATCGGTACTGGCGTAGGCGCGCGCGGCTTCCTTGCGCCAGTTCGACAGCACCGAGCTGGGCACCACGAACAGCGTTTTCTTCTTGACGCCGATGCTTTGCGCGTATTGCGTGGCGGCCAGCGCCGTGAAGGTTTTGCCCAACCCTACGCCAAAGCCGTTGATGCCGCCAAATTCGCGGCTGGTTTTGCGCACGTAGGCATTTTGGTAACCGTGCAGGGTCAACGCCGCGTTCATGCCGGGAATGGGCATCGGCGCTTCATCCTCGAGCTGGCGGAAACGCAGTTTGGCCGGATCGCCGGACACCGAATGCAGCCGCTCCATGATGGCCTGGTTACTGCGCACCCACCCGTTGAACTGCTCGTTGGCCGTGTTGACCATGCGGCGCAGCGCTTGCAGCGCTTGGGCATCGTCCATGCCCAGCTTGGCGCCGCCCAGCGTGATCGTGCCGTTTTTGAGGTAGTCGCCCATGCGGTTGAGCAGCTTTTCCCGGTCGGTCAGTTTGCTGCCCGGCACGTTGATGTCCACGCGCTTTTGGCCCGTCTTTTCGTCCCAAACCACGTCCGCCGATGGGTGCACGAAGCGGCGCAGGAACTCGGCTTTTTCTTCCGGCGTGACCAGCGGACTGAACAGGTTGAAAGTGAGCTTGCTCACGTCCACCTTGTCGATGCGCTGGCTGGCGTCGAGCTTTTGCCGCAGCAGCTTGGCGCGAATGTCGTCGCTGTCCGCGCTGGCAATTTCGCCGTCCACGCGGGCCAGAAATTCCGCGTAGTTGCCGACGTAGTAATCATCGGCGCGCGTGACGCTCTTGCCGTCGCTGGACAGGCACCAAGCGGGATCGTGGTACGGGTCGAAGGTGTCGCCAAAAATTGCCTTGGCATCGTCCACGCTGGCCCAAATCGACTTGTTGCGGTAGCGCAGGCCCTCGAATGTCGAATCGGCGGTACTCTGAACGGTGGGCGCTTCTTGCCGCACGTCGCCGCGCCATACCGCCGAAAACCCGGTTTTCTTCTGGTAGTGCGCGCCGATGGCCAGCAACCCCTCGCGCACCGCGCCGCCCAACGCCGCCGGGCGTTTCTTGGCGGTGACCGCCACGCGCTGCATGGCCTCCGATAGGGCCGGGTATTCTTGCAGGAAGTTGACGCCGATTTCCTCGCCCAACCGTTCGCGCAGCACCTGCGCGGCGGCCATGCCGACAACGCCGGCATTCCAGAATTGGGCACGCCGGGCATCGTCGCTCAAGCGCCGAATGTCGGCCGCCACGCCGCGCAGCCAGCCCGGAATGTCCAGCGCCTGGCTGGTGTTGGTCATGTAATCCATAAAGCTAACGGCATCGTCCCAACTCACGCCGGCGGCAAATGCCGCGTAGGGGGCGGTCAGCTTGCCCGCCAGCGCGGCCATGCCGGCGCTGTCTTCGCCGCGCGCCAGCGGCTCCCAGCGCCCGTCTTGCATCCGCAGCGTCTGCCCGGCCTGGGTGATGGTGTCGCCGTCGCGGTAGATGATTGGCGCCGTTTCGGCGGCGTCCAGCATCTCCCAGTCCACGCGCGAGCGCGGGAACTTTTTGAGCATGCGCCGGATTTCGGCGATCGGCTGCTGGGTGGTCACCCGATCCACGTCGCGGAACTTGTTCGGGTCTTTGGGCACGAACTCGCCCAGGATGAACTTTTTGCCGATGGCGTCAAAGTAATGGCCCTTGATGAAGGGCTGCCACTGCACGTTGGCGTCAATCAAGGTCTGCGGCGACTGCTCGCGCAGTTCGGCGATCTTGTCCAACACCTCGCGGCTGTACTTGCGGAACGCCACCACGTCGGTCATGGTGTCGGCGCTGGCGGTGCCGAATACCTCATTGGGCAGCCGGTAGGCGCCCAGGAACTCGGCCATGTAGCTGGCGCGCACGCGCAGCTTTTCTTCCTTGCCGCCCTTGCCGGAAACACAGCGCGGCGGCGTGATGAACACGGCCAACCCGCCGGGCCGCAGCTTTTCCAGGGCGCGCAGGATGAAGTAGTTTTGCAGCGGCTCCTTTTGATAGCGGTCATCGAGCAACTGGTTGCCGCCGCGGTCGGCCACGCCGCCGAAGGGCACATTGGTGACCACCGCGTCGTACTGTTCGTCCGGCGTGGCTGCGGCCACCCGCTCGAACGCCGATACCGTGGCGGTGTAGCCGGGGCCGGCGTTGACCAGCGCATTGATGCGGCCCGATGTTTCGTTGAGCTCCACCGAGTCGATGGCCGCGTTCAAGGGCGCCGTGGCGCCGAAGATGCCCACGCCGGCGCACGGATCGAGCACCTTGCCGCCGGCGAATCCTTCCTCGGCCAGCAAATCCCAAATGCCCTCGGCAATCGGCTTGGGGGTGTAATACTCGTAGGCGCTGCCTTTCTTGCCGTCCGCGCCGATCAGCGCGCCGCCGGTGCCGGAGTATTTGGCGAGTACGGCTTTTTCGTCCGGCGTCAAGCGCGCGGCGTCCGCCTCACCGGCGTCGATGCGGCGCAGCAATTCCATCGCCGCGGCGTTGTCGGCCTTGCGCTGGGCTGGCTTGCGGTTCGGGTCGAACTCGTAAAA
>Ga0209628_10001523_pt1 | contig 15097 bp, 4 predicted proteins | sample TergutCu122P4_FD_187285 | JGI IMG/M metagenome (GOLD analysis project Ga0209628, IMG submission 187285) | Cubitermes ugandensis P4 segment gut microbial communities from Kakamega Forest, Kenya - Cu122 P4 (SPAdes) (version 2) | ecosystem: Host-associated > Arthropoda: Insects > Digestive system >...
CTGTCAGGGTCTAAGGCTGGAAAGAGGTCGTAGTAGAGGGTTTTATGGGTGGAGCAGTAGTTGCCGGTTTGGGTGATGAGTTTGAACATGTACCAGGTGGGGGCGGGTTCGAGCAGGTCGTTGATGTGGGGTCCGGCGGAGTAGCTGAACTCGTCTAAGGTGTTGGTGTACAGTATCGGTTCGCCGTTTTTATACCATTGGCAGCTGATGACGCCGAAGTTTTCTTCTTCTAATTTTTTCATGTTGAGCATGAAGGTATTGTTCCAAAGGGTTGGGGCGTAGGTGTCGAAGTTGATGGCGGAGAAGTTGGCGGTGAGTGTAATGTCTTCTGTTACAACGATATGAAAGATTCGGTTAGTGGATATTATTTCGTTGCCTTTGGTCCAGTTCACGAAGCGGTAGCAGCTTGTTACGACGGCTTCGAGACGCACGGTTTCGCCGGCGGAGTATTTGCCGGAGCCGATTGTGGTGCCGTAGTTGATGTCGCTTGATTCGGCGATGACATAGTAGAACAGCGTATCAAAATTCGCAATTAAGGTACGTGATTGTGTTACGGTGAAGGTGTATTCTGCTTCAGAGGATACTTCAAAACCGTTTTCTGTCCAGTTGATAAAACGGTAGGTTGAGTCGGCAACTGCACGGACGGTTGCTGTTTGTTCGCAATGATAGATGCCGGCTCCATAGACTTTACCGCCATTTTCTGGATTTGCCAAGACGGTGATATCCAAGTCTTTGGGTTTGAAATTGGCGAATATATGATGATTTTTCGTTACGGTATGGTAATAAGGATTGTCGGTCGAAACGGGGATTCCGTTTTCTGTCCAGTTGACAAATTCGTAGCAGTCGTTGGGGGTTGCCCAGAGTGGGATGATTTCTTCGCAGGGAATATCGTTGCCGCCGCCAAAAACGTTGCCGCCATCAGGCGGATTGGCATAGAGGGTAACGGATAGAATGTCTAATTTGAAGTTTGCTGTAAAAGTGCGCGGTTCCATTACTACATACGTGAACGAAAGGTCTGTAGTTATCTCTTTACCATCCTCATCCGTCCAATTTATAAAGGTATAACAATGGTTTGGTTGTGCTTTGATGAGGATGAGGTTGCCGCAATCATGTACGCTGCTGCCGGTGATGTTGCCGGCGGTCAGTATGCCGCCACCTTCTATTGGGTTGGAATTCAGGGTGATAAGGATTTGTTGCAGTTCAAATATTGCTATTAAATTGCGGTTGGACAGGAGTTCAAAGGTGTATTCCAGATTGGTGTTAATGATTTCACCGTTTTCCATCCAGCCTTTAAAGTCGTAACATTCAGCGGGTTCGGCGATTACGGTGATAAATTCGCCGCATGGAATATTGGCTCTGCCGCCGGTTGCTGTACCGCCTATTGCCGGTTCTACCAAAACAATGACATCGAAATATTCTAATTCAAAATGTGCTACCAAGTTTCTATCTCCTTCTATTACAAAGGTATAGTCGGATTCCGTTGAAACCTCAATACCGTTTTCCGTCCACTTGACAAAGCGGTAGCATTTCTCCGGAATTGCCACTACGGTAATGGAATCGCCGCAGTTGAGGTTGGTGCCGCCGCCATAGACTTTGCCGCCATCGGTTGGCTCTGCCGAAAGGTTGATATCGTAAAGTTTTATCTCAAATATTGCAATTAAAGTACGAGGACCTGTAACGACAAACGTGTATTCCGGATCGAGCGAAACGGTCAATCCGTTTTCCTGCCATTCTATAAAGTTGTAACAATCATCGGGATACGCAACTACTGTCGCTGTGTCGCCGAACTGATACATGCCGCCGCCGGTAACTTCGCCGCCGGCAGTTGGCTGCGCGATTACTATAATTTCGTACTCTTTTAATGTAAAATGTGCCGTTAAAATGCGGTCAGACATTACTTTAAAGGTATATTCGGCTTCGCCGGAAACAAACGCTCCATTTTCTGTCCATTTTACAAAGTTGTATTCGCCTATGGGATAGGCTGTTAGCGTGATGCTGTCGCCGCACGAAAGGTCAACAATGGGGCTCATTGGAAGAACATGACCACTTCCGGGCGGGTCAACTTCGTGTGTAATATCAAATAAATCAAGTACATAGTTCGCAATGAGGGTACACGATTCGATGGCGGTAAAGATATAAAGCGGGTCGGTTGAAACTATCGTACCGTTTAACGTCCAGTTTACGAAGGTATAACATTCATATTCAAAGGCTTTGGCAAACACGGTGGCGCCGCATTTGTATGTTCCGCTGCCTTGTGTTGAGCCGACTGATGCAGGATTGGTTGTTAACGTAATTTCGCACATTTTTTCCGTAAAGTTGGCATATAAAACAAGCGAACCGGTTACTTCAAACGTATGTAAAATGTTCACAGAGAAGACTTCACCGTTTGCAAATGTCCAGTTTACAAATTCGTAACATTCGTTGGGTACTGCCCATATTGTTGCCGTGTCGCCCGAGTGATAAGGACCGCCGCCAAAGACATTTCCGCCTACTGATGGTTTCGGTATTAATATAATGGTATAATCTTTTTTCACAAAATTCGCAACTAATGTACGGTCTTTTGTAACGGTGAAAGTATAACTGGCGCCGGCATTGGGAATCGGAACACCGTCCTCCGTCCAGTTGACGAAGGTGTATTCGGGGTTGGCAACCGCTTGAACAAGGCATGTTTCTAGATAGTAGTAGGTGCTGTCCTGCCAAACCAACCCACCGTCAGTCGGGTTCGCAAACACCTTGATTTCGTATTGTTTACGTTCAAATACAGCCGTTAAAATTCTGTTTCCGTTAACGATAAAATTGTATGGATTGCTGGTTTCAACCATAACTCCACCTTCTTCCCATCCAACAAATTCATATCCGTAATAGGCTGTCGCCCAAACAGTTGCTAACGAATCGCAGCGATAGAGACCGTCGCCGCCGACTTCGCCGCCATTAGTAGGACTTTTTTGTAAAACAATATTAAATTGCTTAATCTCAAAATTGGCAATCAACGTGCGTGGACCCTTGACAGTGAACACATAAGCGGGATTGGTCGAAACTTCAATATCGTTTTCCGTCCAGTTGATAAATGTGTAACATGTTTCTGCTAAGGCAGTTACGGTTATTGTTTGATTGCAGGTATAAGTGCCGCCGCCGGTTACTGTTCCACCCTGTGGCGGATGGGCTAACACAGTGATTTCGTAATCTTTAAGCACAAAATTCGCCGTCAAAACGCGATGTTCGGTAACGTAAAACCAATAAGGATTCTGCGTAGAAACCTCTATACCGTTTTCTGTCCAGTTTACAAACTCGTAACATTCGTTGGCTGAGGCAGTTACGCTTATATGGTCGTCGCATTCATAGATTCCGCCGCCATAAACGTTGCCACCCGGCTGAGGATTAGCTAAAAGGTTAACAGTGAAATGTTTAACATCAAAATTAGCAATCAAAGAACGGGGTCCGGTTACGGTGAAAACATAATGGGGATTGGTCGAAACGACCTCGCCGTTTTCCGTCCAGTTGACAAAGGTGTAACAGTTTCCTGCTGAGGCAGTTACAGTTACATTATCACCGCAAGGATAGGTGCCTTGACCGGTTGCGGAATTGCCGCCGACATTCGGATTTGCCGTTACATAAATATTACACTGCTGCGGCGCAAAATTCGCAACTAAATTACGGTTTCCTGTTACCTGGAAGGTATAAATCGGACTTGTTGAAACGACCATATTGCCTTCTTTCCAGTTTACAAACTCGTAACAGCCTGTTGCTGTTGCTGTTACGGTTGCATATCCGCCACATTTATAACTTCCGCCGCCGGAAACTATTCCGCCGTAAGTCGGGTCGGCTGTTACTATTATGTCGTAATATTTTACGGTAAAATTAGCCGTCAAAGTGCGTTCTCCGGTTACGGTGAAAGTGTACATTTCGTTGATAGAGACCACATTACCGCCTTCTGTCCAGTTCACAAAGTCGTAGCACGTTTCGGGCGTTGCTTTTACCGTTACGGTGTTGCCGCAGTTGAATATGCCGGTGTTGGTGGGGATGTTGTTTATGGTGATGCTTCCGCCGTTGTCCGGATTCGCCAATGCAGTGATAGTTAACGGCTTAGGCGCAAAATTCGCTACAAATATGTGATTGCCGTAAATGTCGAAGGTGTATATGGCATTCGTCGAAACGGGAACGCCGTTTTCTGTCCAGTTGACAAATGTGTAACAGTCTGATGGAATGGCAGTTACAGTGATTGTTTCGCCGCAGAGATAGGCGCCGTCGCCGGAAACATCGCCGCCAGTAGCCGGATTCGCCGATACCATTACGGTGTAATGTTTTTGGACAAAATTCGCAACCAATGTACGTGGTTCTGATACGGTGAAGATGTAAGTCGGGCTTGTGGAGACTACCACGCCGTTTTCCGTCCAGTTCGTAAAGTCGTAGCAGATGTCGGGCGTTGCGGTCAATGTTACCACGTCGTAGCAGTAGAATATTTCGCTGCCGCTGATTGTGCCGTTGATGGCTACTGTTCCGCCGTTTGCCGGATTTGCCAACGCTTTGATTTCGATGGGTTTAAGTTCAAAATTCGCCGTCAAAATTCGGTCGTTGTAAATGTTAAAAGTGTATATTGGATTCGTTGAAACTTCAACGCCGTTTTCAGTCCAGTTGACAAAGTTATAACAGTCTGATGGAAAGGCTTTTACGGTTATCGTTTCGCCGCAAAGGAAACTTCCGTAACCGTGAACGGTGCCGCCGCCCGGCGGACTTGCCAATAATGTAACCTGATTGTGTTGCCGTACAAAGTTGGCTATCAAAGTGATAGAGCCTGTTACGGTGAAAATATATTGCGGATTTGTTGAAACTTCTACTCCGTTTATTGTCCAGTTTACAAAGTCATAGCATTGATTTGGAACGGCTTGCACGGTGATAATGTCGTCGCAGTAGAACGTCCCGCTGCCGGTTAAAACGCCGTTGATGTAAACATCGCCGCCAATCAGCGGATTCTTTGATACATTGATTGTGAGCTGTTTAGGAACAAAATGCGCTATCAAGGTATGATTGCCTTTTGCCTGAAATTTATAAAGGAGTGATGTCGAAACCACCACGCCGTCTTTCGTCCAATTGACAAAATTGTAGCACGGGTAGGGCTCGGCGATGACGGTAACCCATTCGTCGCACTGATAGTCGCCTCCGCCGGTAACCCATCCGCCGTCCGGCGGATCTGCCAGCACAATCACCTCGCAATCTTTCAACACAAAATTCGCAATCAAGGTCGTAGAACCAACCGCCGTAAATGTATAAGTCGGTAATGTTGAAACAATTACACCGCCTTCCGTCCAATTAACGAAGTTGTAACATTCGGCGGGTATCGCCGTTAAGGTTACTGTTTCGGTGCAAAGATAATCGCCGCCGCCTTCTACTGTGCCACCGCCCGGTGGATTGGCATAAACCTTTATGTTACATGGTTTTAGTTTAAAAATAGCCGTCCATTCGCAATGCTCTTTTACGGTGAAGGTGTAGTTTTGGTTTAAAATTTCGGTGCCGTCGTTTTTTACCCATTTTTCAAAATAATAACAAAATGCCGGCGTCGCCATGATGGTTATCGGGTGGTTGCACTCGACAACGGCGCTGCTGCCGCCCGCCGACGTCGTAGTCGTCCCGCCCAACCCCGGCGAGGATAACGTAACAACATTCAACATCTTAACCTCAAAATTCGCCACTAAATCGCGACTGCTGAATACCTGAAACAGGTAGTCGGGATTGGTCGAAACAACCACCCCGTTCTCCGTCCAACTGACAAAGTCGTAACACGGGTCGGTAAACAACACCTTCGCCGTGATGACTTCGCCGCAAAGCGCCGAGCCTTCGTAATCTACAATTCCCGCCAACGGCGGAAAGGGCGTTAATGTAATGGTATAGGGTCGCTGTACAAAGTGCGCAATCAAATTGCGATGTCCCTGTATATTAAAGGTATATGGATTCGACGTCGATACCGTCATGCCGCCTTCCGTCCAATGCGAAAAGTCGTAACAGCCATCCGGAATGGCGGTTACGGTAACGGAATGGTCACAAAGGTAGGTCCCGTCGCCTGTTGTTATGCCACCTGCCAATGGATAGGATGATGTGCTGACATTGAAAGGTTTAAGGGTGAAATTTGCGGTCAAAATCCGGTCTCCCATCACTGTGAAAATGTAGGGATTGGCAGTAGATACCGGAACGCCGTTTTCTGTCCAGTTCACAAAGTTGTAACAATAACCGGCGATGGCATTTAATGTGATGTCGTTGCCGCATGGGACGTTCGGACTGCCGCCGGTTACCATATTGCCGTCTATCGGTGGACTTGCAAATACCGTGATGCTGTGGTTGTTGCGAACAAAGTTGGCAACTAAGTTGCGATTGCCTTTCAGTAGGAATGTCCACGGATTGGCAGTGGAAACGGGAACGCCGTTTTCCGTCCAGTTGGCGAAGGTGTAACAGTGGTCAACTGTGGCAGTTACGGTTACAGGGGTGTCGCAGGGAGTATCTGTGGAATGGCTGCCGCTTGCCGAGTTGGGTGGAGACTGATTCGCCGAAACGACTAAGTCGAACTTCTTGCGCACGAAGTTGGCTATGAAATTACGGTGTCCGGTTACATAAAAATAAAATGGATTGTCGGTAGAAACTTCACTGCCGTCTATTGTCCAGTTGACGAAATCGAAACATTCGTTTGGAATTGCTTCTAAAGGTATGGTTGTGCCGCATGGTATATTTGTTCCGCCGCCTGTAACGGTTCCGCCGTCATTCGGATTTACATCTAACATTATATCAACATTATATGTCCGCATCACAAAGTGGGCAACCAAAGTACGGTCTTCGGTTACAGTGAAGGTATAAGAAAGTGTAGTCGCAACTTCAACGCCGTTTTCTGTCCAGTTAATAAAGTCGTAACAGTCGTCGGGATGGGCTTCAACGGTTGTTTGGGTGTTACAGGCTATGTCCAATCCGCCGCCGGAAACGGTATTGCCGGTATTGGGATTGGCTGAGATGAGGATGTCGTAGTGATTTAATGTAAAATGGGCGACTAAGGCGTGGTTCCCTGTTGGAGAGAAGGTATATGGATTATTAGTTGAAACAGAAATGCCGTCTTTTGTCCAGTGGCTAAAGGTGTAGCATGGGTTGGCGGTTGCGGATACGGTTATGGGGTCGTCGCAGGTGAAGGTGCCGCCGCCGGTAGCCGTACCGCCTATGGTCGGATTCGCCGAAACGGTGATGGTATAGACTTGCAACTGAAAGTTCGCCACTAAGGTTACATCTTTGGTTACTGTATATGTAAACGAACTACTTGTAGAAACTACAGTAGTGCCGTCTGTCCAGTTCACAAAGTCGTAACACGAAACGGGATAGGCGATTAAAGGTATTTGCTGTCCGCAGTTGAAAGTACCGCCGCCGATAGTACTGCCGCCTATACCGGGATTTTCCGATAAAGTTACAGAGCAGGTTAATGTTATTAAAGCGGGATTGGAATTGATAGTACCGCCGCAGATGTCTGCTATGGCTTGTCGGCGATAGTAGGTACTGCAGGCGACAACAGGCGGAGTGGTATAGTTTTGTGTATTATTGGGAGCAGGTGCTGGCGTCCAAGTAATGCCATCGGCACTTTGTTGCCACAGGTAGGTGATGTTTTGGTAACCGCCAACGGCTGTTCCCAAGTTGAATGTATGTGTTGTGTTGTATGGGATGGTTGCGCCGTTGGGATTGGGCTGTGAGAGACCGGGGTAGACCACTACCGTTACATTCTGCGTGTTGGTACAATCTTCAAGGCGCAAGGTATAGACGTATGTTACGGTAATGGGAGCGGTAGTTGTATTGGTTAAGATTTCATTGATAACATTATTGTTACCGCTGCCATTTGTTGGGGTGATGCCCGCTACAGGCGTGCGTACCCAACTAAATATTGTACCCGGCAAAGCGCAGGTAGCGGTATATTGGGTAGCAGCGCCGCTGCATATAGCAGGAATTACCGTGCTTGGATTGCTCAACACAGGACCTCCGAAAAGTGTTACGGAGTAGGATGTCGTATCGCAACTGATAAAATCGGTTACTAAGAAATTATAAGTTCCGGCATTTAAACCGGAAAAAGTGTTCCCTACCGGTTGCCAGTTAAACAGACCGTTATCAAAACATATACGCGCATCAGGCGAACCGCCCGAAACTACAAATCGTATGGAGCCATCCCCATCCTTACAGGCAAGGGTTTTTATGGTATCTAAAACAGTGATTTTTCGATAAACGTTTAAAAGCAATGTATCGCTCTGAGTACAAGAACCTCTTGTGGAATGGGCAATAATGGTTAATTCCACTCCATTAGCGGGGATTGGAGTTTTAACTATATAAGGAATACTTCCGGAGCCAACAGTTGGAGGAATAGTAAGATTAAGGGGCATATTACCACCTCCGAGTGAAGCGAGATAGTTCGATACATTAGCGCTATATTCCAAATCAATATAGGTTGGTTCGGTCTCATGTGGCGGAAAACTGATTTGTATTTCATTATTGGCACAACCTTCAAATATATTGTTTGTCTCCATACTGCCTTCGCCAAGATTCATAATACCGCTACCCAGATTCAAACTTCTAGCACGGAGAAAAATACCGGAACCTAAAGCGTGATCACCCTTATTAGCTACTCCTAATTTTAAGTGATACGACTTTCCGGGTGTTACAGTCGCTCTTGCGGTAAGAATAACTGTGCGTCCGTCATATTCCATATATTTACCTTTATACACAGGACATGGTGTTGGATAGCATTGTCCGTCGTAATTTGGCACATAATATTGAGTGTTGACACCTGTACAAAATTTTCCCGGGCAGTTAGGATAACAGGTAGGTGAAGAATTACAACCTCCAGCCCAATATACATTATCAACAGCTACGACATTTGAACCTGATGTTGTCGTAGGAAGCAATGCAATATTTGTCGCAGATAACGGAGGCTGACCCGTTTCCGATATAAAAAAACCAAATACATCACAGAAAAGTATTTGATCGGGATATTCTTCGGAAGCAAATATATAGTCAAAACTTATTTCATTTTGCAATGGGATAAAATCAAATTCCAATAAAGCGCCGTCAGTAAGTCCTGGTTTTAATGTATTCAAGTTAGGATCGTCCAAATTTGGAATATTTGGCGATGGTGAACTTAAACCACCGTGTTCATTATTGGGACCTTCAGCGTTTCTACCGGTACCTGTTGTCAACAGCAATCCGTTCGTCATACCCAAAGCCCAAGGTATTGTAGTTCCATTTATAATGGTATCTCTATCCAATTCTCCATGACTAAAATATGACAGACCTCTGTCATACGCATGTGTCCAAGTCTTAGTGCTTTGATTCCAACCATAACCTTTAAACGTAACATTGCTTATAGTTCCACCAATAACACATTTGTCATCACTTGAAGCTAAAAGTACATATTTCACAAGTTGTTCGGGTGTGAGGGAAGTAACCGGAACAATGGCATCATCAATTACGATACTTTCGTTCCTGTTTACCCAAATACTTCCCGGACATGGGTTGGCGCCACAATTCGGAGTACGCTGTTTTGTCGTATCCACAACTCTTCGTGGAAGCGCAAAAGCGGGGGTATTGTCTGTATTTCCTGCGAAGAAGTTTTCTTCGGAAGATTCCCTGAAATCACTTCTGACGGCGTTTTGCGCACATATTGAGGAAACGCCGATTAAGAATAAAGTGAAAATTGCTAAGTAAATTTTTCTTTCCATATCTATCAATTTTAATTGTTAACAAACTTTATTAATACCATATTATTTTAGCCGCTGCAAAGGTAATAAAAAAAATGATTAAAAAAGCAAATATTTTTGTCAAATACCATAAATAAAAAAAACATTTCCAAAAATAAACAATAAACCAATCTTTTCAAATACCCGTTTAGTTTCAACAGATTCCTCATTCCGCTATCGCTCCATTCGGAATGACGTATGGATGGGCGTGTAGGGAAATGAGCGGAAGAAAACGGAAGCGGCAACGCCACTACCGTTTTCTTCCACACCCTTTTTACTAAACTATTGATTGTCATTCCGAACGGAGCGCCAGCGTAGTGAGGAATCTCTATGCTAAAGTAAGGGTAAACATATTAATAATTACCTGCTTAATTTCGTTAGATTTCTCATTTCACTTCGTTCGTTCGGAATGACATTATGGCTGAAAGCCATAAATAGGATAGCCCAACGGCGATGCCTTGGGTAACGGAATACGCGGCGAATAATAATGCGTTTGCCCTGTCGCGTACCTAACGGCACGCCGGGCTGTTTTTCGGTATTTTTTTACCAACATATAATCACTAACGGGACATTTTCTTATTCAACCAAAATATTTTGTGATTATTAACGTTTTTAAAAAAAATCAAATAATAAAAACACACATCTATGCGCAAACTGTTATTATTGTTAATTCCCGTTATGATGGTATTTTCGTGTCGGGGAGCGGATAAAAAGGAGATAAATTCTTCGGAAATCATTAAACTGTTGAAGTCGGGCAAGGATATTCAATTGGTGGACAGAATCATTATGGATGATTTGGATTTTACTGTTTCAAGCGATGGGTATGCTTTGAACGTCCATTCATTACAAAATGAAATTAATTCCAACATCTTTTTTGCCGACTGTATTTTTATCGGAAAAGTTACAACCAACGGAAAGAAGGGACCATCGCCCGTGCAATCCCGTTTTAATAAGAATCTAATCTTCTTACACTGCGATTTCAGAGGGGATGTTGATTTCAGTCAGTCCGTTGTTTTCGGGATAGTGAATTTCAGCAAATCGTCGTTTCGAGAATATGCCGATTTCAACAATTTGACTATCTGGTCGAAAGACAGTTATTTTTCAGAGATAAAAGCAGAAAAGACTTTTTCGATGATTTACGCCTCTTTTTTAGGAAATCTCTATTTTATTGATGCGAAATTCAATCAAAATGCCAATTTTCAAGAGACATCCGTCAAAGGAAAACTCTCTTTCAACAACGCCGTTTTCGGAGGAAGAGCAGGTCTTGACTTGATGGAAATTGGCGGCGGCGCTTTTTTTAATTATGCCGTCTTTGAAAAAAACGCAAATCTCTCTTTCTCAAGATTTTTACATACTGCCGATTTCATAAAAACAACATTCAAAGAAAAAGGGAATTTAGAAAAGGCACACTTTTTGAATACCGTTCGTTTTGAAGAAATAGATATGGAAAAAAGTTTGATTTTAACAGATACATATTTTGGTAATAAATTCATTAATAAATAAAAAATTATGAAATCTCTATTCAGAAAACAAACAGTCATTATAATAATGACGCTCTTTTCGCTCTCTTTTGTATTTCAAGGATGTGACGAAGAGTTTTTAAACGATTTATTGGGTGGTTTGGGATGGTTGGAAGATCAGGAAGATATGAACAATATCCCCGAAGATATTACGCCGTTTGATGGCGGGGATACCGATTTTCCATCTAAAATGTCGTTGGAATCAATATTTCCACCCATAGGCGATCAGGGACAATACGGAACCTGTGTTGTCTGGTCGGTTGGATATAACTTAAAAACAGCGTTAAATGCCGTTGAAAAAGGATGGAAAGAAACAGATTTGGCAAAAACGTCGAATCAAACCAGCCCCAAAGATTTATGGATGGCTATTCCATCCGCCAAAAAGGGCAACAAATGCGAAGGCACCAACTTCGAGCCGGCTTTAGATGCGTTGATATCCAGCGGTGCAGCATCTATGAGTTCGGTACCATATACAAGTCTTGGCAACTGCGACGGTTCCAAAGTTGGAGATGGTAAAAATAAACTCACCAATTATCGTAAAATAGCCGCCGGACAAATGAAGAAATCTACCGCTAACGAAGGGCTTAATGTAGATAACTTCAAAGGCTATCTGAGCGCCGGACGTCCTGTTGCCATCGGCGCCAAATTAGGAGACCGTTTTATGTCGTGGAACAGTTCGTCAGTAATCAGTTCCGACACATACAACAATCCAGGAATGCAACATGCCTATCATGCCATGGTTTTAGTCGGTTACGACGACGATAAAAATGCTTTTCGTGTGAGAAATTCATGGGGAACATCGTGGGGCGACAACGGCAGCATCTGGGTTGATTATGACTTTTTTTGCCGCAGTTTTTGCTTTGCTGCCTTTGTGGCACAAAATGTAAATAATGTTTCGGTTGGAAGCGGCGGTATTGAAGGAGACCTCACCAGCGGATATGATTTGTTGGCACATGATGCGTGGGATCAGGTAATGAAACCGGAAGAGGAAGGTTATAAACCGGATTATGGAGAGAGAAACAGAAAATTCTCATACGATGTGTATAACTCCGGAACTAAAACTATTTTCCCTTCACAAAGATGGACTGTGATTTATATGTACTATAATGCCACAAATGCTAATGATTATAAAATCATTTTTGAAGATTATTATACAAACGAATTTGGAGAAGGTGATGATTTTTGGGAAGGGTCAGTGGGTTTAGTCGGCGGATGGTGGAATAACTATTCTGTTGCCCCGGGTAAAAAAGCGGGTGAAGCAGAATATGGTCCTGATGGCTTTATCATTACATACCCCATGCCTGAAATAACAGGAAAATATTACTTAGTAGTCATGGCTGACGGTTACGATGTCATTAAAGAAGCAAATGAAGATAACAACTTTTATTTTATCACTGCAGCCAACGGCAAACCATTAGAGTTTGAAAACGGCATCATCTTAAATATGCCACCACCTGCAAAAAGCGGGAAAATACCGACAACTTTCGGCAATACCGAAAATCAAACAGTAGTAAAACCCGGTAATTTGAATGCCTATACACCTGCCGAAATCAGATCCATGTTATTACATGATAAGAAAAGCGGTAAATTAGATATGAAAATGAAAGCCTACCGAATAGGCGGCGGACAGAATGGTGTGAAAGTAAAAAAGTAAAGAGGTCGGAGCCATAATTATATCATCATCGGAAATATCTCGCCGATTAAGTATAATTTGCCTTGTCCGCTTATTTCAACTCTTTCGCCCAAATATTTGCACTGTAAGTATCCTTTTCGTTCTGACAACTGAATGGCAGTGAGTTCTGTTTTATTCAGTTTCTTTGCCCAGTAAGGTGTTAAGGTAGTATGAGCAGAGCCTGTTACAGGGTCTTCGTCTATTCCGAATTGCGGCGCAAAATATCGCGATACGAAATCGCACTGATCGCCTTTTGCCGTTATAATAACGCCCCTTCCTTCAAGTTTTGCGATTTCCGAAAGGTTGAATTTTATGTTTTTAATCTGCTCTTCTGTCTCAAAAACAAGAACATAATCCATTTTACCCTTTAAGGCTTCAACGGGTTGTGTTTCAAATCCTTTTGTCAATGATTCGTATAGAGGGATATGTTCATAGATGTCTGTCGGAAAGTTTAATGTCAAACGTTCATTTTGTTTTGTTACCGTCAATTTTCCACTTCTTGGAGAGTGAAAATTGATGATATCGTACTTATGCCCTTCATGATGGAATAAGACGTAACCCGTTGCTAAAGTAGCATGTCCGCAAAGGTCAACTTCTACTTTCGGCGTAAACCAGCGTATTTCATATTGATTACCTATTTTTATGTAAAATGCCGTTTCCGACAAATTATTCTCCTTTGCGATTTTTTGCAACAAATCATCACTCAACCACTTATCGAGTGGACATACAGCGGCTGGATTCCCTGAAAAGATTTTTTCAGCGAAAGCATCAACTTGATAAATTTTAAATTTCATCGGTTTTTAAAATCCTCTCGGACAGTCATAAGGAGAAGAATTTTTGACAAAAGCCAAGCGCAGTTTAATACCTAAGGTCATTAAATTGATTCTGTCGGATGCTGAAATGAGTGGCATATCCTTAATATCTACGTCACCGATTTTATTAGATTTCATTTTACCATAAACATCATACGACTCCATAGATTTTCGAGTATCTTTTGTTGGGTCATTTAATCCATAGTCAAAATAAACACCGGTATAAAGAAAAACCGCATCGTCAAGACGCCACTTCATACCTGCTTCCAATGCAAGCATTGCCAATATATTAAAATCAAGACTTCCACTTCCTGAATTTATACAGTTAGCAGTACCAAAACCTTGAAACCTTTGTGTACCAACCTTGTTTTTAACATCAGGAAAATAGCCCTCGTTATAAACTTTTGTCATTGTAATATCATATTTATGGTTTGCTACAACATTAAATTTAAAACCTGCCATAACATAAAACCCTTTACCAATATCGGAACTTCTGTTCCATGAATGATATTGTCCCGATTGAAATTGCAGCATCAGCGGAATTGTTAGACTGAACAACTTGTGCGTTTCTTTATAGTTGTAAAAAGTAGTAGTAAGATCGTAGGAATACGAATTTTGATATGATTCAAGATATTCCTTCCCATGAGCGATAGAAATACTTTGCAAACTGTCTATCGTACTTTTTACATTATACCATGCTAAACTTCCCCCAATGTGGAAACCAACATTTTGACTAAAAAATCCCGTAAATCCACCTCCTATATCCATACTGAAACCAGTAGAGGAAGCTTCTTTAATTGATGGAGTATAACGAAATGATGACCATCCACCTCCTCCAGAAACTGAAAGTTCATGTAATGTCTTAGCAGAGATTTGCATACTGCTTAATACTAACAATACCGTAATTAATTTTATTTTATTCATTTTTTTATTAAGATTTAATTTATACTATTCAATTTATATTAATTCCTTATTTACCACCCCACGACGATTTTGACCCATTTTTCGGCGGCTTGTATGAGGTAAGTTCCGGGTGGCAGGTCGAGTGTTATTGTGATGGTAGTGGCGGTGGCTACTGTGCTGTGGATGCAGACGCCGTGCAGGTTATAGACGTTCACTGTTGTGCCTTCGGCGACGGTTTCGATGGTGAACGGGCTGCCGGAGGCGACGGGGTTGGGATAGACTATGAGGTTGTTGTCGTCTTGACTGTCAGGGTCTAAGGCGGGAAAGAGGTCGTAGTAGAGGGTTTTATGGGTGGAGCAGTAGTTGCCGGTTTGGGTGATGAGTTTGAACATGTACCAGGTGGGGGCGGGTTCGAGCAGGTCGTTGATGTGGGGTCCGGCGGAGTAG
>Ga0209628_10001524_pt1 | contig 15091 bp, 13 predicted proteins | sample TergutCu122P4_FD_187285 | JGI IMG/M metagenome (GOLD analysis project Ga0209628, IMG submission 187285) | Cubitermes ugandensis P4 segment gut microbial communities from Kakamega Forest, Kenya - Cu122 P4 (SPAdes) (version 2) | ecosystem: Host-associated > Arthropoda: Insects > Digestive system...
CAGAGATTAATAAAATCTCAACAAAATCATTTTTAATGTTTTTTACCAACTCCTGCACATGTGTTGGAGCATTTTCCAATTCGTCCTGCGTAACGGTTGAAAGCAATACGTTAAACTCGCCATTCTGAATACGTTCAAAAAGTTGCCGTGTCGATTCTTGGAGAGGAGCATCAAAATATCCGCCTATTACCGAAGTGTCTATATAAATTCTTTGTCGCATAAAATGATTTTTGTCTCTGCAAAAGTACTAAAAAAATGAATACCGAATATGAAAAATATTTTAAATTTCTTGAAATCAAATTTTTTCATTCTCATTTTGTCCATAATTGATGATTTCTTTCTGTTCAGGATAAAGTATCATGTTGTTGGTGTGTTTGAAATAACGGGACACCACACGTGGCATCACAGCCAGTTTTCGACTGTAGGAAACAGAATTAAGACGGGCAGATATAACCACCAGCAGGTCGTTTTCGTCCAAATCGCCGGCAAGGGAATTCATATTGGGAATATCTGAATAATAGATGCCAGTTGAAGGAAAAGGCAAGGTTTCTTTCATGCGTATTACCCCTTTCATGGTATCCTTGTCAGTGAAAAAGAATATTTCGCCTGATGTATTGCGTTGTATGGTGAGCAGCAGGTACATCCATGTCTTAAAACCCATTTCATGGTCGGCATGACGCGGCATCAGTACATAAATTTTTCGGAAAACGACATTTCTGGATTTCAGGTTCACTACCATAAGCGTTTGGGGGCAATTTTCAAACAGTTTTTCAATAATCGTTCCGAAAATATACTGGGCAGTGCTCGATTGTCCGCTCCAGCCCAATACAATGTGCGTTGCCTGTATTTCCATTGCTGCACGGATGATTCCTTCGGAAATATTGCTGTCAATACGCATCGCAGGCAAATATTGAACACTGGCTGCGTTGGCCTGCTGGATAAACTGGCTTTTCAGCGATGGGTCATGAAGGAGGGAACATTCTAATTGTTTTGGAGTTGTTGCTATTGTCAGCGGCGATATTTTGGAATCATTTCTTGTTTGATGAATCAGAACAGCAAAATTGAAAAGTGATATGGCAGTTTCGGGGTTGGACATAGGTACCAGAATATGGTCGGACTTGTATTCCTGCACGTTCTGTCCTCCTTTCTGCAAAGCAACCTTTCGTCCTGCATAATCGGTAATATAGGTACTGGCCAAACAGGTAAACAGTATGATGAGCACAACACCGTTGATAATGTGTTCGTTGAAAACCCCCATGCGATATCCCACGATTACGACTGCAATGGTGGCTGCTGCATGTGAACTGCTCAATCCGAAAAGCAGCATTTGTTCGGCTTTAGTATAGCGATAGAGCAATTTGGTAGCGAATGATGCAAGGTATTTGCTCAAAAGCGCCATGAAAATCATTGCAGCAGCAAGAATCAGCGTGTCAAATCCGGTAAAAAAAGCCCGCACATCCACCAGCATACCAATGTTGATAAGGAAAAACGGGATAAAAATGGAATTGCCAATAAATACGGTTCTGTTCATCAAGGTAGACTGGTGCGGAATAATACGGTTGAGAACAAGTCCGCAGACAAACGCTCCCACGATGGGTTCGACGCCTGTCAAATATGCCAGAAAACCAGAAGAAAATAATGATGTCAGGACAAAAATATACTGTGCGGTATCGTCGCTTCGAAAAAATGTGAAATACCAGCGGCATAATCTCGGAAAGATTAAAAACATCACAAACATAAATATGCCCAATAGTGCGATGGTTTTCATCCAGAAAAATGCGTTCAGCGACCCCTCATACGAAGTGGTGATAACAGTAAGCAACAACAGTACGGCCATATCGGTAATGATAGTTCCTCCGATGCTGATTACTACCGGTTCGGCTTTTGTGATGTTCAGGCGGTTAGCAATGGGGTACGATACCAGCGTATGTGTGGAAAACATGCAAGCCAGCAGCAGCGAAGCAGTAATACTGAAATTGAAAACATAGTAAATAAGTAGAAATCCAAGCACAAAAGGAATAATGAACGTGAAAAACCCAAACCATACACTCTTGAACCTGTTCTTGCGGAAACTGAACATGTCTATTTCGAGTGTCATCAGAAACATCAGGTACAGCAAACCCGCAGTGGACAATAATTCCAACCCCGACTTTTCGCCAATCAGGTGAAATCCCTTCGGCCCAATCAAAATCCCCGACAGAATCAATCCGAAAATCGCAGGCATACCGATTCGCCTGCAGACAGGCGGAGCCATCAGCATGATAAACAAACATACTGCAAGTACAATGACCGGGTTTTCTATTGGAAAGTGCATAGGCTAAACATATTTGTCAAATGGAACTCAAAAATAAATGTTTAATTCGTTAAAAACCACGCCAATAATGCTATTATTGCTGCTGATACGAATCCTATTATAGGTCCTATAAAATATTGCCAGAGTCGTTCGTTTTTTTTCTTTTTCAGTTCTGCCTTTTCTTGTTCCTGTTTTTCTTTATCTCTCTTCTCTCTAAATTCTATTAATGAAGGAATACGCATATCAATCATATTGTTTATTTCCATGATTTGTTCTATGTTACCCAAATAGGCAGAAAAATATTTATCGCTTCCCATATTTCTTTCAATTCTGCTTTTGGCTGTATTCTTCCTTAATTCAGTAATTTTTGGCTTTATTTTTGTGTAATATTCAGGTAATACTGTTACTATAGTATCTACATCGAATGAATCTAATTTTTCGTTTACTGCTATCCCAAGGTTTGCGGAAAGAAGGTCAAGAGCATCATGTCCGGCTCGACCCATGTGTTCTTTTATTTGTTGGAACTCATTTTCGCAAGTTCTAAGGTCGTCGGAAGATTTGATTGCTTTAAATAAATGGTCAAGCGCATTTCGCATTTCATTTATTGGAGCAATATACATTTCTTGCTTTTCGCTAAAAGTTTCAAGCGTAATTATTGCAGCCCTTACCTTTTCATAAAACGGTAAAAGGTCTTTCAATTTTGCATAAAATATCTCATCCATATCCTGAAAAATTTTGTGTATTACCCTTTGCGTACTTTACGGTAAAGTCATATTCAAAAAATTTTCAATTTTAGCATCTGCCTCTTCCTTGGTAATAAATCTACCTATGGCAAGGTTAACACTCCCTCTTACTTTTGAAAAATTGTATCTTTCTCTTTCTTTTGGCATTTCCATGAAATCCAAATCACTAATATGAACACCTTTTTCTTGAAACAGAAAGGCGTCAACTTCGTTTACGAAATCTTTCATTACATTGATTACTAATAATAAAGACAAGTTGATTATTCGTGGACAAAGGTACGATATTTTTTGGAAAAAATACAAATGTCTGATGAAATAATCAGGGGCCATCAAAATTATCGTATACTCGTTGCTTTTCCCTTCCCATAAAAAAAATATATTTTTCGCAAATATATTCAATTTTTGAATATTTTTGTACCGGTTTTTAAAATTAAAAAAACATGAAAAAGAAGTTTATTTGTACCGTATGTGGTTATGTGCATGAAGGTGAGGATGCGCCCGATTTTTGTCCTCAATGCAAACAACCCAAATCAAAATTCAAAGAAGTAGAATCGGATGGCGCCATGGAATGGGCTGACGAACACCGTCTTGGCGTTGCAAAAGATGTAGACGCCGAAGTTCTGGAAGGGCTAAAGGCTCATTTCAACGGCGAGTGTACCGAAGTGGGCATGTATTTGGCGATGAGCCGTCAGGCCGACAGAGAAGGTTATCCTGAAGTAGCCGAGGCATACAAGCGAATCGCATGGGAAGAGGCGGAACATGCAGCCAAATTCGCTGAATTGCTGGGCGAAATTGTATGGGATACCAAAACCAACCTGAAAGCACGGGTTGAAGCCGAGTGTGGCGCATGCGCCGACAAGAAAAGAATCGCAACCCAGGCTAAACAATTGAACCTGGATGCGATACACGACACCGTACACGAAATGTGCAAGGATGAAGCCCGTCACGGACAGGCATTTGAGGGTTTGTTAAAACGGTTTTTTTCATAACCATCATTTAGACAAATTCATCATGCAAAAGTACGAATGCAAGGTCTGCGGATACATATATAATCCGGCAGAAGGCGACCCCGACAGCGGGATTAAACCCGGAACAGCGTTTGAAGATATTCCCGGCACTTGGGAATGTCCGCTCTGCGGTGTAGGGAAAGAAGATTTTACTCCCATAAATGAATAGAAAAGTTGTTTTATTTGAGGCTGTTTGAAAATGTTCAGACAGCCTCTTTTTTGTAGTAGTATCAATATGCCAACTCCATTATACGGAAAAACGTTATCAGAAATTACGCAAACAGTCAAAGCGTTATCTTTGCCGGCATTTGCGACACAACAGATTACCGGCTGGTTGTATGGGAAAAATGTATCATCTATTGATGAAATGACCAATCTTTCTACCAAAAATCGCGCTTTACTGGCAGAAAACTACAACGTTGGCGTATCTGAACCGGTTGATGTAAAAACTTCGCAGGATGGAGCAAAAAAATACCTTTTCCCAACATTGGATGGTAAATTCGTTGAAACAGCCTATATTCCCGAACGCGAACGGGCTACCCTCTGTGTTTCATCGCAGGTGGGATGCCGGATGGGTTGTGCATTTTGCATGACTGCCCGACAGGGATTTCAAGGCAATCTGACCGCTACCGATATCCTGAATCAGTTCCGCAGCATACCGGAACACGAGCAACTCACCAATATCGTTTTTATGGGTATGGGCGAACCGTTCGACAATCCTGACGAGGTGATGAAAAGCATTGAAATTCTCACATCTAACTATGGATATGCCTGGGCGCCCAAACGAATAACCGTTTCTACGATTGGTATTCTTCCGGCTGTACGCCAGTTTATGAACAACAGCCGTTGTCATCTCGCTGTAAGTCTGCATCATCCTGATTCCGTTGAAAGGCGTAAACTTGTGCCGGTAGAAAATAAATATCCTATCAGACAGGTGATTGAATTGCTGAAAACTTACGACCTGAACAGGCAACGGCGCATTTCCTTCGAATACATCATGCTGGCAGGCATTAACGATTCGTTGCAACAGGCAAGAGACACAGTGCGCTTGCTTTCGGGATTGCGTTGCCGGGTGAATCTTATCAGGCAGCATGTCATACCCGGATGTTCGTTTCAACCATCGTCCGACCAGGTAATCAGGCAATTTGCCGATGAACTCAATAACAAAGGCGTCATCACCACTATCCGCCAATCACGCGGAATAGACATTGAGGCAGCCTGTGGAATGCTTTCAACAAACAATAATTTGAAAAATATTTTATAATGCGAATCAAGGGTTGAGAACCTCAAACTTATTCTTTGGAAATTTCAAAATAAATTCTTAATTTTGCAAAAAAATGAATCAATCATGGCAGCCCAAAAAAAGCCCAGAGTAGAAAACAATATAGTTCTAAAGCCCCAAGATGCAGGCGTATTCATAGACCCGCGAACGGATTTTGGGTTTAAGCGTCTTTTTGGCGAAAAGGATTTGATGACAGATTTCCTGAACTCCGTATTGGGAATTAGCATCGTCGATTTGGAATATCGAAACACGGTAAGAACAGGAGTTTCAAAAGACGAAAAGGCAACAATCTTCGACCTGTATTGCTCTACCGGAACTGGTGAAAAATTTATCGTTGAAATGCAAAACCTTCCGCACGAGCATTTTATAGACAGGATAGTACATTATGCTGCTCGACTTATTCAGCAGCAAGGGAAAAGGGGTAAAGGTTGGGATTATCAACTGCCACCCATATATTCGGTAAACATCGTCGATTTTAAACTCGACAAAAAAATCATTACAGATAAGTATTTATCATACATACAATTATTGGACAGGGATACAAAAAAAGTGTTTTACGATAAACTATCCCTTGTGTTTTTAGAACTGCCGCGTTTCAACAAACCTGAAGAAAAATTGGAAACCAATGTAGACTATTGGATGTATGCGCTAAAAAACATGCCGAATTTAAACGAGTTACCTGATATACTTGACGCCGAAGTTTTCAAAAAAATGTTTGATTTAGCCAAAATTGCCAAAATGACCGCCGAGCAACAAAACGATTATTATAAATCACTTCACGATATGAACATAATGAAAATTCAATTCGGGAAAATGGAAAGTACCATTACCGAACAAGGTAAGACCATTACCGTGCTTACCCAGGAAATAGCAGAAAGAGATGCAAAATTAGCAGAAAGAGATGCAAAAATAGCAGAAAGAGATGCAAAAATAGCAGAATATGAACGAAGATTAGGATTGAGTGGCACAACAGTCACCAAGCCAACTCGCTCATCAAAGGTACGTACACACAATGTTTAAGAGCGACATTCCTTTGATTGATTCGTACAGCATACAGTTCCATAATGGTTGTCTATTGCGAAACGACCAGCCCTGCCAACTCCCGGAAGGTGTCATTGTGGATAGCAGGGAAAATGCAAAACTTGACGGTGTTGGGTTTTATGTCTTCATTCCCGCAGGCATAAAACTGTCCAAGCCCATACAAATCACCAATCTGTACGATACATCTGTCCAGACAAGCAATCTTGTAGTTGTGGAACCCGGAAGTTCTGCCGAATTGTTAATCAGCGACTATTCCATTTCTGATGAACTGGACACAAGTACTCTCCCCTCTCCTGTGGAGAGGGGCAGGGGAGAGGTTTATGACACAACAGAAATAACGCTGGGTGATTCAGCCAATTTGGAAATGGTTCGTTTACAAAAAATGAACACCGTTACTTGTCTGACCACTGACACTATGGTACAGCAAGCCGCCTCAAGCCGGATGAGAACACATTATATAACATTGGGAGGGCGCAACATCAACAATAGCATGAAAGTAAAACTTACCGGCAAAAACGCTGAACATATCGCTGCCGGCTTGTCGTTGTCACAGCAAAATGAGAATGTAAATAACAATATGCTCATCGTTCACGCAACGCCCGATTGCCAAAGCAAACAACTATTCAAAAACATCCTTTCGGACAAATCCACCGGCGCATATACCGGACGCATCGTTGTAGACAAGGACGCCCAAAAAACTGTTGCTTACCAGCGGAGTAACAATATTTTATTGCATCCGGAAGCAAAAATGAACATCTGTCCGCAGTTGGAAATCTATGCCGACGATGTAAAATGCAGCCACGGCGCTACTGTGGGACAATTGGACGCCCAAGCGGTGTTCTACATGCGTTCGCGCGGTATTGATGAAGACGAAGCAAAAAAAATGCTTCTGCATGCGTTTGCCCGTGAAGTACTCGACAGTATTACCTGCATGTCTTTCAGAGAAAACATCCTGCGTTTGACTGAACAATATCTGATGGTTGGTTGAATTATCGCCTCAATCGAATAAAATAGCAGGAATATCCAACGGTTCGACAAATTTGCCGTCTTTATAAACGCGCATACTGCCTCCGGAAATCTCGTCAACAAGCATTATTTTGCCGTCGATTCTGCCAAATTCGAGTTTGATATCGTACAGTTCCGCGCCTTTTTTTGCCAGTTCGTCTTTGATAATGCCGGTAATCCTTTTTGTTAAATCCTTCAAGATTTCGTATTCTTCGGCGGTCAAAATACCGAGCATATCAAGTTGGTCTTTTGTAATGGGCGGGTCGCCGCGTTCGTCGTCTTTTAAGGTTGTTTCAACTAAAAAGTCCAATTCCTGTCCGTTTTGGCAATAATCGCCGAACCGTCTCAAAAAACTTCCAACCGCTTTTAACCTGCAAATCACCTCAACGCCTTTACCGAACATGGTAGCAGGCCGTACAATCATTTGCGCCTTTTCAACATCCGATGACACGTAATGCGTAGGAATACCTGCTGCTTCTATTTTCTTGAAAAAAAACTCGGTGAGCATGACACATGACTTGCTTACTCCCGCAATGCTCAACCCCACCGTGTTCGCGCCGGGGTCAAATTTACCGTCGGTACCGGTAACGTCGTCCTTGAACTGCAACAAAATGTTCCCGTCGCCGTTATCGTACACATCTTTGGTTTTACCCTTGTAAATCAATTTCATAAATATCTTGTTTTTGAAAATTAAATCGGATGCAAAAATAAAAATTATTTTTTATCTTTACAGCTTGTTTTGTAACATGGTAGATACTTATTTTGAAGGGCAGCGAAAAGCAGCAATAAAAACGCAACAGGCAGGGCTTACCATTGTACGTTTACATGCGAAGGACATGCCTGTTGTGGTTGAAGTAGACTCTTCGTACTTTGAAAAACTATATATGGAAAACTGTTTGTTTGACAATGTGAAGTCTGCTGCCGTCTCATTCACAAATGAATACAGTGCTCAAAATCAAATAAAGGCGGAAGCAACTATTGAATCATCGGCATAGGCTGGATAGAAGCATACAACAATATACAGTAAAATCAAACGCCATTTGATATATATCAACCTGCCTGTAATAAGGAGAGGATAGGTATTGATATGCGGGTGGAGGGGATGGTAATGCGGAGACGCTTACGATAAGCATTAAGGATTTGGGCGCTAATGAACAGATGATATGATATAACTATGCGGCAAAAGAATGAGTTGATGGGTTACTGTTTCGGTTTTAACATTATTTAACATAAGTGATTGTAAAATTGGTATAATTTTGTTTTTAAAATCAATGTATCAATAATATAATAATACAAATAATATGAACGAGTTAGCATGTTCAATAGCACGTAACCTGCTTAAAATTGAAGCAGTGAAGTTTAATTTTAATGATCCATATACATGGACATCAGGCATAAAATCACCTGTTTATTGTGATAATCGTTTGTCTTTATCTCATCCTGAATTACGCAGTATGATTAGAGATGCTTATGTATCAGTTATACAGGAAAAATTTTCAGATGTAGAAGTTATAGCTGCAGTTGCTACCGGAGCTATTCCACAAGGAGCATTAGTAGCCGATCAATTGGGAAAACCGCTTGTATATGTACGTGATAGGGCAAAAAATTGCGGAATGGGTAAAACTATTGAAGGTACAATTAAAATTGGACAAAAAGTAGTTATTATTGAAGATCATGTATCTACAGGAATGAGCAGTTTGAAAGTGTTTGAAGAATTAAAAAACGCTGATACTGATGTATTAGGTATGATAGCTACTTTATCATACGATCTCCCTATAGCAGAAAAGAGGTTTAAAAACAATAACTTAACATTAATTACCTTATCAAAATTTTCAATACTTATGGAAGAGGCATTAAAATGTGGGTATATTACAGAAGAAGAAGTAGATAAGTTATACAAATGGTGCAAAAGTATTGATTATGAATAGTTGAGATAATTTATCGATCAGGTTCTTGTTATTTATAAATTATTGATTACCTTTGCGCTTTCATTTGGGTTGTTAGCTCAGTTGGTTTAGAGCATTACCTTGACAGGGTAGGGGCCGACGGTTCGAATCCGCCACAACCCACAAATTCAAATGATTGAATAACTGAATAATCGAATAATTGAAACTGTTTAAAACAGGAGACAGGGTAAAATTTTTAAACGATACGGGTGGCGGGATAGTCACTCGTGTTGTAAATAATACCGCATACGTAGAAAATGAGGACGGTTTTGAGGTTCCGGCAAGCATGTCGCAATTGTTGCAGGTGGAAGTTCCGCAAACAGAATCATCACCGTTTACGTCTGTTTCTGCCAAAGCAGCGATTGAAAACGATACCTGTAGAGACGTGGCGCACCGCGTCTCTACTACGCCGGATTACATTGATCTTGCAGGCAATCCGGACGAGTCGAACATCGATACATCAGTAAATGTCTTATTGGCTTGGATACCACTACGTAAAAAAGACAGAAAAACAGCGTATGATCTTTACCTTATAAATGATTGCAGTTATCACATCATGTATGTGGCTGCCATGATCAGCGAAGGCGCTTATCGTGGATTACAGGCCGGAATGCTCGAATGCGACACTACCATACATTTGACGCAGATACCCGGCGAGGATTTGAACCACATCACCAGTATCCGCCTCGAGGTTCTTTTTTTCAAAAAAGGATTGTATATGCCACAGGAGCCGATGCGTTACGAACTGAAAATCGACGAATTTTACATTATGGACGCCATCAATTACATCACAAATGAGTTCTTTGATGAAAAAGCGTTGATTTTCAACATTACAGAAGAGCATCTGATGGCTGAAATTGAAAATGTAGCGCATGAAGTGCAGTTACATTTCGTTAAACAAAAACAACTGGTTGACCAACCGGTACCCAAGCCTGCAAAAAAGACCCCCGAAAACGACACGGAAGAAATTGATCTGCACATCGAACAATTGGTGGACAATCCAAAAGTATTAACGCCCGCAGAGATGCTCGATATTCAAATGAAACGTTTTTCTTTCTCTCTTGAAGAAGCCATCCGCAACCGGAAGAAACGGATCGTTTTCATACATGGAGTAGGGAATGGCCGCCTGCGTCTCGAATTACAACGCAACTTAAAACAAAAATACCCGAAACTGCGGTATCAGGATGCGTCGTTCAAGGAATACGGTTTTGGAGCAACGTTGGTATTTTTGTGATCATAATACTTTTTGGCCACTAATTCCACAAATTATCACGAATTTTTGTTTCGTGTAAATTCGTGTAATTAGTGGACAGTACTACGCCCCGTGGCAAACCTTATATTTTTTCCCGCTGCCGCACGGACAGGGATCATTGCGACCCACCTTCTTTTCGGTTTTTACGAAAGGTTGCGGCGCCTGCTTTTCACGGGTATCTTGCATTCCGGGCTGTCCATTTCCGCCGCCTGAAAACTCACTTTTGCGGGCTTGCATTCGACTCATATCGAGTCGGCGCGGAGCCTGTGCGCGTTGCACTTCGTTGGGATCGCGCAGGGGAATGGTGCTCTTCATCAGCATCGAGGTTACATCGCGATTCACTTTACCGATCATCGTTTTGAACAGTTCAAAAGATTCGAATTTGTAAATCAGTAATGGGTCTTTTTGTTCGTAACTGGCGTTTTGTACCGATTGGCGGAGGTCGTCCAATTCGCGAAGATGTTCTTTCCAGGCTTCGTCGATAGTGGCGAGGATGGCGCTTTTTTCGAAAGAGCGTATCATTTCTCGTCCCTGTGTTTCGTAGGCTTTGCGCAGGTTGGTGATTACCTGGAATACACGGCGGCCATCAGTAAATGGTATCACAATATTTTCGTATTGCGAACCCTGATTTTCAAATACATCCTTAACTACCGGCATAGCCTGTAGCGCATTGCTTTCCGTTTTACGCTGATAGGCTTTTTGAGCGGCTTCGTATACGGCTTGAATAGTTTCATCAATGGGATTCTTGCGAAAATCCTGTTCAGGTAGCGGCATCTCGATCGAAAAATAACGTATCAACTCCATGTTCAAACCTTCGTAATTCTGTTCCTGATGGAAATTGTTGACGGTTTCTTCAATCACATCATACATCATGTTGGCAATGTCGATATTGAGGCGTTCGCCGTGTAGTGCATGTCGGCGCTGATTGTATATTCTTACACGCTGCAGGTTCATTACATCGTCATATTCGAGCAGACGCTTGCGGATACCGAAGTTGTTTTCCTCTACCTTTCGCTGGGCGCGTTCGATAGATTTGGTAATCATCGAGTGCTGTATCACTTCGCCTTCTTTCAATCCGAGGCGGTCCATCAGTCCGGCGATACGGTCGGAACCAAAAAGACGCATCAGGTCATCTTCAAGCGAGACGAAGAACTGCGAACTGCCCGGGTCTCCCTGACGACCGGAACGCCCGCGCAACTGACGGTCAACGCGACGTGATTCGTGGCGCTCGGTGCCTACAATAGCTAAACCTCCGGCAGCTTTCACTTCAGGCGAGAGCTTGATGTCAGTACCACGACCCGCCATGTTCGTTGCGATGGTCACTGTACCAGTTTTACCTGCTTCGGCAACAATTTCTGCTTCGCGCTGGTGCAATTTTGCGTTCAACACATTGTGCCTGATCTTGCGCATGTTGAGCATCTTACTGAGCAACTCCGATATTTCCACAGAAGTGGTACCCACCAGTACCGGACGGCCATGATTTACCAGATTGACAATTTCATCAATTACCGCATTGTACTTTTCGCGTTTGGTTTTGTATACCAAATCCTCATGATCATTGCGGATGACCGATCTGTTGGTTGGTATTACTACCACATCTAATTTATAAATGTTCCACAACTCGCCCGCTTCCGTTTCGGCTGTACCGGTCATACCTGCCAACTTGTGGTACATACGGAAATAATTTTGGAGTGTTATTGTGGCAAATGTTTGCGTGGCGGCTTCTACTTTTACATTTTCCTTTGCTTCGATGGCTTGGTGCAATCCGTCGGAATATCGGCGACCTTCCATGATACGGCCGGTCTGTTCGTCTACAATTTTCACCTTATTGTCGATCACCACATATTCGTCATCCTTTTCAAACAATGTGTACGCTTTCAATAACTGGTTGACAGTATGCACACGCTCCGATTTTACGGCGTATTCCTGCAACAGTTCGTCCTTTTTGGCAATTTTTTGTTCCGGAGTCAGGTTTTGTTTTTCAAGTTCTGCAACGGAAGATCCTATGTCGGGCAGGACGAAGAAATTTGGGTCTTCGGTTCTGCGCGTTAACACTTCTATACCTTTATCGGTCAATTCAATACTGTTGTGTTTTTCATCAATCACAAAGAACAGTTCATCGGTGATGATGTGCATGTGCTTGTTGTTTTCCTGCATGTAGAAGTTTTCGGTCTTTTGAAGCAGCAGTTTGTTACCCTGTTCGCTAAGAAGTTTAATTAAAGGTTTGTTCTTTGGCAAACCCTTGTGGGCGCGAAGCAACAGCACTCCGCCATTTTCTTTTTCCTTGGGGTCTTCGCTGTCTACAAGTTTTTTTGCTTCTGACAGTATCTGCGTCACTAATCTTCGCTGTTCACCGAAAAGTTGTTCCACACGCTGCTTGTATTCGTCAAACAACTGGTTATCTCCTTTTGGCACGGGGCCTGCGATGATCAGAGGTGTTCGGGCGTCGTCTATCAACACGGAGTCCACCTCGTCTACAATCGAATAATGGTGTTTGCGCTGTACCAGATCGTCGGGACTGATGGCCATATTATCACGCAGATAGTCGAAACCAAACTCGTTGTTGGTTCCGAATGTGATGTCTGAATTATATGCTTGACGGCGTTGCGGCGAATTGGGCTGATGCTTGTCGATACAGTCCACTGACAGACCATGAAATTCATACAGGGGTCCCATCCATTCCGAGTCACGTTTCGAGAGGTAATCGTTCACCGTCACCACATGTACGCCTCGTCCCGCCAATGCATTGAGAAAAACTGGAAGCGTCGCCACTAATGTTTTACCTTCGCCCGTTGCCATTTCTGCAATCTTACCCTGATGTAAAGCCACACCGCCAATCAACTGCACATCGTAATGCACCATATCCCAGGTGATTTCATTTCCACCGGCCATCCAATGGTTAAGATACACCGCATTGTCGTCTTCAATAAGCACATTGTTCTTTTTGATGCTCAAATTGCGATCGAAATCATTAGCCGTAACAACCACCCTTTCGTTTTCCTTGAAACGGCGAGCTGTGTCTTTCATAATGGCAAATGCAGTTGGCAACATTTCGATAAGTGTATCCTCAATGGTTTTCACTACATCTTTTTCAAGATGGTCGATTTCCTTGTAAATATTTTCCACGTCGTCTACTGGAGTTTCCGGGGCTTCAGCCTGCTCTTTCATTTGGGAAATCCGGTTTTCGTCTTCCAGAATGGCTTCCTTAATTTTCTTTTTCAGAAGATCGGTTTCGGCGCGCAACTGGTCGTTCGAAAAGCCTGTAATGCGGTCAAATTCTTTCTTTACCTTTTCCACGTGGGGATGTATCTCTTTCATATCGCGATCGGCTTTATTTCCGAAAAATGCTGACAGAATGGAATTTATGATACTCATGATGATATTTTAAAATAAAGCACAAAGGTACATGAAAATGTGGAAACAGCCAAAAGACATTTTTTTTGAATTTCAACCGTAAAACACAAAAAATAATTTAGGAAAAATTTTATCGCCATGAGGCTTCTAAAGCAACTTAAAAATTTTTACTACCTTTGTCAGGTTTTTTGACGTATATAATATTCATTTTAATCCTCAAATTGTCAATTGAATATGAATGTAAAGAGTTTTTTTGGAAGTGTATTTTTGCTGTCTTTCATAGCAACGGTTTCTGTTTTTTCGCAAAACTACGAAATATCTGTCACCCTCAATAGCCGCAACGATACGGTGTTGCTGGGACATTTCTTTGCCAAAAACGACCTGATGATCCCCGACGATACCCTTGTTCTGAAAAAAGGAAAGGGTGTGTTTCGCGGAACAAAGAAATTAGAAAAAGGCGTCTATTTCCTCATTAGCGACGGTAAAAAACTGTTCGACTTTATCATCGGCGAAAACAAAAAGTTCGGAATCATTGCCGATACTGCCGATTTCATCAACCGGACAAAATTCACCTCATCGCCCGAAAATGATGTTTTCTTTGAATTTCAGCGTTTCAATGCCGACCGTGGCAGGCAATTCCAACAGTTGAACGAACAGTTCCAAATCGCAACCACCGATGAAGAAAAAAATGCCATCCGCACTAAAATGCAGACGTTGAGAGATGAACGTATCAAATACATTGAAAATCTGGTGGAAACAAACAAGGATTTGTATGTAAGCAAGTTTTTGAGAACGCTTGTTCCCGTAGAAACCCGTCTGCCCGATCCGCCTAAAGACGATGACGGGAAAGTTACCGATCCGGCTTTTCAGTATCGCTGGTACCGCGCACATTTTTTCGATAACCTCAACATCTTCGATCCAGAAATGTTGCGTACCCCTTTCTATGAGGAAAAACTGATGGAATTTATGACAAAAGTTATCCCGCAACATACTGATACCATCTGCACTGAAGCCAGTAAAATTCTGACCAAAGCAAAAGCCAACGATGAAATTTTTCGCTGCATCATGGTGTCACTGTTTAATCATTACGCGACGCTTGCCAACAAAGTGCTGGTGCAGGGGTATGTAGTTCCTGAAAACGTATGGGTTTATCTTGCCGAAAAATGGT
>Ga0209628_10001525_pt1 | contig 15091 bp, 15 predicted proteins | sample TergutCu122P4_FD_187285 | JGI IMG/M metagenome (GOLD analysis project Ga0209628, IMG submission 187285) | Cubitermes ugandensis P4 segment gut microbial communities from Kakamega Forest, Kenya - Cu122 P4 (SPAdes) (version 2) | ecosystem: Host-associated > Arthropoda: Insects > Digestive system...
AGAAAAGGCAAATAAAATAAAAAAATGACTTTGTAGCAACAAATCGACAATTATTTGGGGCTATATGACTGATTATTTGTGGATTCAAAAAGTAAAATCCGTTGACAGAAAGGAACGCTTTCACGACCGCATCCTGCGAAATCACGACACTTTTGAATCGGCTGTGTCAACCGGGCTTTCGGTCACTGGGACGGAGCAAATGACGGGTCACGGGGACATAGCAACCGACCGGAAAAATGGAAAGGGCAAGTTTCTTACTTGAAGGAATAAAAAGCACAAGTTTGCATCTTATTATTGCGTCCTTTCATCACTTGAATAGTTGCAATAGCTTCTTATAGAGACGTCAAGTACGATTACGGATTGGCTCTTCTTATGTTGGGCTTTAAATACAAAGTCTCATCGGCGTCTGTTTTTGCTTTCCATGCCTGATAGTAGGTAGAAGTATAAAGATCAAGCTGATAGACATTTTTGCCGTAATTTTTCGCGTTTCGCATGAGTCTGCTTACATAGTAGAGACTGAAATCGGAAGCCTGATACCGGCTCAGTTCTGAGTTTTCAATTCTTTTGCCGTCAAGCCATACCCCATATTCGGTTGGCGACTTCCACGCTTCAAATTCCTCTTTGGAGGGAATTTTCGTTTCGGGTACTTTGCTTCGTTGAGGGGTTAAAGTCAAAACGGCCCGCTGATCGGACGACATATCTTGAAAAAGCGAATTCAGTCGGTCGATGTCCTCTTTTGCGATTATCCCAAAGCTGTAAATTTTTCTCCCGTCCTTTTCAGTCATGTACTTCTCTAAAATCTGATTGTACTCTTTGTAGCGGGTTGCAAAGGTATTATCCATTAATAACGCTGCTAATCTACTATCCTGCTGCGTTGCAGAAATAACCATCACGGGATTGTTCGTAGCCTGGCCGGTATTGCTAACAGTTGTCTGTTGTGCACTTGTTTCATCTTGCGCAATTGTTTTGGTCGAAAAGACGCAAAACGCGGCAAGAAATACGGGAATCAAAGCCAGCATACAGTTCCATTCCCTTTTCTTCGATGTTGTCTTAGTCATCATAATAATTCGTTTTTTGTGATTAGATAATTGAGTCCACTCCGAAAAATCAAAAAACTTTACCACAAAGAACACAAAGGAAATTCACAAAGAACACAAATCGCTGTAAAACAGGTTGTTTTCTTTATGTCATTTGTGTTAGTTTTGTGTTCTTTGTGGTTAAAAATACTTTTCGGAGTGGACTCATAATTGAAATTTGAAGTATAAAAATTCGTTTTCTTCGGTGTTTTTCAACTGTCAGGTCGATTTGGCAAGGAAGGCGACACCTGCCATGATCAAAAATACACCTATCCAGCGCGTGAGCGGAACCGTTTCGTGGAAGAAAAAAACAGCGGCTATCGTGCCGAAAATATAACTGATGCTTATCAAGGGATATGCGAGAGACAAATCGTTGTGTTTCAGTATGTAAAACCAGAGGACAGTGGCGACTATCATCGACAGCCCCGAACCGACCAACCACCAGTTGGCAAAGAAGTCGCGAAAATATTTCAGCGTCCAACTGAATGGCCCTGTTTTCGCAAGTCCGAATTTAAGCAGAACCTGTCCTATAGCAAGAAACGAACATTGTACTAACGAGAAGCATATTAATCTGAGCATGACGATAATAAAGTGAAGGTGTGAGACTTATTCCTGTAATGATTATAGACAAGGATACGTTTGATACCGCTGATATCAACGCCCTCTTTGACTTGCAAAAGAGCAGGCGCTATGCCTTTGCGAAGGCAAGTCAACGCCACATACACAGCGATAGCAGACGATGAAAACGATTCGCCGAACAGGTGTTTGTACTGCAATAGAGGGATGTTACCGAAAAAACGGTTTATGGTATCATAGTAAACCCTGTCATATTCTGCGTGGGTATTCAAGCCTGTCAGTATCACGTCGATGTCTGATAGCTTGCAGCCGCATTGGGCCAGCAGCGTATCAAGCGCTCGCCTCATCATGTCAGGCGTCGGTTGGTGCATCAGTTCGACGTCGTTCAGTTCACAAATCGTTTGTTCGTTGCGGACGCTGCTGAGCAACATGCTGACTGACGCTTCGCCGGCGAAGCAGTTCTGCTTGAGGGATTCGCCTTTTTCAAAATTCCAGATTCCTATTCGCTTGAAGAAAAGATAGTAGTCATAGGTCAGTTCGTCGTAATTGCCAACTAAGACATTGGACGCTCGCCCCAGTTCGATTTGCATCATTGCGTCGAGCAATACGTTTTCGAAAGAAGCGCCCCGATGCACAAACGTATTGTTGTACCCGTGACATTTCAGGTCGATGGCAATCGTCGAGCTGAGGATGTTATGCGTCGACTGCATGAAATAGGTTGGTTGGAGTAATTTTTCGCCGTTCTCACGGATTAAATATAAAAACTTCTCGGTGTTATCAATACATCCAAGACCTGTGCCGCTGATGATGGCGTCGGGCATTTCGACTGAAGCCTCTTTTAATACAAGGCGCGAGAGAACGATAGCCCGTTTCAGAATCGTACACAAACGACGCGATTGTAGCGTTGAAAAATAGGGTGAAAAGTCGGGGTTGGCGGTTGGGACACGCTTGTCTGTGGGATAGACAGGGTTGTTGAACCATTCGTCTGAGAGCGGCTTTTGTACAGTGATTTGATGGGCAGATTGAATATAGACCATTTATTAATTGAGAATTGAGAATTTTCCTTAGTGTTAAAAATCAATCAATTTGTCTGTTTCGCTTGCGGAACAAATTAAGAATTGAGACATCCCCCTGCCCCCTTCAAAGGGGGAATCCTAAAGACATCCCCCTGCCCCCTTCAAAGCGGGAATCCTAAGGACATCCCACTGCCTCCATTTCTTCCCTTCGGAACTTTCCTTAGTGTAGCAAATAATTATGTCGTTTTACGAAGTGAAACAAAGAGACACATTGATTGATTTTCATAGGAACGTTCAAAGGGGGAGTATTTTGAAAGGATGATGGCGGAATCGTTTCCTCCGAAGCCGAAAGAGTTTGACAACACGTGTTGTATGGGGCGTGAGGGCGTCGGGTCGGTTACCGGGGAAAAATTATGTTCCTCTATTCTGTTCCGGAAGTTCAGGTTGACGGGCAGAAAATTATGCGTTAGAGCAAGCAGGGATACTACTGCTTCAAAGCTGCCGGCGGCGCTTGTTGTATGGCCGGTATAAGCCTTTATGGATGAAAGCGGCGGCACGTTGTTGCCAAACAGTCGCATGGCTGCAAGGCCTTCTGTCAGATCATTGTTGGGCGTTCCGGTGCCGTGCGCGTTCAGGTAACCGATGTCTTCGGGCTTCAGTCCGGCTGCTTCCAATGCGCCTTTCATAGCTAAATAGGGGCCTAAGCCGTCGGGCGAGGAGGCTGTCGGGTGAAAGGCGTCGCACACATTGCAATAACCGGATAATTCGCATAGAGGTTTAATACCACGACATTGCATAGTATGTGCTGATTCTAAAACCACGTAGCCGGCGCCTTCTCCGAGATTGATACCTGAGCGGTCGCGGTCAAAGGGACGACAGATAGCGCGGTCGAGAATCATCAACGTATTGAATCCGTTCACATGATAACGCGATAGACATTCCGTGCCGCCGGCTACGACTATATCGGCTCGTCCGCTTTTAATCATATCAGCGCCCATCATTATCGTATTAGCCGACGATGAGCAGGCTGTCACGATGGTCGAAACAGTCCAGAAACATCCGAAAAAATCAGCAATCTGTTCGGTGCAAGCGCCGCAATCATTGAGTTCAATGAAACTGTTTTTTGAATCGTTGCTCAGGAAATCGTCATACCACAGTTCCGCCTGGTCCATCCCGCCGACAGTGATACCTGAAAGAAAGGCTATCCGCAGCTTACCGGTAGGGAAAAAAAGTTGTGCCTGTTTCAAAGCCTCTATGACGGCATGAATACCGAGCAAAGACGAGCGGATAAAAGCTTCCGACGGCGGGATTTTTAACATCTCTCGCAGTTCGTCGTTGCTATGCTTCACCTCGCCGACGGGTATGTCAGTATGCGCGGTTTGCAGATACCTGACAGGCTCTATTCCCGTTCGCCGATTAAGCAATGCGTTCAGTGTTTCAGCTTTGTCCATTCCTAAAGCTGAGACAACTCCGGCGCCGGTTATATAAACTTTTTGATTCATTTATTTGATGCGGTTGGTTTGTACATACGCCGCCATGGTGCGAACCGATTTAAAAATCTCCTTACCTTGTGCAGGGTCTTTCAGTTTGATACCGTAGTTTTTCTCTAACAGTACAATCAGTTCGAGCGCGTCAATCGAATCAAGGCCTAACCCTTCCCCGAAAAGCAGACTGTCGTCGTCGATATCTTCCGGTTTCACGCCATCAAGGTTCAATACCCTGATAATCTCGTTTTTAAGTTCTAAAATTAACTCATCCATTTCTATTTAACTATTTTTAATTTATTTATAGCAAATACATCAAATAAGATGTTTTTGTCGGCTTTGACATGCTGCAATCCTGCCGACAGATGTGAGTTGTTCTTGTTCGACATTTTAGCCGAACAAAGCATCATAAAACAGTGCACTAAGTTTTTAAATGCATCCACCTCGACCCATCCGGCCAGCGCGCATTTCAGTCCGGCATGTTTTATGGTATCATTAATAATTTCGGACATCTCTTCTTCATAGAAATCCTGCATAACATAAAACGCAGTTTCGCCGAATATCTTATTTCGGATAGCTAACTCCCCTGTTACGATGTTTGGTATGGTATACACAAATTCGGCCGGTGAGGGGAAAAAGTCGTCTTTATCCTGAATAGACCTTTGATAGCATTTATCGGCTTCTAACGACGCGCTCCTGTTAAAGAAGATAATACCCATATCCCGTTTTGGTTTTTCCCTGTCACTTCCTTTTAATAATAACTCGGAAGCTAAAAATCCCAATTTAGATAAAGCATCCATCTTATAAAACTTGCGATAGTCGATAGACCATTGGGAATAAAGAATGGAAAAAAACAGTTCCATATCAAAAGACTTTTTCGGCAATTGGAAAAATTTTTCTCCGTTCAGGCTGACTAACCCGGGAGCTATCTCAATATATGACTGTAAATAACTCATGGTTATAATTATAATTTTGTAAATAATAGCGCTGTGTTACCGCCTCCGAATCCGGAAAGCATCTTCACGAAGCGTTTTTTTGTTGTCTCTCTGTTCTCCAAAACGATGTCTAACGGGCTGGTTACGCCAGGCGTTTCACATCCTAATGTTTTCAATATCGTCCCTTCTTTAAGCGCTTGAACTGAAAGCACGCTTTCCAGAACGCCTGCTGCTCCTAAAGTATGTCCAAGGTAGCCTTTCAGACTATTAACAGGGACATCCTTCAGGCCTGCACGGGTCAGCGCTACCGATTCCATTTCGTCATTATAAGGGGTGGCAGTGCCGTGTGCGTTTATAAACCCTATTTCATCGCTGTCTATGCCTTTAAGTACCCGTTTTAAGGCACAATAAGAGCCTTCTCCTAATCGGGAGGGGCCGGAAATATGATTGGCGTCGTTGAACATAGCTCCGGTCGTTAGTTCTATGTCTCCACTTTTGCAATCGTCGGTTTTCCGCTCGGTCAGTATCATCGTCGCAACGGCCTCGCCAATATTTAAGCCGGTGCGACTGGCATCAAATGGCTTACACGGTTCCTGCGACAAGGCTTTGAAGGACTGAAAGCCCGAAATAACAAATTTGGAAAGCACATCAACGCCGGTAGCTATCACATATTTAACCCTTTTAGAGCGCAACTCGCGTTGGGCGGCTATCAGCGCTGAAGCACCCGAAACACAAGCATTAGATACGACATAGTAGTCGAAAAAAAATCCAAAAAAATTAGAAATGATCTCAGCCGAGCGCCAAAGATACATCTGCTCCTGTTTAAATTTGCCTCTTTCATTTTCGTCTAAGAGTGTTATATTTCCCTTCGTTGTCGATAAAATGAAATATATATCATTTTTACCAAGAACGATATTAGTTCTTTTCAAGGCATCTGCTATGGATACAATGCAAGCCTTTTCCAACTTCGTATACCGGATACCGTATTTTGCCGCTTTGTATTCTTCTTGTAAATTTGGATGAACGTAATCATCAATGACTTCTAAATAGTCGTCATTCACTTTTGCAAAAGCCTCATCCAATTGGGCGCTATCAATCTCCGAGGCTATGAAAGGTTCAGGAAGGTCAAATCTGCCTTCAAATTTTTGTAATCCACAAACACCCTGTTTTACTTTCAGATAGTTTGCTTCTGTCGTAAAACCAAATGATGATATCACGTTGTCGCTTAATAAAATGGTCATAATAAGTTAAATTTTTTTTTCCATTCTTCAAAGAAAGGGGGGTTAGTAATGATCAGATTGTTGTTTTTATCAATAAAGACCTGTAAGGAAGTGCCGGTTGTTACAAGGCTGTTATCTTCCACTAAGCGTATTTCATAATCGTAAACGATTTTTGCCGCACGCGTATTTCTAAAGATAATGTCCACACGCGCGCGCTGGCCGTAAAGCAACGGTTTGATATATTTGAAACTGAGCTCGACTAAGGGCGCCGGACACTCGTTCTCCATAAACAGTTGATAGCTCAAGCCGTAAACACGTCCGAACTCCTCGCGTGCATCCTCAAAATACAACGCATAAGAGCCATGCCAGACGATGCGCATCAAATCGACTTCGCTGAACCGCACATCAAATTCTTTGGATGCTTTCAGTTCCGTGTTGGGGAGTGTATTATTCGACAAATTCATTAATAATATAGAATCAATTTTTTATTTCTTTTGGGCAACGGCAGGAATGCCGTTGTTACTTGGGGTGTTGTCCGTTAGGAACAATTTCATTCGGCAGGTAGCGATGGGTTCGTCGCCAATCTTCACCTCCGAGCGCACAAAGGTAGTGGAAAAAATCTCATCTTCAATCATCATCGACGTTTCTATCACTTCTCCAACCAAAGGACGTCGCCTTATTTCAAGGGATTGTATCATCGCAATAACGCCAATTTTTATTTCCTCCGCATTTTTCTCATTAATACCTGACATCCCCCTACCCCCCTGCCTGTCCTGCCGGGCGGCAGACAGGGCTTCAAAGAGGAAATTAGCCTCCAACCGCTGCTTAAATCCCGTCCGCGCCGCACAAGTCTGAGCAATATTTTCCACCAAACCTGCTTCCTCCATATAGCCATCAAAGCAAAAGAGATTATCCGCCCGAACAGTGAAAACGGTTTTAGCCGAATTAACATCATAGTAAATCAGCTTATCAATCATGATAAACGGAGACCGCTGCGGCAACAGCTCAAGCACATCTATGTCAATCGTTTGCAAACACATAAAATAAACTTCATCTTCTATTTACATTCTACTGAGCTTAAATCCATAACGGGAACTAAATACTATTATAACGCAAATACTCCCATAACAAACCTTTCCGTCCGCGTTTACGCAACACATCCATCATCGGCGAGTGAGAATCGTCGGGGAAAACCCACCGCTGGCCGGTTGCCGTTGCGCGCTCACGTATCGTATTGACATCTATCTCTTTCGATATATAACGCACCGGATTTATCAACTCATTGGGCGAATGGATAAGTCCTTCGTTGATTGCTATTTGACACAGTTCGGTATTGGGATAAACCCGCATCCCGATGTAAGGAAAAAAGATAGTTAGGCCAAGCTCCTTAGAATGGGTAAAGGTCTCGTTCAGCGTCTCTTCCGTCTCACCATAAGCGCAGAGAATAAGGTAGTGAGCATAAAATATGCCTAAGTTACCACAAAATTTACTCTGCTGCTTCACGTCGGCAAAACGAAATGTCTTTTTAAACTTTTCCAACTGGCTATCCGACAACGAATCCGTCCCGAACTCAACGTGCGTCAATCCCGATTGCTGGTACAGCTTCAGCTCTTCAAACGACATGTTAGAAGGCGAAAAATAGGCGCCCCACCGAATTTTGGCTTTGCTCTCAATCAGCCTGTGAGCCAGCTCTTCGTTATAATCTTTGTGTATGTTAAAAATCGAATCGGCTATAAACAGGTAAGAGACGCCTTTTGAAAAATAAAGCTCTTCGATATTTTTCACGACCATCCGGGTGTCAAGCATACGAACACAGCGGCCATCAACCAACGGATAGCTACAATAAATACAATGATAGGGACACCCGCGTTTGGTCTGGATATTAAGCATCCCGCCTTCTTTCCAATAGTAAGCGACCCAACTGTTTTCGACATGCAAAACCGGCGCAGAGATATAGCTTGTACGTCCGTTCAAGTGAAAAGTCCCGTCGGGCAAGCGATACGCTAATCCTTCTATCTGATAAGGCTTGCTGCCTTCGTCGAGGGCAAGTATCAGACGCCGCAGCGATTCTTCGCCCTCACCATGGATGCCATAGTCGGGATTCAACTCATTGAACATCAGCTCCGGAAAAACCGAAAAGCCGGAGCCGCCGATTACAACCTGACTATCGGTAAAAGCGCGGACGATGCGCATAAGTTCCTTATATTTAGCTACAAAAATATTCTTATCATACACATTCGCCGAATCGTCAAAATTACGTAACGAGATGCCTGTCAAAAAGAAATCGTTTCCGGCAATAAAATCGGCAAAAGAGGCTATATCCTCGTGAATGAAATCATACGTCAATACCTCAAACCTGTCTGGAAGGGTTGCCGACAAATAACTTGAAAGATAAGAGATACCGAGCGGATAAACAGGGTACGGAATTTTAAAAAAATTGGCTGATATAAGCGCTATTTTCTTTCTCACGATTTCAGGAATTAATTAAATATCCATACATTTTCGTATCATGATGCCTTCCAGAACGGATAAAAATTAAACCACTGTTCGGGGTATTTTCTCACGATACCTTCTAAAACGCTCGCAAAAGCGCGCGTCATCTTTTCGAGAGCCTCGTGTTTATTGCCTACCTCAGGGACAGGGATACGGATGACGTGTATCCGGTAAAGAAAAGCCGATACCTTCAGTACAAACAATGCGATAACAGGCACATTATATTGGAGCGCCAGCACAAAAGCGCCGACCGGAAAATCGGCCCGCCCGTTCAAGAAATCACACGTTACCGTCTTGGCGCTTCCGAAAGTGCGGTCGCAGGGTATACTCACTATTTCGCCGTCCGATAAAGCCTCGTTCAGGATGAAAACATGCGACATATCCTCTTTCACAGGGATAAGGCGCACGTTATTGTCATCCAACGTCTTATGGCGGTTTTTCTGCACCTCTTTCGCCTCGCCTCCAAATATCAAACTGTTGATACGCTTTGTGCGCTGGCTCAAAAGATATCCGCACAGTTCGGGATTTCCTACATGCGAACTTGCCATGATACAGCCATGCTGAGCATAGACCATTTCGAGAAACAGGTCATTATCGGGATTAACAACGCTAAACTTTTTCTGTCCGGCATAGACGGCAAAACGGTCAAGCATCATCTGGCCAAACAAATAATGATTACGGTATGTCTTTACAAATGACTTGAAAACCGGATATCCGTGTTGATGCCGAAAATAACGGTAAATAGCTCGATAGCCTTTCCTGGCAAACAACATATAAAAAGGAATTACCAAGACAAGGATCACATAGCCCACGCGAACGGATACGATTGAAAACAGTATCTTCATCGCTTTTTGCCCAATGATGCTCCCACCGGTAACCCCTTTCCATTCTCTCATTTGATTTTTGCTTCAATATAGTCGTAAAACTCTTTCATCGTCAGCACATTCGTCATCTCTTCAGGTTTGATTTTAAAACCGAAAGTTTTTTCTACAATGACTACAATATCAACAAAATCCAAGCTATCCAAGCCAAGCCCTTCTTTTAATCGCGCATCGTCGCGTAGATCGCCCGCTTCGATTTCCATTTCTTCTATCAGAAACGCGTTTACCCTCGATTCAATTTCATTTCTTTCCATGTACCTTATGTATTATATTTTTTTATTATTATCGTACTGTTTGTTCCTCCGAATCCAAACGAATTGGAGAGGAATGTATTGATATTCTGTTCTTTTGTTTTTGTCAGGATATTCAGGTTTTTAGCTGCTTCGTCCGGTGTTTCTAAATTGATATTGGGCGCAATAAAACCATGTTTCATCATCAACAGTGAATAAACGAGTTCGCTTGCGCCTGCCATCCAGCACTCGTGGCCGGTCATAGATTTCGTTGAGCTAATGGGCGTGTGTGACGCTGCAAACAGTTTGTCAAGCGCTATGGCTTCGCACCGGTCGCCTTGTGGCGTAGATGTTGCATGTGCATTGATATAGTCAATATCCGACGCTTTCATACCTGCATCCGCCAATGCCCGTTCCATCGAAATAACTGTGCCTGTTTCGCTTGCCTGTGATATCTGCCCTGCATTAGAAGAAAACCCATACCCCATCACTTCGCCATAGATCGTTGCGCCACGTTTGAGGGCATGTGCTTCGTCTTCGATTATCAGACTGGCTGCTCCGCCGCTTGGGACAAGTCCGTCGCGGTCGGCATCAAACGGACGGGACGCTTTCGCCGGCTCGTCGATACGCATCGAAAACGCGCTCAATCCATCAAAGCCGGCCATCGAAAAAATATTCACCTCCTGTGCGCCGCCACATAACACAACATCCTGCATCCCATGGCTTACAAAAATATAGCCCAGTCCCACAGCGTGGGAGCCGCTTGCACAAGCAGCAGCAATCGAAATATTCACTCCTCGCAATTTGAATATCGTCGAAAGATTCATCGAGATAGCCGAAGTCATTGATTTGAATGCGCCTCCGGAACCTATCAGCGTCGAATCTTTCTTTTCACGCATGACCTCGTGCGCTTCGATAACCGACTGCGCCGAGGTGTCATTGCCATAGAAAATACCTATCTCTTCATTCGCACGGAAAAGTTCGTCGATACGCGCATGATTGAACGCTTCATACGTGGCCATAAAAGCAAACTCGCCTTCTTCGGGAAGCGACTGTCGCATACGCCTGTCTATCAGATTTTTTAAATCCGGACGCGCAACGATGCCTGTCAAAGGCGAACGATAGCCGTAATTCGTCCGGGCTGTGTCAATGCCAATACCCGACTTGCCCTGAAACAGCGACAAAGCAACTTCGTCCATGTTCTTGCCAAGACACGAATAGACGCCTATGCCTGTTATAACAACTCTTCTTTTCAATTCTATTCCTTTATTTTCAGGATTAAAGGATAATCTTACTTCTCAATTAATCACTATTCACTATTCACTAATAAATCCCTCCATTGATAGAAATCACCTCCCCTGTGATATAAGAGGCCTTGTCGGAAGTTAGGAAGCCGACCAAGGCCGCTACTTCCTCCGGTTGTCCGAATCGGCCCAGCGGGATGGTTTTCTTCAAGCTCTCTTCGTCTAAGTCTTTTGTCATATCCGTTGAGATAAAACCCGGAGCGACAGCGTTAACCGTCACTTTTCTGGGCGCTACTTCCTGGGCTAACGCTTTCGTTGCGCCAATGACAGCCGCTTTAGCCGCCGAATAGTTGGCCTGTCCGGGCAAACCTTTCAGTCCGGAGAGCGAAACAATGTTGATGATACGTCCGAAACGTTTGATTAACATCAACTTCAACACACGTCGGGTAACATAAAAGAACCCATTCAGTGAGATGTCCAACACGTCTTTCCATTGCGAATCCTGCATGAAAATAAACAAGGTATCCATACGTATGCCGGCATTATTCACTAAGATACCAATATAATCATCGGGATGCAACTCGCTCCATGCTTCTAAAGCTGTATCGACAGCGGCAACATCCGCTACATTAAAAGGCAGTAACTCGGCAGCGCCGCCAGCCTCCTCAATGATACGTTTGGTTTCCAGCGCAGCAGCTTCATTAGACGCATAATTGATAATCACTGGGTATCCTTTGGAAGCCAATTCGACACATACAGACCGGCCTATCCCGCGTGATCCTCCTGTTACTAAAGCGTATTTCATACTGTAATCCTTTAGAAAAAACGTGCAAAAATAGTAAATAATCAGGACATTTATAATAAATCTGTTTTTAAACATATTTTTTTATTTGGTGGCTTGCATTTATTTTCTGATTTTTGCACTTTTTTAAATCAGAATACTATGAATGTGCATTGGACAATACAAGATTTAAAGGAGAAATTTTCACGCGATTTACCGCAAATAACCATCGCGGCTAAGGAGGCAGAATCGTCTATCGTTTTCAAAAAGAAAGTCATTGAACTATACCCCAATGATACGATTAAACGCTTATGCGATTACGATGGAAAGTATATCTGTGATTTTTCGACTGAAAAAGAGGTATCAATAAACACTTTTTCCTTGTTGTATTCTTTTTTGCGGGATCAATCGGATATAAACACCGATCAAGTAAGTGTCGATTTTTTAACCGACTTGTACTTTCTGTTCCTGCGTGACGGTAAAAGCAACAGGCCTGTATCTAAATCGGACTTAGAGAAATGGGTGTCAGGCTTGGAACCTTCCATACTTCAGGCACGTGAAGATAATAAGCAACGGATTATCAGAAAACTTATCCCCTCGATAGAAAGCCGTCACAACCCGCATCCAATCTACTATTTCTCCAACTCGCTGACAATAAAAGAGAAAGTGAGTTTGATAGAAGAGTGGTGGCAGAACTATCGTTTTCATCTTCGTATGGCCATCAAAAGCCCCGAAGAATTGAACTACTTTTTAGATAACACGCTATCGGAAACGACCATGCACATTCTTTTAGAAGCGAAAAAGAAGGGTATTCCTTTTTTTATTACCCCCTATTTCCTTTCGCTTTTGGATATCACAGGTTCTACTTTCGACGATGCAACCTTACGCAACTATTTGATTTACACAAAGGAGTTAGTCGAAGCTTTCGGCAACATTAAGGCATGGGAACGGGAGGACAAGATAGAACCGGGGAAAGCCAATGCCGCCGGATGGCTCACACCCGAAGGGAAAAACATTCACCGTCGCTATCCGGATGTTGCTATTTTAATCCCCGATTCGGGTGGTCGCGCTTGTGGCGGCCTTTGCGCTTCCTGCCAGCGTATGTATGATTTTCAGAGCGAAAGGCTCAATTTCAACATGAAAGACCTGAAACCCAAAGAATCATGGCCTTTAAAACTGAAAAAACTGATGTCCTATTTCGAGGAAGATACCCAAATAAGAGACATCCTAATCACCGGAGGCGATGCTTTGATGAGCCGCAACACAACCCTATCCGTTATTTTCGATGCTATCTATAAAATGGCGCTGCAAAAAAAGAGGGATAACGAAAACCGACCGGACGGTGAGAAACTTGCCGAAATACAACGTATCCGGTTAGGTACGCGGTTATTGGCCTATCTTCCCATGCGTATTGACGATGAACTCATCTCTATCTTAAAAGAATTTCGTGAGAACGCCTTACAAATAGGCATTCAACAGTTTGTTATTCAGACCCATTTCCAATCCCCGTTAGAGATGACTAAAGAAACCCAAGAAGCGGTTCAACGAATCCTATCTACCGGTTGGATTGTTACCAACCAATTGGTGTTCAACATAGCCGCTTCCCGGCGCGGACATACGACTTCCTTACGCAAAACGCTGGTAAATAACGGTGTTATCCCCTATTACACCTTCATAGTCAAAGGCTTTCAGGAAAATTATGCCGTTTACGCCCCTATTGCACGGCTGATGCAGGAAAAACATGAAGAGAAAATTTTCGGAGCTTTAGATGCCGACCAACAGGCATCCTTTATTGAATTAGTAAATAATAACATCCCTTTTGTGTCTGAGATAAACCGATTCCTGCAAGATATGAATCACTCTTTTGCAGCAACCGACCGCAGTGTCCTGAACCTGCCGGGTATCGGCAAAAGCATGACCTTTCAATTAGTCGGGATAACGCCGTTTGGAAAGCGTATCCTGCGGTTCTACCACGACACGACACGCAAACACAGCCCTGTCATTGAAAAAACAGACGCTATCTATATCACCGAAAACAAATCCATCCTCGCCTATTTAAAGCAATTGGAACAGTTAGGCGAAGACGTGAAAGCCTATCATTCTATCTGGGGATACACCGAAGACGTCATCGAACCGAAATTCAAACTGTACGAATACCCCGATTTCCCATTCACCCTAACTAATCAAATCAACCACTTCGACTCGGATTAAAAGATTTTTTTGTAGTTTGTACTATTCTTATTACTTTTGCACAATTTTTTTAATACAATCATACGATGGATAGACGAAATTTTTTAAAGAAAGGGACTGTTTCTCTTGCGGCATTTACTATTTTGCCGCGAAGCGTTTTAGGTGGCGCAAACTTTGTTCCTCCAAGTGACCAGATTAACTTAGGGCTTATCGGATGCGGAGCGCAAGGTAGAGGGACGCTCGGCCCTGAGTTCGCAAAACGGGCAAATATCATTGCAGTTGCCGACTGCGATACGACACGCCTGCAAGCCATGCAAACGGTTATTGAAAGAGTAACCGAAAAAGAAAGAGGACAAGCTTTCAAGGGCCTCAAACTGTATAGCGAATACCGCATGATTTTAAACCGCTCCGATATTGACGCAGTGATTATTTGCACACCAGACCATTGGCATGCCGTTCAAACCATTGAAGCCTGTCGCGCCGGAAAGGATGTGTATGTCGAAAAACCCATGTCACACAGTATTGACGAAGGACGCGCCATGGTACAAGCAGTCGAAAAATATAACCGTGTACTGCAAGTAGGTAACATGCAACGCTCATGGCGTAACTTCAGACATGCTGTCGAACTGGTGCGTAACAATAAAATCGGAAGAATTAAGGAAATAAAAGTGTCCGTAGGGCCGCCTCCTAAACCATACGACCTTCCAGATATGCCGGTTCCAAAACACGTGAAGTGGGAAAATTGGATAGGACCCGGACCATGGAACGCTTACAATGACACACTTCTGCCACCGGTCGAAAAAGGTGGATTCCCTGACTGGCGGAATTATAAAGAGTACGGCGGCGGTATGATAACCGACTGGGGCGCTCACATGTTCGATATTGCCCAATGGGCTTTGGATATGGATGGCTCAGGGCCGGTAGAGTTTATCCCCCCAGACGGAAAGGAATTTAAAGCGCTGACC
>Ga0209628_10001526_pt1 | contig 15090 bp, 14 predicted proteins | sample TergutCu122P4_FD_187285 | JGI IMG/M metagenome (GOLD analysis project Ga0209628, IMG submission 187285) | Cubitermes ugandensis P4 segment gut microbial communities from Kakamega Forest, Kenya - Cu122 P4 (SPAdes) (version 2) | ecosystem: Host-associated > Arthropoda: Insects > Digestive system...
CGGGCGGCGACCACGGGGCCGATGGTGCTGCCGCAGGGCAGATCGCTGCGGTGCGCGTAGTGCTGGCAGGGGACGCCGGCCCGCTCGCAGATGCGCATGAAGCGGGCGGCGCTGTCGGCGTCGGTGCCATAGCGCCGGTTGGCGTTGTGCTTGATGACCGGCCCGCCATTGACCTGGACGCGGTGGCCGGGGTCATAGGCGGCGGGAAAGCCGGGATGCCAGGCATGCGCCATGTCGGCGCTGATGAAGAAGCTGCGGGCCAGCATCCGCCGCTGATCCTCGGCGTCGAGTCCGGCGCTGGCGGCCAGGCGGGCGAAAACATCGGCGACGAAGCTGCCGCCCGCGCCGGCGGCGCTTTCGCTGCCGACTTCCTCGTGGTCGAACAGGGCGAGCATACAGGTGTCCGGGCAGATGCGGGCAGGCGTTCCAACGGCCAGCAGGGCGCCCAGCGCGGCGTGGCAGGAGGCGAGATTGTCGAGCCGGGCGCTGGCGATGAATTCCTGCTCGGCGCCCCAGAAAGCGCCCTGCTGGGTATCCCAGGCGGCCAGTTCCCAGGTCAGCAGGTCGGCCGGGGCGACGCCGAGCTTGTCGGCCAGCAGCCGGCGAAAGCCCGCCTCGGCGTCGTCCCCGGTGGCGGCGCCGAGGATGAGCGGCAATTCTGTCTGCTTGTTGAACTTCAGGCCGGCCTCGTTCACTTCGCGGTTCATGTGGATGGCCAGGCCGGGCAAGCGCAGCAGGGGCTGCTCGAAGCGCAGCAGGCGGCTTTCGATGCCATCGCCGGCGCGGACATTGACGCGCCCGGCGAGCGACAGGTCGCGGTCGGCGAAGGTGGCGAGGATGGGGCCGCCATAGACTTCGACGCCGAGGCGGCGCACGCCCGCCGCATCCTCGGCGGGCCTCGGCTTCAGGCGCAGGCCGGGGGAATCGGTGTGGGCGCCGAGCAGCGTCAGGCCGCCGGCCTCGGCGGCGTTGGCGCCGACGCAGAAGGCGATCAGCGAAGCGCCGCCGCGCACCGTGTAATGGCAGCCGCCCGGCGCGAGCGCCCAACGCTCGCTTTCTTCCAGGCGGCTGAAACCGGCGGCCTGCAAGCGCCGCTCGCATTCACGCACGGCATGCCAGGGGCTGGGGCTGGCGTCGATGAAAGCGAGCAGGTCCCGCGCCTGGGCGCGGGCGGCGGCGGAGATCGTGGCGGCTTGGTTCATGGTTTTTTTCCTTCAAGGCAGGCGTCGAGCACTATCGCCGCCGTTCGTTTGTCATAGAGCATGGCGGTATGCCCGGCCGGCGGCAGATCGATGTTGCGGGCGCCGGGCAGGCGCTGGCTGTCCTGCGGCATCACGTAGTTGTCCCAGGGATTGCACAGGCAGAACACCGGAATGGCGAGCCGCCCGGCGGCCAGGCCGCGCAGCCACGGGGAAGCCGGCTCCATCTCGCGCGTGTTGCGGCCCATGCCGAAGCGCGCCAGTTCGCTGCCGGCGTGCGGCGTCGCCAGCGTGATGAGCCGCTCGGCCCGCGCCTCGCCGTGGCGGGCCAGATAGGCGCGGCAGACCAGGCCGCCCATGCTGTGCCCGATCAGGATCAGTTGCGGGCTGCCGGTGGCCGCGCAGGTTTCCTCGATGCGCCGCTGCAACTGCGGCACGAGCGCGTCGATGCCGGTGTTCTGGGGGAACAGGCTGACCGTCGCCACCGCATGACCGGCGGCTTCGAGACGCCGGCGCAGCAGCCACCAGACGCCGCGGCTGCAACCATAGCCGTGCACCAGCAGCAGCGGCGGGCCGCCGCCGGGGCGCAGGCGGTCGGCGGGCATCCACAGGCGCTCGCAGGGCAGCACGGCGAGGAAGGTGAGCAGGAAGGCCAGGTATTCGCCTAGCATCAAACGCAGGCGGCCGACGAGGCCGAGTTTTGGCGCGGGCGAGGCGAAATTCGCGGCGAACAGCCAGCCGATGGCGTTGATGCCGGCGCGCAGGCCGAGCAGTCCGCCGCTGGCGGCGAGGACGGCGCCGCCCCAGCCGGCGCCGAAGCCCAGGCGGGCCAGCGCCAGATAGCCGCCGATTTCGGCGGCTATCCAGATGAGCAGGGTGAGAGGCAACATCAGGGAAGCATCGGAAAGGCGCGCCCAGGCTCAGGCCGCTTCCGGCTTCGCCAGCCAGATGCAGGCCCCCTTGGTTTCCTTGTCGATGGCGGCCAGGATGCGCTCGTGCTCGGCCACCTCCCCGGCGGAGGCGCGGCGCACCAGCAGCGGGCCGCGCTGGCGGGCCTGGCCGTCGGCGCCGAACTGCGGGGACGGCGCGGCGTCGGCCTCGATCATCAGGCTGTCCTGGCCGCGCGTCATGGCCAGGAACACCTCGGCCAGCAATTCGGTATCGAGCAGGGCGCCGTGCAGGGTGCGGCTGGAATTGTCGATTTCGTAGCGTTCGCACAGCGCATCGAGGCTGTTGCGCTTGCCGGGGTGCATTTCCCTGGCCATCTTCAGCGTGTCGATGATGCCGTTGCACAGGGTTTCCAGTGGCACGCGGCCAAGGCGGCCCAGTTCGGCGTCGAGAAAGCCGACATCGAAGGGCGCGTTGTGGATGATGAGTTCCGCGCCGTTGATGAAATCGAGAAACTCGTCGGCGATATCGGCGAATTTCGGCTTGCCGGCGAGGAATTCGCGCGTGATGCCGTGTACCGCCTGCGCCCCCTCGTCGATCTCGCGCTCCGGGTCGATGTATTTGTGCAGATGGCGGCCGCTCAGGCGGCGATTGAGCATCTCGAGGCAGGCGATTTCGATGATGCGATGGCCCTGGCGGGGTTCGAGGCCGGTGGTTTCGGTGTCGAGGATGATCTGGCGCATGTCAGTCTCCGCGCGGCCGCCCGCAGGAGACTGACGCCCCCTTGGGGGGCAGTGAACAGCGTGAGCGTGGGGGGCGTTTCATGTCAGGATTTCCCTTTCAGCAATTCGTCGATGCCGAGATTGGCCAGGGCGTCGGCGCGTTCGTTTTCCGGGTGGCCGGCGTGGCCCCTGACCCAGATCCATTCCAGCTTGTGCGGACTGGCCGCGACGTCCAGTTCCCGCCACAGATCGGCGTTCTTCACCGGCTGCCGGGCGGCGGTTTTCCAGCCGTTGCGCTTCCAGCCGTGAATCCACTCGCCGATGCCCTTCAGCACATATTGCGAATCGCTATAGACGCGCGCCGCCACCGGGCGTTTCAGCGCCGCCAGGCCGCGGATGGCGGCGGTCAGCTCCATGCGGTTGTTGGTGGTCTCCCGCTCGCCGCCCCACAACTCCTTTTCCTGCCCGCCGCAGCGCAGAATGGCGCCCCAGCCGCCCGGCCCCGGATTGCCCCGGCAGGCGCCGTCGGTGAATATCTCGATGATTTTGTCCTCAGTGTCGGCCATGTCCTTCCTTTCGCACGGCGGGCGTCAGTGCCTTGGCGGCGACGGCCCTGGTTCGCCAGTTGGGGGTAATCAGGCGCATGCCGTGAGTGCGCTTGATCGCCCGCAGAATATAGACCCCGCCGGAAAAACCCCACCAGCGGCGGCCCGCGCTTTCGATGAAATGCCAGCGTTGCAGCCATTTTTCCTGGCACAGCGGCGGCGCGTAACAGCCGAGCGTGCCGCGATCGACCTCGAAACCGAGCAGCTTCAGCCAGTCCTTCAGGCGATTCAGCGACAGGTAGGCGCCGTTCCACGGAAAATCGCCGCCGCGCCTCAGGCGGCGATGAACGCCCCACAGGGACAGCGGATTGAAGCCGACGACGACGATCTGGCCTTCGGGAATCAGGATGCGCTCGATCTCGCGCAAGACCTGGTGCGGATCCTCGCTGAATTCCAGCATGTGCGGCAGGATCACCAGATCGGTGCTCGACGAGGCGAAAGGCAGCGCCGCGAGATCGCAGACGACATCCGCCCCGGCGCCCGCCAAACAACTGACCGTCTGGCGCAGCGGAATGCGGTTGGCGCGCAGGAAAGGGCATTGCGGCAGGCCGATCTGCAAGGCGTTGAAGCCGAAAATGTCGGCCACCGCCGCATCCAGCTCGCGCTGCTCCCAATCCAGCACATAGCGCCCCTGCGCCGAGCCGAGCCAGGCGTCCAGACCGGCGATTGACATCCGGCGGCGCGCGCTCGATAGTTCCGGCATGTTCGAGATTTCGTTCATTCCCGCGTTCAAGGACAATTACATCTGGCTGCTGCGCCGCGAGCGGCAAGCGTTCGTCATCGATCCGGGCGAAGCCGCGCCGGTGCTGGCGCGCCTTTCGGCCGACGGCCTGGCGCTGGCCGGCATCCTGCTGACGCACCATCACGCCGACCATCAAGGCGGCGTCGCCGAACTCACGGAGCGCCGCCGGGTTCCGGTATTCGCCCCAGCCGGCGAGTCTATCACAGGCCGCACCGCGCCTCTTTCCGGCGGCGAAACCCTGAACCTCGCAGGCTGCGCCGTGCGCGTGCTGGCCGTCCCCGGCCATACCGCCGGGCATCTCGCCTACCTCGCGGGTGAACGGCTGTTTTGCGGCGACACCCTGTTCGGCGCCGGCTGCGGCCGGCTGTTCGAAGGCGCGCCGGCGCAGATGGCGGCCTCGCTCGAACGCATCGCCGCCCTGCCGCCAACAACCCTGATCCACTGCGCGCACGAATACACCGAAGCCAACCTGCGCTTCGCGCGAGCCGTCGAACCGGACAACCCGGCCATCGTGGCGCGTCAGGCCCAGGTCGCCGAACGGCGCCGCGCCGGACTGCCCAGCGTCCCCTCCACGCTGGCCGAGGAACTGGCGACCAACCCCTTCCTGCGCTGCCGCCAGCCCGCCGTAATCGCCGCCGCCCGCCAGCGCGGCGCGCCGGACGACACGCCAGTCGCCGTCTTCACCGCCCTCCGCGCCTGGCGCAACGACTTCTGAGCGCAGGGCGGGCTGCCCGCTCAGATTTCTTCCGCCACCATCCTGATCGCGCCGCAGGGGCATTCGGCGGCGCAGATGCCGCAGCCTTTGCAGTAGTCGAGATTGAAGCGGAAGCGTTGGCCGGGGCCGAGTTTGATGACGGCGTTGTCGGGGCAGACGCCGTAGCAGTTGTCGCACTCGAAGCAGTTGCCGCAAGAGAGGCAGCGGCGCGCTTCGAATTGCGCGTTGTCCTCGTTTAAGCCCTGCACGATTTCGTCGAAATTGGACTGGCGGCGGATGATGTCGAGCACGGGCCGCACCTGGCGCGGCGCTTCGGAGTAGTACCAGGGATTGAGCTTGTCGAAGGTGGCGACTTCGTGCTTGGGCGGCGGCGCGTAGGTCTGGCCGGCCAGCCAGGCGTCGATGTGGCGCGCGGCTTTTTTGCCGTGGCCGACGGCGACGGTGACGGTGCGCTCGGAGGGCACCATGTCGCCGCCGGCGAAGATGCCGGCGTGGCCGGTCATCATGTTCGGGCCGACTTGCACGACGCCATCCCTGATTTCCAGTCCCGGCACACCTTCGAGGAGGCCCAGGTCGACGTCCTGGCCGAGCGCCAGCACCACGGAATCGGCGGCCAGCTTTTCGAATTCGCCGGTCGGCTGCGGGAAGCCCTTGTCGTCGAGGGCCATTTTTTCGATGGTGATTTCGCCTTCGCCCGCCTGCTTGATGGTCGATAGCCATTTGACCATCACGCCTTCCTGCAGGGCTTCCTCGATTTCGGATTCATGCGCCGGCGCTTTTTCGCGCGTGCGCCGGTAGACGATGATGGCTTCTTCGGCGCCCATGCGCTTGGCGGTGCGGGCGACATCGAGGGCCGTGTTGCCGCCGCCGTAGACGACGACGCGCCGGCCGAGCATGGGTTTGTCCTCGCCTTCCATCGAGCGCAGCACCGAGACGGCGTCGACGATGTGCGTGGCGTCACTGGCCGGGATATAGGCCCGCTTGCCGATGTGCGCGCCGACGGCGAGAAAGACGGCGTCGAAACGCCCTTCCCGCATGGCGGCGGCGATGTTGGCGACCTTGGCGTCGAGTTTGAGGGTGACGCCGAGATCGAGGATGCGCTGGACTTCGGCGTCGATGATGTCGCGCGGCAGGCGGTATTTGGGGATGCCGAAGCGCATCATGCCGCCGGCGCAGGGGCCGGCTTCGTGGATTTCCACGGCATGACCGAAACGCGCCAGATGGTAGGCGGCCGACAGCCCCGACGGCCCCGCGCCGACGACCAGCACGCGCTTGCCGCTGGCCTGTTCGGGTTTGGTGAACGCCCAGCCGCGCCGGATCGCCTCGTCGCCGAGAAAACGCTCGACGCCGTTGATATTGACGGCGGCATCGACGAACTGCCGGTTGCAGGCGCCCTGGCAGGGGCGGTAGCAGACGCGGCCCATGATGGCGGGCAGCGGATTGTTCTCGACCAGCACGCGCCAGGCGTGTTCGTAATCGCCGCTTTCGGCGTGGTAGAGCCAGCCCTGGATGTTCTCGCCGGCCGGGCAGGTGGCGTTGCACGGCGGCAGCCGGTCGACATAGAGCGGGCGGACGGTGCGCCAGGAGCCGGTCTTGTTGGCCAGCGAGGAGCCGGGATCGAGTGTGATGGCGAAGGGTTTTTCCATGATCTCAGCCCTCTTGCAGCAAATCGTATTTGCCGATGTTGCTGTCGGCCAGCGCCTGTAGCCGGGCGATGACGTCGACCTGCGGCGGGTTGCCGAACAGATGCGCGTAGCGTTTTTGCGGCTTCAGGTATTCCTCGACCGGCAGCGCGCGGCGGATGGGCAGCACCGATTTGATTTCGCCGTGCTCGGCCTCGAATACCGGGAACACGCCGGTTTCCTTCGCCAGGCGCGCAATCTTGATCGTCTCGTTTGAATTCGTGCCCCAGCCGAGCGGGCAGGGCACCAGGATGTGGATGTAGCGCGCCCCGTGCAGGCTCATGGCGCGGCGCACCTTGGCTTCGAGATCGCGCAGGTCGGCCACCGTTGCCGTCGCCACATAGGGAATGCCGTGCGCCATCGCAATCGCCGGCAGGAACTTGCCCTGGCCAAAGGCATTGCCCGGCTCGTCGCCGACCGCCATCGTGGTGGCCGTGCGCGCCGCCGGCGGCGTCGCCGAGGAGCGCTGGATGCCGGTGTTCATGTAGCCGCCATTGTCGTAGCAAATGTAGAGCACATCGTCATTGCGCTCGAACAGGCCCGACAGGCAGCCGAAGCCGATGTCGGTAGTGCCGCCGTCGCCGCCCTGGGCGACGACGCGGATGTTACGCCGTTCACCCTGCTGCCGTTTCACCTTCAGCGCGGCGGCGATGCCGGTGGCCACCGCCGCCGTGTTGCCGAACAGCGAATGCAGCCACGGCACCTGCCAGGAGGTTTCCGGGTAGGGCGTCGAGAAAACCTCCAGGCAGCCGGTGGCATTGACGCAGATCAGTCGTCCATTGGTCGCCTCCATCGCCGCGTCGATGGCGTAGCGCGCGCCCAGCGCCTCGCCGCAGCCCTGGCAGGCACGGTGGCCGGAGTTGATCGAGTTGTAGCGTTTTTCCTGCGCCTGCACGCTGCGCTCTTCGGGCGGCAAGAGCCGGTTGCCGACGGTGAAGGTGCCGGTCTGGTAGAACTTGACGGGTTGAAAGCTCATGTCGTCTGCTCCTGCGCCAGTTTGGCCGCGACGACGCCGACATCGCGCAGCATGGCCTCGGCGACCGGGCCGGAGCGGCGCTTGGCGCGTTCCCGCGCCAGTTGCTTGTCGATCAGCGCCTGATTGAGATCGAGGAAGGTGACCGGATTCAGATCATTCTTCGCCGCCCGCCGGAACAGCGCGTGCAGCGAGCGCATGGTGATGGGCCGCCCGCCCAGCCCGGCGACCACGGTATAGACGTCGATGGGCAGCGCCGACAGCGCCGTCTGCACATTGGCCGAGACGATGCCGCCCAGGCCCACGGCGAAGCTCTTTTCGAGCACCACCACGCGCTTGGCATGGCGCAGGGCGTCGAGCACCTGCTGAATGGGAAAAGGCCGGAACAAGGTGATGCCGAGCACGCCGATCCTGTAGCCGGCGGCGCACATTTCGTCGACCACGTCCTTGATGGTGCCGAGCAGCGAACCCATGGCGACGATCATCGTCTCGGCGTCGTCGGCCAGGTAGGTGCGGATCAGCCCGCCCGAATCGCGCCCGAACACCGACTTGAACTCGGCGGCGTAGGCCGGGATGAGCCTGAGCGCCTCCATCTGCTTGGCATGGGCGAGATAGCGCACTTCGGTGAATGCCTCCGGGCCGACCATCGCGCCGATCGACACCGGCTCGGCGGGGTCGAGCACCTGGCGCGGCTCGTATTTCGGCAGATACGCATCGACCTGCTCCTGCGTCGGCATATCCACCCGCTCGTAGGCGTGGGTGAGAATGTAGCCGTCCATGCACACCATGATCGGCAGGCTCAATTCCTCGGCCAGACGGAAAGCCTGGATATGCAGATCGAGCGCCTCCTGGTTGGTTTCGGCGAACACTTGCAGCCAGCCCGAATCGCGCTGCGACAGCGCGTCGGAGTGGTCGTTCCAGATATTGATCGGCGCGCCGATGGCGCGGTTGGCCACCGTCATCACGATGGGCAGGCCGAGGCCGGAAGCGTTGTACACCGCCTCGCTCATGAACAGCAGGCCCTGCGCCGCCGTCGCCGTGTAGGCGCGCGCCCCGGCGGCGGAAGCGCCGATGGCCACCGACATGGCAGCGAATTCCGATTCGACGTTGATGAACTCGCAGGGACTCAGGCTGCCGCTTTTCACCAGCTCGCCCAGCCCTTCGACGATGTGCGTCTGCGGCGAGATCGGATAGGCGCAGATCACCTCCGGGCGGCACAGCGCCACCGCCTCGGCGACGGCGCGGGAACCTTCGATCTGTCTAAGCATGGGCGGCTTCCTCCATTTTTTCGCGGGCAATGCGATACGCCTCACTGGCGGCGGCGATGTTGCCCGCCGCCACCTTGCCGGAAAATTTGCCGTTGATCGCCTTCACCACCGATTCCAGCCGCAGCGCGCCGGAGATGGCGGCAAAACCGCCCAGGAGCGGCACATTGGGCAGCGGACGGCCGACATGACGCATGGCGATATCGGTGGCGGGCACCGCACACAGCCTGCCCGCAGGCCGGCCGCGCAGCAGATCGTCCAGCCCCAGTTCGGCGAAGCTCCTGCCGGTGTTGATGAGCACATAGCCCTCGGGCTTGAGTCCAGAAAAGACATCCACCTGATAGAGCAGCGTCGAATCCTGGATGATCAGCGCGTCGGGCGCGATGATCGGCTCGCGCAGCCGGATCTCCTTGTCGTCGATGCGGCAGAAAGCCACCACCGGCGCCCCGGTGCGCTCCGAACCGAAACTGGGGAAAGCCTGGGCGTGCCGTCCTTCATCAAACGCCGCGACAGACAGCATCTCCGCCGCCGTCACCACGCCCTGCCCGCCCCGTCCGTGGATGCGTACTTGCAGCATGAGTCTCCTCCTTTTTATCTGGCGGAAGCGGTGAGATTCGAACTCACGAACGGTTGCCCGTTGCCGGTTTTCAAGACCGGTGCAATCGACCACTCTGCCACGCTTCCTGCAACTGTTTTCAAGGCGGAGGCATGCCAGCGCTCGGTCACAGCCTCAAGAAGGCGCGGATGATAGCATGAAGACCGGGGGCATTAACCAACTGTTTTACTGGGAATTAATTGAAACTTTGGCCGCCGTCCGTTAGTCTTACGGCCATCGTCAACGCTTCAAAAGGATCAATCGCATGGATACTCCGCGCCAGCCTGTCACTTTCGATCAAACCCTTCCGGCCCTGGGTCAGAACCGCGTCCTGCGCAACACCTACATGCTGCTGGCCCTCTCCATGATTCCGACCATCATCGGTGCCATGGTCGGCATCCAGATGCAATTCAGCTTCCTTGCCGGCAGCCCGTTCATGGCTTTCATGCTGTTCCTCGGCATCGCCTGGGGTTTCATGTGGGGCATCGAGAAGAACAAGAACAGTGGCCTGGGCGTCGCTCTGTTGCTCGGCTTCACCTTCTTCATGGGGTTGATGCTGTCGCGCATCCTGCAAGTCGCCCTCGGTTTTGCCAACGGCGCTTCGATGATTACCCTGGCCGCCGGCGGCACCGGCGCGGTGTTCTTCACCATGGCCACCATCGCCAGCGTCAGCAAGCGCGATTTCAGCAACATGGGCAAGTTCCTGTTCGTCGGCCTGATCGTCGTGCTGCTGGCGATGGTCGCCAATATCTTCCTGCACATTCCCGCCCTGACGCTGACCATTTCGGCCGTCGCCGTGCTGCTCTTCTCGGCTTATCTGCTGTACGACATCAACCGTATCGTGCGCGGCGGTGAAACCAATTATGTCAGCGCCACGCTGGCGGTTTATCTCGATATTTACAACATCTTCATCCACCTGTTGAACCTGATCATGATGCTTACCGGCGAGCGCGACTGAGAACCTCACCGGATACCCAAGGCGGCCTCGGCCGCCTTTTTCATGGCCGCTCGAACCAGGCGATTGATTCGACGTGGGCGGTGTGCGGAAACATGTTCACCACGCCAGCCGCGCGCAAACGGTAACCCTTGACCGCCACCAGCAGGCCGGCATCGCGGGCCAGGGTGGCCGGGTTGCAGGAGACATAGACGATGCGCCGGGGCGCGGCTCGACCGAGGGCCTTGACCAGTTCGATCGCCCCCTCGCGCGGCGGGTCGATCAACATCTTGTCGACAGGGCCGAGCGCGGCCAGCGACGCTTCATCACAGGCGAACAGATTGGCGACGCCGAACTCGACATTGCCGGCCAGACCGTTCGCCACGGCGGCCTCCCGCCCCCGGTGCACCAGGCCCGCGCTGCCCTCGATGCCGATCACATCGGCTCCGCAACGCGCGATCGGCAGCGTGAAATTGCCCAGACCGCAGAACAGGTCGACGATCCGCTCGCCGGGCCGGGGATCGAGCAAATGCAGGGCGCGGCGGACGAGCACGCGATTGACCGCGTGATTCACCTGGGTGAAATCGGTCGGCCGGAAGGCGAACTCCAGGCCGAATTCCGGCAGCGAGTAACTGAGCCGCGCCCCGGCGAGCGGATGGAAGCGGGTGGCGCTGTCCGGCCCTTTGGCTTGCAGGTAGATGACGACGCCGTGACGGTCGGCAAATTGCCGGATCAACGCCTCGTCGCGCCGGGTCAGCGCTTGCAGGATGCGCAGCACCAGGGCCGTGCACGCTTCGCCGACGGCGATTTCGACTTGCGGCAGGCGTTCGGCAACGGACAGGGCGGCGAACAGTTCGCGCAGCGGCAACAGCAAATCGGAAACGTGCGGCGGCAGGATCGCGCAACGCTGAATGTCGGCGATATAGCTGCTGCGCCATTCGTGAAAGCCGATCAGCATGCCGCCCTTCTTCTCCACCCGGCGCACGCCGAGGCGCGCCCGATGACGGTAGCCCCAGGGCGAACCGTGGATCGGCGGCAGGATGTTTTCCGGGCGCACGCGCCCGATATGCCACAGACTATCCTCCAGCACCCGCTGCTTGGCCGCCACCTGCGCCCCGGAATCCATATGCTGCATGACGCAGCCGCCGCAGATTCCGAAATGCGGGCAACGCGGCTCGACGCGGGCCGCCGAGGCGCGCTGCACGGCGACCAGATGGGCCAGTTCGTAATTCGGCTTTTTGCGAAAACTGGCGTATTCGACGGTTTCGCCGGGCAGAGCGCCATCAATGAAAATGGCCTTGCCCTCCTGGCGGGCAATGCCCCTCGCCTCATGATCCAGCGCCTCGACGATCCCGACCGGCACGCTTCACCCCGGAAAAAGCGCGAATTTTAACAATCGGTTAAACTCGACGCCATGACACGCGAACTGATGACTTCCTGGAACGACTACCGCGCCGCCGTCGACCGGCTACTGGCCGTGGCCAGTGAAAAGATCGCCATTTATGACGATGACCTAGCCCATCTGCGCCTCGGTTCGCGCGACAATCTCGACCATTTGCAGCGCCTGCTGATGACCGGTCACGGCATGGCGCTGCGCATCGTCGTGCGCGATGCCGAGCCATTGCGGCGACAGCAGGAACCGGGCCTGCTCAAGCTCCTCGCCACCTACGGTCATCGCGCTGCGGCGCTGCAAACCCCGGAACACCTGGCCCGCCTGCGCGACAACATGCTGATCGTCGATGACCGCCATGCGCTGATCCGCTTCGACCGCGACCAGGCGCGCAGCAAACTGCTGCTCGACGAAGCGGACGAAGTCCGCGCCTACAGCAAGCGCTTTGAAGATCTGTGGACAGAAGGCGGCGAAGTCATCAGCGCCACGGCGCTCGGCTTATGACTACGGCGCAAGCTCCGGCCCTCCGGCCGACCCCCAGCCAAGCGCCATGCGGCAACGCAGCAATTGAACGCTTGGCAGCAAAGTTTTTGTTATAATCCCATGCTGATCAGTCAGGCTCTGGTCTAAAAAAATTTCCGCTGCTTCAGCTTCTAGTCGATAAGGATACCACCCATGAATAAGTCCATTCTCGTTGCCGCCCTGCTTGCCGTTGCTCTGACCGCTTGCGGCCAGAAAGAAACGCCGGCTCCCGCTCCGGCCCCGGCTCCGGCCGCCGCTCCTGCCCCGGCTCCGGCTCCCGCCCCGGCTCCCGAGCCTGCCGCCGCTCCGGCTCCGGCCGCCGCCCCGGCTGCCGACAACGCTGCGCCGGCCCCGGCCTCTGACGCCGCCCCGGCTGCCCCGGCTGCTGAAGCAAAACCGGCCGAAGAGAAGAAGTAATCGTCCCTCGGGACAACAAAAACGGGGCCTCTGGCCCCGTTTTTCATTGGCTGCTTGCGAGAAAGCAAGCGCCGCGCATCACAAACCAGCGCTTATTCCATTTCCAAATCAACCGATTACTTTGTCGGCTTCGCTTGCCGTGCAACCGCACTGTCTCTCGCTTCGCCTTCGCGTACCCGGCTGATTTAAAAATGGAATTACTTCAACTGTTCAAGCAGCAGCGACAGGATTTTCTTGGCGGTTTCCGAACGATCCGTCCCGCCTTCGCTGGTCAGCACCTGAATCTTGCTCTGCTGGCCGGCTTCTTCGACATGAATCCGGTATTGCACCTTGGATGCGGCCGGTTCGGCGGATTGCCAGAACGCCAGCTTCGACAGCCAGCCGCCGCTATCTTTCTTGCGGTTATCCACCTCGGGATCGACATAGCGGACGAAATAGAGGCCGTGTGAACGATCGCGGTCCTCGACGGTGAACCCGACCCGATCCAGAGCCAGGCCAACCCGGCGCCAGGCGCGGTCGAAACGCTCATCCACCTCGAGCGTACCAGCGCCGTCATTGGCCTTGACCAGACGGGCGCGTGAATCGGCCTTGGCGGTCGCCACCTGCGCCTCGGCGCGTTTTTCCTCGACGCCCAGACGCACCATCAGCCGGCGCAGCATCTCGGCCTCCAGTTCCGGGTCCGGCGGCCTCGGCTGCCAGCGGGTTTCATCCTTGGCCGAGGAGGTATACACCTCCTCCATCGCCCGGTGGCTGATGAAGATGTCGGTCGTCCCCGGCGCGGTCCCCGGTTCGAAACGGGTTCTGAATTTGTCGCGCTCGCCGGTCGAATAGATGGAATCGAGCAGCTTGCCGAAAGTCCGCCGGATCAGGTCGTCGCCGATCTTGGCGCGGTTCTCGGCCCAGTCGGTTTCCATGACCCCGGCTTCGCGGCGTTCGACGTTGATGATGAAGCCGGTTTCCTGCCAGAAATCCTTGACAGTATCCCACAATTTGTCGGCGGGCAGGGCGACGGCCAGCCAGCGCTGGCTGCCGTCGCGCTCGACGCGCACCTTGTCGACTTCCGGCAGCAGGGTATTGTTGCGCGCCTGCACCTCCGGCGCACGCTCGGCGTTATAGCGGGAGAAGGTGGCGCTGTCCTTGCCGCCGGCTTCGGGCACCAGATAGTGGTCGTCGGGCGCAATCTGCGACAGGTCGGGCGGCACTTCCAGGGTCGAGGTGGTCTTGGTCGCCGATTTGTAGTCGATCTTGCTGGAGCTGGGGAGCATGCCGCAGCCGGCCAGAGCCAGTGCGGTCACGGTGAGACTGAAGCGGGAGAGCTTTTTATTCATGGATTCTCGATTCTTTAGACGGCCAGACCGGCCTGACGCATGGCGGCCAGGACGCGAACCTGGCCGGATTCGGACAAGGGAGTCAGCGGCAGACGGATGCCGCCGGGCATCAAACCCAGCCGGCTGACCGCCCACTTGATCGGGATCGGGTTGGCTTCGCAGAACAGATCGCGGTGCAGGCCGAGCAGCCTGAAATGAGCGGCGCGCGCCGTGGCGACATCACCGGCGGCGGCGGCGACGCACAGGTCGTGCATCAGGCGCGGGGCGACGTTGGCCGTCACCGAGATATTGCCGTGATAGCCGAGCAGGATCGAGGCGACGCAAGTCATGTCGTCGCCGCTGTACAGCGCGAAATGCTTCGGCGCGCGGGCGATCAGGTCAGAGGCGCGGTCGAGATTGCCGGTCGCGTCCTTGATGCCGACGATGCCCGGCACCTCGGCCAGGCGCAGGATGGTGTCATTGCCCATGTCGGCCACGGTGCGCCCCGGCACGTTGTAGAGCAGCACCGGCAGATCAACGGCTTCGGCGATGGCCTTGAAATGGCGGTAGAGGCCTTCCTGGGTCGGCTTGTTGTAATACGGCACCACCGACAGCGCCATGTCGGCCCCGGCCTTCCTGGCGAAGCCGGTCAGTTCGATGGCCTCCGCCGTCGAATTGGCGCCGGTGCCGGCGATGACCGGAATGCGCCCGGCGGCATGCGCGACCGTGACCTCGATCAACTGGCAATGTTCCTCGACATCGACCGTCGGCGATTCGCCGGTGGTGCCGACCACGCAAATGGCATCGGTGCCCTCGCGGACATGGAAATCGATCAGCTTGCGCAGGGATGGCAAATCAAGGCTGCCATCCTCGTGCATGGGCGTGACGATGGCGACAATGGAACCGGTAATCATGGCCTGTCCAGAGATGAAGGAATCCGCCGATTGTAACTGAACGCCAAAGGCTGCGGAAAGGCGCGCCGTAACAGTTTGTTATCCCATTTCCACTTCAATCGTTAAATTATTGAGATAGCCCGTCATTCCGCGCGTAGTCGCGGAATCCATGCGGCGTCTGGATTCTGCGACTACGCTTCGCTACGCGCAGAATGACGACGGGCGCTATTGTTGTCGTCTT
>Ga0209628_10001527_pt1 | contig 15088 bp, 6 predicted proteins | sample TergutCu122P4_FD_187285 | JGI IMG/M metagenome (GOLD analysis project Ga0209628, IMG submission 187285) | Cubitermes ugandensis P4 segment gut microbial communities from Kakamega Forest, Kenya - Cu122 P4 (SPAdes) (version 2) | ecosystem: Host-associated > Arthropoda: Insects > Digestive system >...
CATGTTTTGTAGGCACGGCGGCAAGTGCCTGTGACGGTGGTGTGCACTAAAATTAATTTGGGCTGGAAAGGGTTAAAGGACAATATCCAGATAGAAGTAAAATTTTAATAGATAACATAATTATAGAAGAAGTAAATTCCTTTAGCTGCTTAAAATTTGGTATCTTATGAAAAAGAAGTGGACATTGACAACAAATTAAATAACAATTTGAAAATACCAGGCATTGTAAACAATGTGTTCAGACCACAGGAAACAAGAAAACAAGAATAAAATTATACAATACATTAGTCCTTTTATCTCTGTTATATGGTAGTGAAAATTGGACCATGAAAGTGAGAGATGCAAGAAGAACAGCAGCAGTATGCACTTGGACAGATTTTAAGGCAAATACAGGGTTTGCAGAGGAATTAATATATCCCCAGTTTTGGACAAAATACAGGACTACAAGGAAAAAAAATTGGGTACAATATGTAAACAGAATGATTCATAACAGATCACCCAGGATAATAAAACAACTACAGACCAAAAGGCAGAAGGAATTAGGGAAGACCATTGGAGAGGTTTCTGGACGTGAGACTGGAATGGGTCAACAAGTGGTCCGACTTCGTGATAGCTACATCATGACGACGATTACAACGATGATGATGGTGGTGGTGATGACGATGATGATGATGATGATGGTGACGGTGGTGGTGGTGGTGATGATGATGATGATGATGATGTATAACACTGTAAGGTTTAAGATCTCCAAGCAACTGTGCATCTATTAATATTTCCTTTCTGTATTTTTGTGGTCAGCCCGATGATGGCTACTGTTATTAGATGAAACATTTAGCTTATTCCATCTGTAGCTGTGTTTAGACTGAGCATACTTATATTTCTTTTTATATTTTAAACTTAGCCATTATGAATCACCCTAAGATTTGAATCAAACCTGATATACGGTGCGTTGATAGTGTACACTTGTGCCTATAATCATATTCCAGAGAAGGGCAGCTGTAACTGCAACTGTATCACATAGCAACCCTGGCTTCTGCAGGGATTTATAGTCAGTTTTCCTCTCACAGTTCTACTCCCCCTATTTCATAGAAGAATTTTGAATGCCTGTCTTCATCTTTTAAGCTCATCTTGCGCCTTCTGAAAATGCTTCCCAGTTATGTGACAGAGCCCTGGTCTTGAAATATTAGCAGTTTCTTTTGGAATATTATCTTTCATTTCTGGCAAAGACTATTGTTCTCATAAATGCTATATTTCAGTGTCCCCTACAAAGAATCATCACACACATTCAGAAATGGAGAACTAGGAGGCCACAAACTGCAAGTTCATTTATTTTTTATTTGTAACACATGGATCCTCTCATTTTCAATACACTCACTGCACAACAGGCTCCAAATTTAAGATCATGCTGTAGAGCTTTATGAACTGCATGGGGATTTTTTTTTAATACTGGTGTCTGTTATTCTGGCTGTTTACATTTCTGTAAAATGTAAAGTCGGCCTCAGTCAGGAAATATATGGCTTCTTGCTTCCCACTCTAGAGGAGTTATTGTATGGCTGCAATTTTATATAGGTATAATTTTAACAGTTTTGTTGCCCAGTGTGCTGAAGATTTTGACACCCATCTTTGCACCAAACCAGTGCAAAGATTTCCTTGGGGCCTTCTTCTGTTCAATTACCAATATTGTCTAACTTCTGTCCAGTTCAAATTTAACATTTTTGTTTTCTTGTGTTGTCCAGCAGTGAATCTGTTCAAAATTTTTCCAGTATTCTGTATATTGTTCTTTACATGACACAGCTGGTGCAGGATGTCTTGTACAAAGCTCAGAGCAACATGTTTTTCTGTGACACACGTAAATATATTTAAAATTCACGCACTGCGTTCAACAGAACACACCATCCACCCACTGCCATCCACTCATAACACATCTAGAGATCATCTCATGTTGTGGCACAGGTAGGATGAAAGACATATGGGCTGGCTCCATTAAGTGAACACTCACCATATTTCTTCTGCCTGGGACAAAAGAGGTTACTACCTGCAGTTCAGATAAACTCACTATTTACCAATGAAAGTATAATTTGGTTCTGAATTTCGGGATGAAAGAAAATAGAATTTACATGTAGTCCCCATATCTTGGTTCACATAGTTACCTAAGCAAGAACCTATAACTGAAAGATGATTCCCATCTATGCCTTTCATGTAAGATACTTCTAAATTGTTGATGACAGAAGTAAACTTATCATGGTCATTTGGGGCATCGTGGGGAGGGGTTAAAATTATTAAAAGAGCCTGTTGCAGTGCTGAGCAACCTTGTATTTCACAGGGGCCATTTGAATGTCTGCAAACCATGGGAAAGCCACAAGCTTATATTTAACAATAAAAGTCTTGTGGTTTTAGGGAAACTTTATATATTATATGGAGTGATTTTTTTTTTCTACTGGCGCTACAACCCATTGTGGGTTTGTATTTTGCAGCCCTCTAGCGGGGCTATAGCCTCCTTGCTTATGAGGTTTCTTGATCACACACAATGACGCGCCACAGTTGGTAGGACTCCTCTGGACGAGTGATGAGTCCGTCGCAGAGACCTCTACCTGACAACACACAACACTTACAACAGACAAACATCCATACCCCCGGTGGGTTTCGAACCCACGATCGCAGCAGGCGAGTGGCCGTAGACCTACGCTTTAGACTGCGCGGCTACTGGGACCAGCATGTAGTGATTAAGGGACCAAATTACTCATCATTTGTTACTAAATTAATATCACAATTCATTGTTAGTTACTTTTTAGGACATATATTATTTTTAAAAAGAGTGTGATGTGTTCCTTGTTTTTTGTCACTGATATTTTTTCAGATGTACTTGGAATTCCAATTTCTAAAGTTATGACTGAAGTACACTTTCAATAATTTTTTTTAGAACATTCTTAGAACTGAATGTGTAAGAGGGTTGGTGGAGCTTACTATTCCATACTTTTCTCAATCTTTAAAATTTCCAATATAGAATGCTCCCATCCAACATGTGCATATCCCATTAAAACATAACAAATGTTTTACGAGGTTTAACTTTGCACGTGAAGTGCGCCAGCTCGCCATAGAAATTTTCCTTCGTTCTGATGTGTGAGCATAAAGTACACATGTTCAAAAACTCTCTGAAACCATGGATATAACTTCAACAGGCCGTGTGTTACTCATCACTGGTCTCATGCGAAGGAAGGAGTCAAGTGTTCCTGACATTATGGCATGTCATACACACTTCATACTTCACTTGTGGGTTGAGTGAGCTGTTTAAATTGGTTTCATGCATGATGAATTACAACAGATATAATGATTCATAAAATGTAACACTTTTCTAGGCCTATTTTTTGTTTAAGAAAATGCATGTAATATATTAAAACATGTTAATGTGGTGTATTTGTTAATTCTGGCATTTTAATATGAATAGCATGAATTACAGTTATTAACACGAACACTGGTTCGTGAAGTAGTTATATTTATGCAGCTCATCAGTACTAAGTAATAACTGTCATGCTTTATGGGGATTTGAAATGTCAGGAATGTGTCACATATTAATGCATCGAGATGCTTGTGTGCTGTTTATCTTTTAAGTGCTGTCCAGACTCTTTTCCTTTCTTTTTCTGTTTATACTGACAATGCACGATTCCTTTTTGAAGCATGTAAATATAGAGTTGTTAAGAAAGTGTAGTAATTGGTCTCCAGGTATAGAGGACACATTTTGCTATGTAGTATATATGGTATGAAGTTACACTGTTATCACAGTAAAATATTCAGCTGATTTTAAAAGCGAGGTTTTGTGAAGTGAACAGTTTGAATTGTGAACTGTTTGTAGCCTATCAACAGCTTTGTTTTGTTTCAAGTTTACAAGCTTAGTCACAAAGTAATGAATCTGCCACCAATACAGGCTTTTCATTTGAAGCCACAAAAATGTGATACATTTGCCTGTTTTCCATTATTGAAGACGCGTGCTATTTTAGTTGTTCATTACAATGTAAGAATGATGGCTTATGTGGAGCCCATTTTCATCTTTTTGTGACTTGGTGTCAATGCCTGACCTGTAGGCCAGATATTTTAAAAGTAGCAAAAGTTGTCAGGCAGTTCTGGTTCGAGTTAAAACTTGTTAAAATCAGACAGGGTTATGACACTTCATCTGAAGTCCTACATATGGTGCTGTACGTTTGTCAGCCCAAAAAGTGTTTTAGTCAAGTGCTGCAGATTAAAACACTTCCAGTACATTTTTTTCTATGTGTCTGGGCATTTTTTGAGGTAAGGAAATAAAAGTTTGTTGTGTATTCTTAGAGCTGAATGTTATAACAACAAAGTATGCTGGGTAGGATCACTTAATATTTACAGTGCTAACTATGGCATGATTAACATCTGAAGAAGACACCTTCGCACTTGCCAATAGTCTCTCCTCTCTCAGTTCTTGATCATGAAGTTGTACAGAAAATTACTTATTTTTTGTTCATTGCTTGATAGATTAAAATGAGTATATAGTTTGAAATTATGCTTTTAGGTAGGACAAAATTTGAGTTAAGAAATTTCTGTGTTCACACAGCCTTATTGACAGAATACTACTACTGAAAGTGACTGGACATATTTTAATTCAGAATTTGTTCTTTGTGCAGGTTGGTGGGAGGTTCAGGTACTCCATCAGGAGGCCCCCCCTCATATCCCCATGGCCAGTCCTTGACTCCTAATCCACTGCCGAATGTACATGGTGGGAGTGGTCTTGGAGATACAGTGCCAGTTCCATCAGTTGGTTCCCCTGCCTCAGCTGCTCCATCCCCACTGCCAAATCCTCACTCCCAGCCAGCATCAGTTCCTCCCGCTGATCAAACTATGCCCACCCTTAGCCCTCACCCACCCACCTCCAACAGTGGTGCTGGTCATCCTCAACCTGCTACCCCTTCAGAATCTCAGGAAAAAGTCACACCTGCTGCTACACCCTCAGATCTCAATGGCCCTAAGTCAGTTTCTTCAGTATCAAATCAGGTGGGTTGAGTCAGATTCTGTTTTCAGAGCAGAATACATGTGTTCACTCTTGTATCACTGAATTTGTGACAGTGCACGCAGGTACGGTCATTCATATTTTGTATTTGTTGTTCATTGTCTTGTCGTATGGTAGTGAAAGGCGAAAGACATGGCAAAACAGCTAGATTTTTAGAAGTATGTGTTTACACATATTAGTGCTTGTAAAAAAATAACAATTGGTAATTATACATAATGCGAGATTAAAAAAATGTGTTTACTTTGAATTACTATGTTTAATAATGTCATTTATAAATTCACTCAATGTATGCACAATGAAAATAATTCTCTCTCTGTACCTAGATAATAGTGATAATTTTTGTTAGTTTTTGTAATGCAGTAATGTACTGTTACTCTCTTCATCTCACCAAACAGTATGCTCTTGTTGTTCGCATTCCTTCTTTGTATTCTGGAGGACCTGGTTTCAGTCACATTCCTGTATCTGATATCTTGAGTAAGCATTCATGGTTTGCTTCACTCCCTCTTGGCAAATGCCAGTGTGGTACCTTAATCTTCATTGGCTGTGCACAGATGTATTATAATGGTGCATGCACATTATAAAGTGGCTCAAGAATTGCATTTTTTCATTCCAGGTATATATATCAGCAAGACTATAAATGCTCTCTTCTACATTTTTCAAATTCATTATTAACAAGACACTGTGTAATGTGAAAGTGTCATTAAATAAATGACGAATTCAGGTTGTGATTCTTTACGATATTTCTTTTTGGTAGTTTCCCTGATAAAACTTTTATTTATGGGCATGTTAATAACACTGTAGCTAATTCTGAATGATTGAGCCATTTCTAGATGTTGGAAAGTTAATATAATTATTTGTATTGCAGGTGTTTTCTCCGTATCCTGCCACTTCCAGTGTAGAGCCAGTCACAAAACCAGTGGACAGTGTTGGTGGGGGTTCTCAAGGTCCTGCCAGTGCCCACTCAGTAGTGGCTTCAGTCCCGCTTCCCACTGCCACGTCTCTAGACTACCTGACTCTCAAACGACCTGTTCTTTCCTCAAAGGAATATGAGAGTATATTGATGGAGGAGGACCAACCCTCAGACTTATTGTATGATTATACTACCCTTGATGCATGGTAAGTTGTGCTTGGCATCTGAATGCATGTGTGACCCTATGCTTCCATTCCATGATACACCTTCATGCTGTTTGCCTGATTAAGCATGGGTGTGCATTTTTATAGTGTGATGTTTGATGAAGCATATGGTCATTTCTACTTGTATATATTATTTGTACATTACAAGCCACGTATTCAGCCCAAACTTTTTTTGTGTACACTGAAAGTCCGTTGTAACGAGAGTTTATAATGGCACAAAAGAATAATTGTTTTAGCAGATGCTTGTTACATGCAGATTTGCATTTGGCGACGTGTCACATCCAGAATCAAATGCATATTTTATGGGTACTTCAATAACTATTGACAGCCTGGGAGTCTATAAAGGAATATTAGCTGTGGTGAAAACTGAAATTATGAATGCATATGTTGGTAAATTAGAAGTCTATGTACCAGGAAGAAGCTACCACATGGGTTTGATAACATTGTGAATTATTGCCTGGTACATTGCAAGTGTGTCGTCTGAACATGACATCGTGCCTGTACACCAATGAATGAGGCGGCTGTAAAGGTGTGTTGATAGCGATTGCGTTGTATATACAGGAGTGCTGTACTGCTGCCATTTGCCAGTTGTGCTTTCAAATGTAGCACCTTCCAATTTCACTCTTGCTGACGTTCATTTCTTCACAGGCCTTCATGATTTCAAAGTTTATAGCAACATCTGAAGCTGTGTGTTCACTGGTACTCGCCGTGGTATGTGAACACATACTTTTAAACACAATCTTACTGCATGACAGCTCACTATCGTTCACGTGACATGAAGAGTCATTAATACCCAACAGCTAGCACAGACAACACTACTACATATTCTCGTGAGAAATTGCAGCATTGAAAGTGCAGGTGGGTTAAAGAGGGATGAAACTTCTCTCAGCATGCCTGTACTCCCTTCTCCTCCTGTTAACGCGGTTATGTTGCGCCAACCTGTGCTTGTGCTGCAATTCTGGTTTTTCTCCAATTTCCTGCCTCTATTCAGCAACACCAGCTAACAAACAGCAGGTTTTTGCACCCCCCCTTTTTTCCCTCAAGGCTGCAGCCTGGTGAGTGTAATGGTATCTTTCTTTCCTCCTTCATAACCATGAGAAAGGGACTGCAGCTAGTGCAGTTGTGCACCAACAGTAGTTAAAGATAGGTCGTAATAATAAAGGTGCTTGTTGTTAGCAGATTGTTTTACTGTACATAATGTACACAAGTTGCACTTCAGCTCTCATTAGAATGGGCTTCTCATTATAAGCACACTTGTTACAATGGACTTCCACTGTATATTTTGAATGCTGTCAAGACTTCCTGTAAATGTTGAGGACATGACCCTACTTGTCATACATGGTGCAGTAAGTTATGTAACATCAGATTTTGTCAAACACTGATCACTTGCGCCTGACTCTTTGTCCCATATACATGAAAACAGTCTCACAAAAATCATATGTCATGCTAGAAGAACATGCAGCTCTACATGTGCATGCCTCATTAGTGTTATATCCACATTTCTGATTTTATTATAAATGCTTGGTATTCATTTTTTAAATAAAAATAGTATGAAATAATACTGACTGTCTGTATGCTGGGTAATAGACCTGTGTGCATTGCACATCAGAAACATTTATTTATCCTGTACATAAAGCATTTGGAGCTTGAGGCTGACCACGTGGGTTCATTGATAGCTGAGGTTAGTGCATGATCGTTTTACATCCACTTCTCCTATATGCTCCACTGCATGATGCTAGGATACAGGGCAGCTTCACCACAGTGTGACAGGCTGATCCACTTTGTTGAAAGTCAGCGAGGTTTGACGGAACAGTTATTGTAAAGAACAAGTAGCTGTCATCTTTTCCTCGCAATATTAATATGGTAACTATGCTGAAAATTGCTTGCAACCATCAGAAACATGCAGGTAGTAATATAGTGATGGGCTTCCTGTGAGGACTGGATGGAACAGAACTGTGGATGTCACAGTAACTAAGTATATAATATTTAACTTTGAAATAACAACTGGGATTTGTAACACAATACAGGACATATGGTGCCTGTTATAATAATAATTAGATATGCTGAATAGTTGTGATAGTTTTTTTTTACTAATCAATCATTGATAGTAGCCACTAGGAATATTAGGTACTGCTCGTATTGTTTTAGCAGATGTATTGCAAGTCATGTTAGAATAACATGTGTGGTACCAGTCTGTAGTGGATAACTGCAATTCACTTTTTATTGATAGGTTGAACCATCCAGTGAAAAGGTTCAAGCCATCTGAAACGAGACCTGCAGACCTTGTAAGATCTTCAACTTACATTAGACGTGCAAGTACAAATGATCTCTATTCATATCAATTGCAACAACAGAATGTGGCATCACCACCAAACAACCTGAACCAACCTTTCATCAAGCAGGAGATTAAACAAGAGCCAGGCTGCGTTATGCCAGTAAGTTACCTAATTTGTGGATGCTTTTTACCCTTTTTATTTCTAAGATTTTCAGTACGTCACATAGCATCAGTAATAAAATAAGACACCTGTGACCGTAACTATAACCTTGTTCATAATACAAAAGCGGTTAATGACCAGATGTCACTAGATAAAATAGGACATTGTGACAATAAAATCACATATCAAGAATAATGCAGAATGTTAATAAAAGACTGAAGACAGTGACAAAAATGTCATGCAAGTGAAAAATGAGGCTTAAATATAGTAGATACATGATGACTACGCTGGGTATTCAGGTATGGAAAACATAAAATATTTTGAACTGTAACATTCCCAAAGAAGTTTTAATGATTTATGCACAAGTGTTATATAGTTTATGTTTAGGTGCCTCTGCAAATCCGAGCATTGGCACTGGTGTAGATTTGTAGAAGGCGGGGACATTAATGATGACCTTATAAGGTTGAAATGCATTTGTGAAGTGCATGACTCCTTGTATAAAATGTTGTACACTCTGTTCAACAAAAATCAAGTGGCCTGAAATTTCCTGTGTCCTGAACTGGAAGTCACATGACGTACAGTTGCCATCCTAATTCGAGTCATATTACTTTCCCCATATTTGTGCATACGTGGCATTTCTCTGTCTTCCATTCATCACAATCAATCATGCCATGTATATATTAACGAAAGGCACCAATACATTCACTTAATTTGAAGTTAAAACATGAATTAAAGGTCATTAATTTTCCGAGGCATGTGGCTTGTTAGCTCTGCTTCCAAGAATGAATGTTGCGAAAGGGTGGTTGTTTGCCGCACCTGGAGATAGCCAAGCGCGTTAACATGTAATAGCAATACTCTTCAGGAACAAACTACATTGGTTCGAGTCCCAGTGTCAGCAAATAATTTTTTTCTTTTTGAATATGTTTTATACTCACAAACACTCAATTAAATTATGCAGTAACACATCCAATATTTAATTGTATGTTTCAAAAGTTATCGTTGCTCAATTGGCAGGGTTAGAAATGCAGGTGATGCAGATATTTCTGTTATTTTTCCGTAATTGTTTTTTCTTTGTTTACCGACATTCTGATTTAGAGGGTTCGTGTTTGAATGGGACTAAAACTAGGCATGTGAATCTCATTGTTGTTTGCAGGCTGTAGCGGGTCACGAGCTCTGACATTGGGCTGCACAATTTGAAACATTTACGGAAAGGATTTGTTGAGTGTATGATGCGTGTGCTGGGGAGGTCTGGACCAAGGGTGGTTTCACTCTCACCTTGTTTCAGGGGTGGGGTGTGGGGAGTGAAGTACTGTTGGAACAGGTGCAGCTCAAGTTTAGCTTTTGAAACTAGTTCATAATTCTTCCGTGTGGCCTTCTAGTAGACAATAACATATTTTCAAAATGTGCGTTTTTAAAAGTCTTGCTGGCTACACTGATTATGTTGGTTAAGTCGTGAAGAGGGATTCAGCCTACACTCATATAAGGGTTAATGACCATATTGTCGTCGGCAGGTCAGTTTTGAACATGCATAATCCCCTACCATCTGTTTTCATCCACAACCAGCAGCAGGTATAATATCCTTTTTGGTCCACGGCTCAAAAATAGTGAATTACCATAATGCAGTTGCGGAAGACTTTTCATTCGGGTGGCAGAAAATTGAAAGAAACTTGACATAATTTAGTGAGAAATTCTATAGTAAAAGTGTTCTAAAATCATATAACAATTTTTATCAAGCAATGTAGGCTTCTTTAACTAACATTCTTACAACAAACCATTAAATAGGGGTAAGGCACAGTCCATCCATCATTTTGATTATGCAGAAAAGTACAGTTTAAAATAACGAACTTAAGCACCTCATTACCTTTGATTTCATTATTATTAAAAAATGCGCATTTCGATTTTCATAACCATCATCACCAGTGTAGCCAGTAAGACTTTTAAAAATGGACATTTTTGAAAATGTGTTATTGTCTGCTAGAAGGCGACATGGAAGAAGAATCATGAACTTGTTTCAAAAGCTAAAATTGAGCTGCACCTGTTCCAACAGTACTTCACTCCCCACACCCCACCCCTGAAGCAAGGTGAGAGTGAAACCACCCTCGGTCCAGACCTCCCCAGCACACGCATCATACGCTCAACAATTCCTTTTCTGTAAATGTTTCAAATCTTGCAGCCCAATGTCAGATCTCGTGACCTGCTACGTCCCACAAGCAGTGAGATTCACATGCCTAGTTTTAGTCCCATTCGAACACCAACCCTCTAAATCAGAATGTCAGTAAACAAAGAAAAAAGAATTGCAGAAAAATAACAGAAATATCTGCATCACTCGCATTCCTAACCCTGCCAATTGATTAAAGATAACTTTTGAAACATACAATTAAATATTGGATGTGTTACTGCATGATTTAATTGAGTGTTTGTGAGTATAAAAAATATTCAAAAAGAAAAAATTATTTGCTGACACTGGGACTCAAACCAATGTAGTTTGTTCCCGAAGAGTATTGCTATTACGCTTTAACGCGCTTGGCTCTCTCCAGGTGCGGCAAACAACCATCCTTTTGCAACATTCATCCTTGGAAGCAGAGCTAACAAGTCACATGCCTCGGAAAATTAATGACCTTTAATTCATGTTTTTAACTTCAAATTAAGCGAAAGTATTGGTATCTTTCGTTAATATATACACTGTGTGATTGATTGTGATGAATGGAAGACAGAGAAATGCCATGAATGTACAAATATCGGGAAAGTAAAACGACACGAATTAGGATGGCAACTGTACATCATGTGACTTCCAGTACGGGACTTAGGAAATTTCAGGCCGCTTGATTTTTGTTGAACAGAGGGTACAAGAGAAGCTATAGTTGGTGTGATACTTTATGCTGTACTAGAGTGTCACATTGAATCAGAGGTGTAAGTTTGCTGCAAGAGTCACAGCAATGTGAACCAGGTGTATATAGGTTGCACTGAGTATTCCACAGTTGCAGTCTGCTTAAGATAGGGGTGGAACTACACAGACTGCTGTTATGCAGCAAATGGTAAAAAGTAATATAGACGGTACAGCAAGGAGGCAGTGAGACAAAAATAAATTAAATATGCTTCATAAGTATTGTTTTGGAACAGGTTACTAGATGCGTGTTTCAGTGTGAATTTAACAGTCAAGAAAGCTTTGACCAGATGTCATTGCATGGTTCATATGGACCTGCTTTGTGCATCATGTATTTTGCTGTCACAACATCAAGTTTTGTACAAAGTGGGGGAATTATGCCACTGAAACACGTGAAAGAGTAAACACTACTTACAGGGATAATGATGTTTTCAATGCTCGAACATATGATGTTTAAGCGTTTTCAAAGGGCAGAGATGACCGTCACAGGCCACTACCAAGCTTCACTCAGAATGGGGGAAAGTGAAGTAAGTTTGAATGTCTGAATGACAAATTAATGGGTTCATAATTACTACAGACTAGGGTGGGAGAAAAGTTTGTGCTTCAGTTTGCCTTATTAAGGCAAAACTCAGTCGATTGGTTTCCTGCTGAAATTTTGTGCAAAATTGATGGTGAGCCTAGCTTTCTGAAAGCCGTCATCACTGGGGACAAGCTATTTTGACACAGTCATTGATATTCAAAAAATCTGTGACCAAAGATTAGTTTTCTAAGTTTTCCCAAAATTTTTATGAATGCTGTAACATGTGTGTTCAGTCCACTTGGGACTGTTTTGAAGGAAATGATTAATAAACTCATTGCCGTCTTATATTTCAGTCTCATTACTTTCTTGCCTCACTGTGTACAGTTGTTATGAGTGTATCAAACTGGATATATAGCCTATTAGTTCATAAAGTATGTTATGTCTGTGAACACAGTTGCTGTGGGATTATGAGTATATTGAATATATATATATATGTATGTTACATTGTGCAACTTGTGCATAGAATGAAGCAGTTTGTAATATGTCTGCACAGAGTACTGCTACAAAAAGGAATACTTTTAAGGTCATGAAATTTCTGCAGGAAATTTGCAGTACCAAATTTTCTTGCATGCATTGGGGTTGTAACTTACACTCATGTAAGTGTGGTAGTTTCAGTGATTATGCAGATTTATATATTAAAAGTCAGAAATTGGAATTGTAGAGCATTTGACATGTGCCACTATTTTCATTTAATAGAGTGACTGACTGTGAGTTTGGCAGGTTTGATTCCTGTCAAGGAGCAGGCCAGCTCTGGGTCCTGGTAGTTTTCTGTCCAGTGATACCCATGGACGTAGAGCAACCCGGACATGAAACATTCAGCTGATAACTGACCACTTGCTTCACTATATTGGCTGAGATCAGTGCTAGGAACTTCATTTCATTGCTGATAATTACTTTCATGGCATAATACTTTGGCCCAGAGACAAGTGCTCCTTTGCCTTCATAGAGCATTAGATGTAATTTTTTTTCCGTTAATTTCATAAAGAATTGTCTGCTTCAGCTTGCTGTTTGATTGTTTTTATCTGGTTTGGGGATACCCTAAGCATTTCTGGCAGATTCTGTATATGTAAGTTGTAACTCTGATGAATATAAACTGTGATAGCTCATTCACTAAGCTGACTGGCCACAAAATGGCCTGGGACCCACCATTTCTGTGCAGTATATTATGAGGGCCGTTAGCCTGTAGTGTTGTTAAACTTTACCAACAGTGCAGTAGTACAGTGGGACATGCACAAAGTCCAGGTAACAAAACGCTGCATGTTTGAAATGTGAAAAATGTGGTGTTCTCTGCCATAGTCTGGTAAGATTTCACAGACACTCTTCCTACATGAAAAGCTGTTACTCTCAGCTTAAGATGTGGCTGTTGTGCCAATATTATTGTAAGATATTTAATCCCCTTTATCTGGATGATAGAGGTTGCATTGGTTAGAGTGTGTTGCTGACAGTACACCCCTGTCCTGTGCAGATGTTTTGAATGTGTGGAGCTCTGCCTCTTCTAGATGTATCACTCCAAGGAAAACAGAGTTGGAAGTTGTTTCCAGAGTGAACATATTTGGAAAACCTGTGGGAGAAAGAGCACTTTGTTAAACTAGGCGTAATGCGGGATCTTGAGGTACAGATGGAAATTGGATTGGACTCTCCCATAATAGGGTACAGTGGCAAGCTGTTTGGCATATCTCCACAGAAATAGATAAATTCTTGATCAGCTCAGTCATTGTCAGTTGGTCAAGGAAGGTTTGGTATCATTGTTAGTCTGTTATTTTATTCCTGTATTTGCTGCTGTCTGCAGATAGTAATTTAATGTGTAAACCTTTTCAGTTGGAAGTAGATAATGTTCACCTGAACAAAAGGTCTGACCCATATGAGTTTGAAGATGACATGACTGCACCTGCTGTTAGTATGGAAGGTTTCAAACGAACCACTTCTGTTAAGGTATGTGTTGTTATTAACAAACATGCATGTACTAAGCAAACACTGTGTACATTTCTAGGGTATCAGAATTATATTTTATCACAGTACATGTAAGTGAAAGAATTATCCAAGAATCACCCAATATGTTGTACACAGAATTTTACTTAAATTCACTGAAAATATGTTCATATGTGCACAGTTTTTTGGTCATACATAAAACTGTTCTTTACCTGTTGACGATCAAGCTAGATTGACTGCTCTAGTTTATACCTATAAAAGTGTTATAGAATTTTCTCTGATGTGACAGGACTGTTTCTTCACTCCAGGGTCATGCATATGTTTATTTAGACCTATGACGGGAAGGCAATTTTCAGTTTTCCCATTGTAAATCTGTAAGTCAGATTTGTCTTACAAGTGGCATACAATGTCGTGCTGAAGCAGAAAGTTTTCTCTTAAATATTGGCTTGTTAGTTTTAACATGATGTTGGCTGAGAATTGCTAATGAATTTTGTGTTACTACATAATAGAAGAAATTATTGTTACTGTTTTTAACTGGCTCTTCCATGCACCTGTGTCTATAAGAATTGTTCTGACTTAAAGGTACATTTATCTGAGGAACTTGTTTAGGGAAGTATATGGCATCAACATGGTGGGCAGCTATTTCCTGCAAGGACTGACCACCACTGAGCACATACTGCATTTAATTTCTGAATGTTGCTTATTGCTGGCCAATTTTTTTAGCATCATACCCAAGAAATCATTCAGTTGCTGAAAGGTGACAAGTGTTCAAGGAAGGAGGGAAAGTTTGTAGATATTTTGTGGTTAACATGCTGTGGTGAATACTGGAATTACTGTTGCATTGCATTATTTATCACCGTTACCTTGCCATTTAAATTACATTCAATTTAAGTGGTGTGGAGAACATTTTGAGGTCTTGATTGTAGTAATAGTCACATATGCCTGGGACTTTTGGATGTGCAAAAGTCTCAGTATGAAGATAGAAACATTCTGAACAAACATGTACAAGGTGTGATAAAAAAAATATGGTGAATGTTTAAATTAAAAAAAATTATTACAGTAAAAGACACATTGCCATTAATCCCCCTCAAAATACC
>Ga0209628_10001528_pt1 | contig 15087 bp, 13 predicted proteins | sample TergutCu122P4_FD_187285 | JGI IMG/M metagenome (GOLD analysis project Ga0209628, IMG submission 187285) | Cubitermes ugandensis P4 segment gut microbial communities from Kakamega Forest, Kenya - Cu122 P4 (SPAdes) (version 2) | ecosystem: Host-associated > Arthropoda: Insects > Digestive system...
TATCTCCGTAACCGTTCAACTTTGGATATAGGTGTTTTGGGTTATATCGGTATAGTTTAACATAAGGAACACTCTCCTGAAGTATTTCACATTCCTCCTGGGATACCCTGTATATGGCTGAGATATCTTAAGTTATAATTAAAACAGTTTTTTGCTGTGTAGTCCTATTGTAACACAGCATATGTAATCCATCCTGTTTGTATTTACTAGTGCCGAATATAACTCTTTGATCCTTGATTTCTTTAAGATTTGTTCGAATGAAACCTGTTTGGTGTTTGTTCTGGATGAAGGAGTGTAGGCAATTAACAACAGTATCTACATATGTTGGGGAAGGCTTGTCATTCACACTCCAACTGATAACATCTGTACACAACTATCTGGTCTCTGCTGAAACATTGCATCACCATGGCCTCTGACATTTTTTTTCCAAACTGAATCTAAGGCTCTAGCCTTTTCCTGAAGGAGTCAGACACATGGAAGTCAAAAGTAAAAGGTCCAGGCTGTATGAAGGGTGGCCTAACAACTGCTAGTGTACTGAATACAGTTTGTCACATCTGGATAGGCATTACACAACACAGTACCTCATGTCTTCAGGGTGCTGCCTCCTGTTGGTTCTGTGAAGGCCTCGGAGGGTTCCGTAATAGGTCTGCATGTTGATGATTTCAGGATTCTTGTAAACAAATGCTAAAGGATCAAAGCTGCAAGTTGAATAAAAATACCAAGGTTGTGGTCCTACAGTGGTTTTAGCAGCAGTCCAGGGAATTCTTTACAGAAGGAATCCAGTGGCAGGCATGTCAGCTCGATGCCTGTATCATTATCGCTAGAGACTGCTTTGATGACCTTTGGAGAAACTATCTCTTGAGTAGGTTTTATTTGATCAATGCACATGTATATTAGTTTGTTGTATTTTGCAGCTTCCCATTGTTCCTTGTGGTCAGCCTCCTAAGCCACATCCACAAAACTTGAGAGACTGCTGGGACAGTGATCATGTTCGCATGCCGTGTTCAGAACACAGCTTGTATCCAGTCAAAGTGGTATGTGAACTAGGGTACTTTTATGAAAAGAAGTGTGTTGAGACATATTTATAAAATATGGTGCCGTTTGGTTCCAGACACGGTTTGCATGTTGAATCATACAGTCTCAAAAGAGTGCTGTCTTATTTTTAAGGGACATTCCAGGTCTGTTGTTAACATCACAGTTACTTTTCTTGTCATTGCAATAGGTTCTTGAATGAGTTATTGGATCTCAGGGACTTGTGGGCTGAATATAAAACCCCAGTAAGAAATGCTTGGGAAATTCCTGTTTGAAACTGGCTTCCTAGAAACAGTTGCATTTCTGTACCGTGAAGTAAACCCTGTAAAATTTTACATATTCAGATCTACCAAGCTGGAGAAAACATGCATTCAATACATGTTCAAGAGAAGTTGTTGTTTGGTATTATTTCCACTGGAATTATCTGAAACATACATTTTATACTTAACCGTTTTTTCCAAAGTGGTGTATGCAGATATGAGTATATGTGTGCATGCATGCACATGTGTAATGCAGAATATCTACTGGATTGAGATCTTCAATTTTTGGTGATTTGGTGAGTGTTAGATGATTATTCTTCAAGTAGAGGGGCAACCCTCAATGACTGATGTGGTCACTGTTGAGGCAATTGCTTCCAGTTACAATCTTAATTAACTTTACGGTCTGTCTCTGCTGTGGCTAATTTCAAGGTACTGTGCACAAGGGCTTGGATTTTGTTGTAGCACTATATGTACTATATCACTGCTCCAGTTTCTGTGGAATATTTTTTAGTTATTGGTCTGAAATGAAAAGAGATTTCATTCACCATTATGGAAATATTTAAAGTATTGGGGTGATTAAATCCAGGAGGAGATGTGACCAGTGCATAACACATAGGGAAAGTGCAGTTTTGGTGCAAGAACCTGAAATGAAGAGACCATTTGGGAGAATTATACATAAAAGGGAGGATAATTTTAAGCTAGTTCTTGGGACAACGGAATTTGAGGGTATGAACTGGATTTATCAGCCTCAGGGTAGGGTTCAGTGGCAAGTCATAAAGAATCATCAGGTGTCATAAAAGGCAAATAATTTTTTGACTGACTGTGCTGTGATCTTCTTAAAAATGACACTGCACTTACCGTATTATTTCTGATAAATTTTAAAAGGACAGTGTTTCACTTCAGTTTGTTCGCTGTTTTAGGATGGAGACCAGAGTGAACTACGGCAGCGCTGGGAACTTGTGCAAGAAGCACTGCTGAAGACAATAGTGTCCAGCCAGCAACTGGAAACTGTGATACTGTCTTACAACTCCAAGTACAGTAACCGCTGGGACTTCTCAGTGCTGCACTTATTGTTTAATGAAGTGTTCTCTGAAGAAGAAACAAACGGCTTTTTCTCAACACTGCTTCCACAGATTGTTCGACTTGCTCTGCAGTTGCCTATGCTGCTGACAGCACCAGTACCTCTGCTTGTTCAGCACAGGAGTCGTATGCTGAGCTTCAGTCAACTGCAAGTCGCAAGTCTTCTGGCAAATGCCTTCTTGTGTACCTTTCCCAGACGAAACACTGCAAAATGGCAATCTGAATATGCACGCTATCCTGACATCAACTTCAACAGGTGAGCACATTCAGGGAAACTGTGTGTGATTGGTATAAGAAACTGTTACCTCTGTATTATCTCAAATAGATGTTATAAATATGGTTATTAATATGAAATTTTCTAACCAGTATAAGACACTTGAACATACTTTCTTCTATTCTTTCCCTGTGATGTTTGGGGATGATTTTGAGTTTTTTTTTTTAGTGTAGTGCCATGCCAATGACTATGAAAATATCATCTTCTATTGTAACATTTTGTGTTGTGGTAGATAGATGCTGATGATTCTTCTATCCTGCAGATGGAGGCAGCAGGTTTATCTAACACATCAGTAACTTACCTGCCAAATTACATGGTGTCATATCGCAAATAGTAATAATTTTACATACCTCTTTGGCAGGGCCAGATTTAAGTGTGGTGTGAGCCCTAATCTGTAACATTTAAGAGCTCCCCCCCCCCCCCTCGCCCTTTAAACTAAATTTTAGGTTTAATAATTTTTCATGCTTGTGGAAAGGTATGAATAAAATGCTACATTACATACCTATGTACATTTTTATTAATTATCCTTGCAATAATAATAACTGAGCAACGTACAAGGAAAGTACGAAATTAAGGAAAGTATGAATTTCAGTACATACAAAAAACAGCCATTTTGGGCACTGCACACATACTACAGAAAGTACTAATGTAAAAGTACAAAACATATTTCAAGGGCAAAATAATAGTATGTGTGACACAAATTGTAACAATGGAACAGCTGCAACACTATATACCCTAGAAACATGGTTTGTTTCAAGTATATAATAGTAAATACCCTTCATAAACGTGAGAAAAGAATGATGATGATGATGATGATGATGATGATGATGATGACAGCACCAACAACAACAACAACAAAAGAAGTAACAGATTTTCTTTGGTTTTTGTGATAATAAGAATGATAATAAAAACTAATAATACCAACATTTATGAATTATTTTTATTAGTTCTTGTTAAAAAACTAAAAGCATGTATTTTTTGCTTATGATGTACAGCATTGCATATGCTTTCCCTCACCACCCCTCATTAGTGATGCCATGATCAACCTGAATGCTTTTTCATTCGTAAATCTGCTGTACCCACTTTACTGTAGCAGTTTTTACAATAAATAAAAATATAAAACAACCAACAGTAGTTGACCATAGTAACGATAATTATCATTACTGTGCTTTTCATTATTCACAAAAGCATTCAATTTTTTATTTTTTATTTATTTTTTATTTTTTTAAGTGAGGTGGCCTGTCTGAGGTCCCATGTAATATCAGGCCCAAAGCTGTAGCTTGTCTAGCATATATGCAGATATCAGCCCTGCTCTTCAGGGCTGATATCTGCAGCTCCATTTCCTCTACATTCCCCGGTGGGGGCCACAGAGCTGAGTCCAAACTGTAATTGTGGATTGCATTTTGCAACATGCTGAATAGGGTCTAATAACAAGAGGTAGATGGTGAGCAAAGGAAACTAGAGAGTGAGAAGAATGTTATGTTGGTAAGCGGTCATCAGTTATGTGGAAAATTTAACATGTTCATAATTTGTACCGTTGGAAATTATACACAGAAATGAATTACTTAATTTGATGATAATTAATTTATAGAGCCTTCTGATCTTACCACATTTTAAGGCATGTTGGAATCTTAAGTTCTTTCAGAATTAATGATACCTCTTGCTATTGTCTTTGGAGCTGGGATACTGCAGTTGGTGTAGTGATTAGGCTGCAGGCTGGATGTCTAGGGAACCATGGTTCAGTTCGTAACGGGCTGGAAATTTTTCTCTTTTCCAAAGTGTCCAAACCAGTTCTGGAACCCATCCACATGCCTATTCAATGAATAGGCATTTTGCCCAGGACCAAGTGGCTGGTTCGTAAGGCTGACTGCTCACCCCCATCTAGTGCTGAGGTTAAGAATTGGTGGAGCTATGCCTTGACTGTCCCATATACCTTCATGGTGTGCACTAGGGTAACTACTTGTACTTTTCTGTTGTCTCAAAAACCATGTAGAAGTGAGTGGAAGTGGAATTCCTGATTGCATATTAACATGTGTGAAATGTTTGGTCAGACTGTTTCAGATAAGTGCTGGAACTGTGCCAAAACCTGAGAAACTCAAGTGCCTCCTGCATTATTTTCGAAGAGTGTGCACCAAAGGCAAGTACACTCAAAAATATTCACCATTCATTCATGTAATCTACCTAACAACAGGTCCATAGTCTCCTGCAAAGTGAGTTTTCCACAGAGTGTGACATAGCGCTTCCTCTTTCAATTTCCAATATCCTCTCCTTTCCTTAAGGCCATCCAGTAGCTGCTTGCATCTTCGTCCATGTCTTATGATCATTTCTATTCTTCCCCCATCTTTCCTTCAGTAACTTGTTTTAGAAGGCAGTTCCTACACAAGATATGACCAATCCAGTTAGCCTTCCTTTTTTTTAATGTTTGTAGGATATTCTTCTCTTCCTTGACTCATTGTAACACTTCTTCATTTCTCACATGATTGGTACAACTGATCTTTTCCATGGTTTACCAGTTTGGAATATTTTTTATTGTGTTAATTTCATTTAACCTCACATTTATGCTTTTAAGCCTGGAGTGTGTTTGCTTGGTCACGTTGCAAAATTATTAAATTCCTAATTAATTAGAAGTGCAAAATACTGTATGTGTTATTCGTAGCTTCGTTTTCTGTAGAAAAACTAGTGTGACCTGAGGATTTAATGGAAGGCCATATTTACTAAACCGTTTTTGGTGTATCATATTATAACCTTGCAACATTACTCTGCCCAGACATGCATCGTGCACATTAGCCATTTATATTTACAAGTTCAAATACAAGTAGAGAGAAAGTCACATTGTGTTCTTGTGCCTGTAGTGAAGTGGCCAGCAGTAAATTTCAGTATCAGCAGCAGTGAGACACTTGGATTCTAATACCAGTGGTTATTCTAGTTAGCTAGTTAGCTGGCTGGTTGTGAGAGTTAAGGTTTTCACAACAGTATGGTTGAGGATTCAGGTCATATGTATGTGACACTGTGTTAGTGGGTTAGTGGTTGCTAACATTCCTTTTGAAATGTATAGAACTACCAACCCAGGTAGACATCTTCTCATCCCAGAAGTCTTAAATCTTCAGCTAGCTGGTTGTTCAGTCTGTGGAGTTCATCCGATGAATGTAATGGTCCCCTGTCCTTTGTGTTGTCAGTGCAGCCCCAGATGGTGTTGTGACATATGCTCGTCGGTACATTAGTCGGAGTAATTTACCTCAGTGGGAGAGATCTCAGAAGCTTCTTACAAAGTTACATATCACGAGTCAAGGTACCATAGAAGATGATGGCGCAGGTTTGCTTCAGGTTGACTTTGCTAATAGGTATGTTTGCCATGCAGTATGTTGTTTGATCATGAGTCAACTCTTTACAAAACGTGTTTGCTTATGTGCTGATCTTTTCTTTTAACCAGGCTGGTGGGCGGAGGGGTGCTTGGAAGAGGCTGTGTGCAGGAAGAAATCCGTTTTGTAATCTGTCCGGAACTCATTGCTGCTCGACTTTTTACAGAAGCTCTTGATTCCACAGAAGCCTTGCTGGTTGTTGGTGAGGAATACAGTAAAATTTATATGGATCTTAAATATGTGTATATGTGACTGCAACAAGTACAGTGAAGATATTGTACCTCCTTTGATCTAAATGCTCCCATTTCTATAACAAGAGGTGTATCAAATGTAAATTGAAACAGTAACTGTGAAATATTGTTCACTGTTTTTCTCATGAGTTACAGAAGTGGAAATTATGAATTGTAACCTGAGGGTTCATCTTTAGGAAGACGGTTGTACGTACAGGTATGGTATAATTTGTTTACATGCCAACCTGCTTATACCAATGGCATGTAAATGAATTATACCATACCTATATGTACATACGTCTTCGAAACATGTAGAAGACATCGTAACAATTAAAATATTAGTTTAACAAAGGTGCATTTTGTTGGTTTATATTATAAAATTATATTAGAATGCAGGGTGTGAAAAACATAAAATTCATCATAGTTATTATGTTAGTGTGGTCATTATGTTTTCTCACAGGCTGTGAACGGTTCAGCAGCTACAAAGGTTACAGTAACACATTTAAATGGCTGGGTAATTATCATGATATGACTCCTCGTGACAGTAGCGGTAGAAGAATGTGCTCTGTTGTTGCAATCGATGCTCTGAAACTTGGCAACAGCAATGTACAGTACACTCCAAACAACATGCTCCGTGAACTGAACAAGGTACAAGTGACGTGCAGATTATGTAATGTATTATTTGTGTTTATAATATTATGTGATATCTTTTAGATTATTTCCTTTCATTTTTATGACTTCACAGAAACTCAGTCCATTGTCAAGACCCACCCCAATTTGTCTGTACAACCTTTTCTAAATTTACTGTGAACTTTGTGGGACTTCAGTATTTGTCCTGCTTCTGTGTGATTGATGTACTTTCTTTTCTTCCTAAAATCATTCCTGTAGCCAACCAATTTATGGCATAGTATGTCTTTTTCTGACCTTGTTTCATACTGTAATGATGACAGTTATGAGAATGTATGTTTAAAGGCAGTTCTTTTGTATTTATTTATTTACTTATTTAATATAAATTGGTCTTGCAGGCATATGTTGGTTTCCATTGTCCAGATTTTGAGCCTGGTGAACGGTTGGCAGGAGTAGCATCTGGTAATTGGGGTTGTGGAGTTTACAGGGGTGATGCCAAGCTCAAGACACTGCTGCAGTTAATGGCTGCCTCTGAGGCTGGGCGACACCTTGCTTATTTTACATTTGGAGACACCGAACTGAGAGATCAGGTGTATCATATGTACACATTTCTCACTGACAAGCAAGTAACAGTTGGTAAGCATTTTGTACATATGCTAATTTGTATACCTCACACCCTACACTACACAATATTTATGAATGTGGGAAGGGGGAAAATTCATGATCTGTTGGTTATGTCCTTTGATAGAAAATTGACTCTCTTGTACCAGAACCTGCAAGCGAGATACATTTACTTGATACCTTCATATTATGTTTCCTTGAACCATTTTAATATTATCCCAACTTATCTTTCTTTTCTTTACAGGAATATTCCCTTCAAAATTTTGGTACACATTTTTTGTTCTACCTGCTAGACATACATGCTGAATCATTTTATTGTACAAGATCAGTATACCTTCTGCACATCATCAAATACATTCTCAGGTGGAAGTTGTCTCATGTGCAGTTTATCTTCGTATGTTTTTTTCTCATTTTCATAAATGATATTTGTAAGAAGTGGACTGTCTATTGCAGGTCAGTTGTGGCGCCTGTTGTGCCAGTACCATGAACATAGTTTCAAAGGTGGCAGATTCATCACTGAGCTGTATCCATTCTTGTACCAGACTCTCTCAGAGAAGGCTAACCCAGTAACTACCATTTGTAAGTATATGCCGATAATCATTTCAAGAAAACAGCTGGGATTTTTGAGCAGTGATGGTAATAAGGTTATCCTTTATCCTGTTTCAAGCAATATTCAAGCTGTGATTGGAAGATTAATTTATAATGCAATTTCAGAATTTTTAATGCCACTAAACTTTTCTTCCATTTGGAGAAGTTTCATGTGTGATATCACTTGGCTGCTAATTCAGTTTGCTTGCTGTAAATGAAGGATATACAGGGCATTTCATAATGTTCTCCTTGATTACAAACATTTATAACAAGAAAACCAAAGGACACACACATGTCAACATGTTGATGCGTGTGTGGCAACAACTTGAATATTGTATCGATGTGTGCTATGTAACCCCTGGTGCACGCATCGAACATCCCTAGTTGTCAAAAAAACTTTTTCAGTTTTCCTGTGGCTGTGAAAAATTCTATTAAGGTAGGTCCTTTGATTTTCTTGTTATAAATGTTTGTAATCACAGAGAACATTATAAAACGCCCTGTATTTGTTACCATGTATTGTCAGTTTCCACCTTCCTTATTGGTCTGTTTTCTACATAAAACTTAAAAGTTACCTGTGTGCTTAAGTAAGCTGTGACTTGCAAGAGTGAAGGTATAATATTTGGTACACCATTGAATGCACTTTGGTAAAATGTATTTATTACACATCAATTATCACCAACATGTTTTGGTCATATTTGTGACCATCATCAAGATGTCACAAAGAATACTAATAAAGCACACAGTAATCTTAATCTGCCAATTAGCAACAATGTATTATAACAGGGAGTAATTAAAATATTAACCATTACACCAAGTGGTTTCAATTATGCAGATTAACAGATTATCATATGTTTTATTAGTATTCTTTGTGACACCCAGAGGACAAATCATGTTAGTGTTTAGTGATGTGGAATAAATACTGTCACCAAAGTGCGTTTGTTGGTGTACTATATATTACAGTTTAATGTGTGAGTATGGAACACATTGAGTGAAGGTATAGTTTGATGCGTTCTTAACCTTAGCACTAGGTGGGAGTGAAAAGTCAGCTTCAGGCCTCAGCCATTTTTCTAAGGAAAGAGCCCTTGGTAGGCATTGAATGGGAGGCTGGTTAGGCCCCAGAGCCCCTTTGGATGTTGTGAAGACAAGAACAATCTGCCATACCGGGAAATGAACCCTGTTTTTCTTCGTCTGCTTAGCCTAGTCCTTACTTACTCACATCTTATGGTGCCTATTTTTGTGAGTAGTCCTCTGATTTCCGCTTGTTCTCAGATGTTCACCTACATGTCCCTTATGTAATCTTCTTCTTAAATGTTCCTACACCATATTGGTTGTTCGTTTGTTCTGTGTTCAGTTCTTGTAGAGTGTTGTCACTGTAGGCAATTTTCCTGAATTCCGTTTCAGCACCTCGCATTATAGATTATACTCTCTTATTTTCCAAGTCACATCTTCATTTATGTATAAAGAGATACAGTGAAAGTCCATTAGCAAAGTGAACGTCTGGCAGAAGTTAACACACCATGAAAGCCACATGAGCGGATGGTGGGTGAACTTCATGGGAAGAGAGGCATGCAGATTGATGCTTCTTCCATCTTTCGCCACTCTCTTCAAAAAAGAAATAACTCACAGTTGTCTGTAACAGAGTTGCTTGTGAGTATTAACAATATGGTATGCAAGCCCTCTCTTTACATGGAGCATACAACAGGAAGCTATTATGCAGTAAGATTTTAACTGGCAAATACTGCACATGATATTTTGCACTGATAATACCCTCCTATAAATGCAAATGCATTTGTTAAATCTTGGTACATCCTTACAGCCACCATATTTTTTCAGTGGTATATGGACATGACACATATTATGTTGGTTCCCAGTACCATGTTTATCATATTTGCCATATACCACATAGGAATACTTACTCTTATTAAATCCCTGTGCTAATTGTTCATTGGTATATTGAGTTCTAACTTACTGACTTGTTTCACTTGCTGTTTTGGTCTCGCATAATAGCTTATAATTCCTCTATAATAAGAAATCCACAGAAAGTGCATTTTATTCTGGATGTCATAGTTATGTTGCAAAATGCAAATCTGGCTGCTACAGGTATTCATAAAAATGGCAGATTTTCATTGATATAACAGACTTTCACTGTATATATCTTGGTTATTCATAGTTTTCTTGTCTGTTTCTGTAGTGGGTATTGAAACTGTCCACATTGTTACTATTGTAGGAGCTAATTCTTGGGTTGGAATTGGCATATTGGCTTAGGCAGGCATCCCACTTCCCCTCACCCACACAAAAAAAGTGTGGGATGACACAGTTACTTGGATAGATGTGGTGATTAAGAAACTGACATTATGTCAAGAAAGTAGTTATGTGAGTCTGTACAGGAAATGTGGCTCTGGTGATTTATTTTTCAGTTTTCTTTACAAACTCTCATATATGTGGGCTGTTCAAAAATTATCCAACATGATTTTTTTCCACAGAAACTAACGAAGCACAGGAGGTGTGCTGTGGTAGGGAGGTGGAGGGTACTTTCATGCGCATATGTGGATCTTTTCCTGCCGGCAGACAGTGTCAGTTGCGTGCAGCCAGTGTGTGAGTGAGAGTGTATATGCAGCATGCGTCGCATTGTTATTTTCTGCGAAAATGACAGAACAACTCGAGCAGCGGTATTGCATCAAATTTTGCCGGATAGCCAAGTGGAAACCATTTGGAAGATTCAGTGGGTTTTCGGTGATGATGCCATTGGCATCACACAAATTAAGGAGTGGTACAACCGATTCAAAGATGGCCACATGTCGGTGGAGAGCAACGCTTGCTCCGGTAGGCCCTCAACAAGCTGAAATGACGAACTCATTGACCAAGTGCAGACTTTGGTCATGCAGGACCATCATGTCACCGTCTGAGAACTTGAGGAGGCGGTGGGGATAAGCACTCGTTCGGTACATTCCGTTTTGACCGATGATTTGGCCTTGCGGAGAGTGTCCGCGGAATTCGTGCCGAAGCTGCTAATGATGGAGAAGAAGCAGTTCTGTCTGGAAGTCGCGCAGGACATGCTGGAATCTGCAAACAGCGACCCCAAATTCCTGAACGTCGTGACCACTGGTGATGAGTTGTGGGTTTACGGGTACGACCCGGAAACCAAGGTGCGGTTGTCACAGTGGAAACATCCAACATCCCCTAAGGCCAAAAAAAGGCCAAGCAAGTGCGGAGCAACATCAAAGTGATGTCGACTGTTTTCTTTGACTCCTATGGGGTGGTGCATCACAAGTATGCACCACAAGGCCAAAACATTAACAAAGAATACTACCTGGAAGTCCTTCGTGGCCTTCGTGATGCTGTGCGGTGCAAGAGACCGGACCTGTGGGCGGCGGGAATGTGGCAGCTGCATCATGACAATGCACCAGCTCATTCCTCACAACTGATTTGAAACTTTCTTGGCCAAACACAATGTTCCTGTGGTTTGACAGGCTCCCTACTCTCCCAGCATGGCTCCTTGTGATTATTGGCTGTACCCCCACCTGAAAACGCAGCTGGAAGGGACTCGATTTGAGTCACGAGACGACATTATATGGAACACGATGGCCAAGCTGTACCCCATTCGCAAAGAGGCATTCCAGAAATGCTTCGAACAATGGCGGAACCGCTGGGAGAAGTGTGTTCAGTCACAAGGAGACTACTTCGAAGGGGATTAGGGTTGCAGACCTCCAGGCGTGTAAATGTATTTTTCCCGGCCAAAGGCCCGATACTTTTGAACAGCCCACGTACTCTACTGGTTTGCTGGGAGCTACATTTGACCTCAGAATCAGAGTTAGGAAATCTGACAACTAAGATTATGACAGATTATGGATCATTTGGGAATTGTAAAAGGTAAAAGGTAAAGAAAGTAATCCTTAGTAGGGCTCAAGGTGGTTGAGGCTCCCAAAATTTTTAGACATTCAGCCCATGAAGGTGACAGAGTTGTCAGCCCTACTCACTGGCTGCCATTACCTCCCAGGAGGTACCTCTGTTATTCATTTCCATTATATGTTGAGTTGACTCCAGTGCCACAGTGTGGCCAGAAGGTTCAAGTCAATTAAAAATTACCATGAACCCATGAGGATTCAGATCTGCGACCTTCCAGCTTATAGCACAGTTCCTCAACAAACTGCGCCACAACATCCTCTTGTTTTTAAAAAATTACAGTTTTAATTTTATTATTTGTGTTGTAGGCTGTGCGTCTTTGCGTCAATTATTTGGGATGCGAACTGAGTTTAGACAGTGAAGCAGACTGTGACAAAAAATAAACAGATTCCAAAGAGTATGCGGCACTGTTAGAAAACATCTAAAGAAAACCCGTCCAGACACTCAAATGAAATTTTACAAAGTCGTAGCCAGACCAAAACTGCTTTATGGTAGCAAAACTTGGGTAAACATGAAACGAGACATGCCTTGCCTAGAAGCTGCAGAGATGCAATTTCTAAGAAGTGTCAAAGGATACACAAGACTGGACAAAATAAGAAGCAAAGTCATAAGAAAAGAACTAGAGATCCCTGGAATACAAGACATGAGATCCAAATACAAAACTGGGTCAACCATCTTGAAAGAATGGACAACGCCAGGCTTCTGAAAACACGCCCTCAACTACAAACCTTGAGGAAGAAGAGATTGTGGACACCCCAGGAAACGATGGCAACTTGTCAATGCCAGAACAGGTCAGGCGACCTACTCCATGGAGGAAGATGATTATGATGATTTTTGTTGTAGCATGTTAGTCAACTGTACAGTATTTGTGGTAGTGGCAGTCACTGTGAGCACTTCAGATTTAATAGCACGGTAGTGATTTTGAGCGAGGCTACTAAGAATTTTCTTTCATTACCACCTTCAGAGCAGTACAGTCCAGCAGTGCGATTGTTGAGCACTTTTTTCCTTCGATAAAACATGGTTCTTTCCTTAGAGCATCATTTGCTAGTGCTGCAGAAAATGCTTTTATCTGGGAAAGGTGAAGTATAATGAACGAGTGATGTTACGTGACAGCAAACATTGTGATTTATACAACACATAGTGTGTAGGGTAGGGAGGTTTGGTAGCCTGGACGTGTGGCTGAGATTGGTGAGCTGCGAACTGCATACAAAGCTTTGACAGGGAAACACTTGGGGAAGTAGCCTCATAGATGTCCGAGGAGGAGGTGGGAGACACTTCTAAAATAAGTAGGGAAGTGGGTTGTGAAGATGTGGAATGAACTGGCTAAGGATTGTGTTCAGTAGTGGACTTCAGTACCATTGGTGTTAAACCAATGAATTGTATGTCAGAGAATGAATTTAGACACAGCAATGAAGGTAACTGGAGCAGAAAAGTGATAACAACCAAGGGAACAGAATTGTTTTCTTTAGCTTCATGAAGTTTTAGAGAGTTCATTTAAGAACTCTTGCAATGCATATCTCAGTTTAGGTTGCAAACTACTTAACCTCTTGTAACATCTTGTCAGGTCGGTATGCCAGTGTGATTTTGCTAACTCTGGTAAAAATGTGCACAGTCTATAGGGGGCTGACTGTTTTATGTAAACATTCATGTTACAAAAATAAAACCAGTCAGTCAGTTGAAGGTTATGAGTTGTGTACATAAACCAAATATTCTTCATAATACATCCAGCCCCGGTTTTACTCCCTAGTTGTGTTCTGAAAAAGTGGACATACATTTTTAAAAAATTGCAAATAAACCAGCCACAGGCATTAAACCGAAAATTGTGGGGCATAAATTAAGAAGTAGTATATATTGGTAAGGGGCATTAAAGAAAAGGGGTGTAAAACAAGTGGGCATAAAACGAGGCCTTGATAAACTGGGATTCCTTCTGAGAAGTACATGGATGAAATGCAAATGTCTAGTCAGCAGGTTGTATTCACGATCACTCAGTGTTTGAAAAGCCTATATCTTGTAACAGATCATCTTTAAGTTCTGGTTGATAATTTTGTAAGATGTTTTAATCCTAATACCAAGCTGTTGACAGAGATAAGAAACTGCCTCTCTGAAATTCTTAGAATTGCTTCCTCAACTCATGGCAATTTGATCTGCTGTTACTGTCCATGTACATCCAGATACAGAACCAGTTTTGTAACTTTTCTGTGCCAGACTCGTCACACAGTTCCTTGAAGGAGCATCATGGACATTATAATGTTGCTAAGTCCTATGCACTTGTACACCCACACAGTTAAATACCCTCTGTTGTGTTGTATAGAGTATCAACTTCATCGCTGATGCTGCTAGACTGAAACAAACGGCATCAATTTCAGCAAGCATACCAACATCAGACCATGTGGTCCTACAAAAAAGAAATATTAAAATTATGCTTTGGAAACACCTTGTACTCCTGTTATATGATGGTAGAGTTGAATTATTTAAGATTGTCAGGTAACTTGATGGAGTGCATAAGGTTTCAGTGAACCCACTGAATTGTTAATCCTTAATGTTTGCAGCTCCATCGTCATTTGAATTGTCGACAAGACACATGCATACAAGACCCAGAGGAGAAGGGCAGGGTGACTGTGAAAGGTTGAGTAAGAACAGAAGTGGGCTGAACCCTTTGGAGCTGGAAGATGCTTTAGCGGCACTTCCAGTTGATACAGACAGTCACAGTGCAAGGAAAAGTGAAAATGATACACCATCCAGGTGCAGTGAACTTAGAGAAACAAGTGAAAGCATATTTGTAAACCAGGACATGGTAGAGAAACAACAGGACACACTAACAACCAGTGACAAGCGAAGGGGGTCACTGTTGCAGTGCCTGGAACGCTGTGACAGCAACAGTTCATTTGTTACCTCAAGTCCCACACCTAAACGAAAAATATCTGACTATTTTACATCAACTCCAAAACCCAAGTGAGGTAGGGAAGTTTGTACCTGTTGGATATTAAAAAAAAAAAACAGTATATGTGAAATTTCTATATATTTTGTCATTTTTTGATATTTACTGCAGGAAAGTAAACTTTTTTTAGACTGTATGGCTTAACCCTTAGGCTACTAATGTCATATATATATGG